>Ga0153924_1001623_pt1 | contig 10772 bp, 11 predicted proteins | sample TSNJ008MetaG_FD_104709 | JGI IMG/M metagenome (GOLD analysis project Ga0153924, IMG submission 104709) | Attine ant fungus gardens microbial communities from New Jersey, USA - TSNJ008 MetaG | ecosystem: Host-associated > Fungi > Mycelium > Unclassified | place: USA: New Jersey, Wharton State...
CCGATAAAATAGATAAATCTCCTGAGATGATGGCTATACTTAAAACTGGTTATCAACTGAATGGCAAGGTACCAAAAATAAATACGAACACTCTAAGACAGGAGTTCTTTTTTACATATGGTCTGAAGATCATTATTGGAGAAAGATCTATGAGTCTAACCCAGGCAAAAGGTGTCCACGACCGAACCTTCTCTCTTACTGCCTACACCGGAGATTCAGCCTTCGATATAAAGGAGACTCTGAATCCTCAAGGAAATCCTACATGTAACAAGAGGTTGAACGATCTTTTATCTTTCAGAAAACTGCTATTGATTTATCGTTTAATACATTACGATGATCCTCCTGTAGATATCGAGACAGGTCTTAAAAGAAGAAACCGTGAATTAGTAAAACCATTGTTACAGTTGTTTCATAGCGTTGAACCACGAGTCAGGCAGGAGATAAAATCCACACTTGAATATTTCTTGAAAGCTAAACAAGGTAAGAAGGAGAACACAATAGAGGCAGCACTTTGTCCGATAATAAAGGAGTTGGTTTTAGAAAACAATAGAGTTCTTGCAAGTACGATATGGGGTATAATAAAAGAAGGTAATAGAATTCGTGGTCATTATGATGATAGACGACCCAACGAATTTCAGACCGAAGATTTCGGAACAATTTATCGCAATACGATTACAACCATTATATGTGACAAATTTGGGGCTGTAAGCAAACATACTGAGAAAGGAAGCCTCTTGATCTTTGATCAAGAAAAATTTCTAAAGGTGAGTGAGTCCTATACGGAAACAAAAATACAGTTGACGGAGGACTATCCTGACGGCGCTGACGGCGCTGACGGCTCTAGGCAAGCACCTGTCCCATCTAAAGAAAATCTTGATGCAGAAATTACAAATAACCAATTCAATCTGACCAGTATTTCTGAACAAAATCTGAAAAATAATGTAAATAATGCAACAGACAAAAATCAAGATCCATCTGATGTTCCAGTAAAGCCGTCAGACCCATCAGACCCATCAGCCAATCTTAACAGCAATGAAGACGAAAGTAAAAGCGTAGAAGGAACTTCGAAGGGCGTGAACGCCACGAACGGCATTTTGCATAATCCTCATGAGGCTGCGCACCAAAATACTACAAATAATGATGTCTCAAATGAAATAAATAACAACGCTACCAACCCCATTTTACCTGCTTATGTTTACAGGCTAGGTCATTCTGATAGATTTGCATGTAAGTATTGCAATGTAAGGGACGATAAATGGGGCATGATAAAACATTATCATCCTGAAGTGGAAGGGGATAAGGGCAGTCTCAGTGCGGTATGAGATAAAGGCATCTCCAAAACGCCAGCCACTCCCGAAGCCCCAGACGACGACGACTTTTCGTCTGGTGTTATTATTGTTGGTAATAATCTTGAGTCCTTCGTGCCATGAAGATCTGTCAGAGACCGGTCCTTTTCTCCAGCTCCTTTGGGTACCGCGCTCCTTGGATCGCGATCACCATGAAGATTTAGCTCATTCACTTGGAATTTGCATTCAAGCAATTCCAAATCAAAAATTCTTATGTATAGCAGATTTAAGAGTTAAACTGTAGAAATATGGCTACTCCTATTGTCAATGCCCTGCGCGATCTTGGTCCTGTTGGCAAAGGAGGATCAGGTGCTCATTTTCTTTCATGTGACGTAAAGAGTATATTGTGAAGTACGCCGATGGTAAAAAGACGGTTGTTAATGAGTTAGTAGGTGGCTCATTAGCCATAATCAACTTACCTACTCCAAACATTTCTTTAGTTAATGTATCGTCTGAATTCATTGAAGTATCCGATGTTCTAAGATCTAGAGGCATAACGGCTGGTTTGCAGATCGGATTTGCTAAACTAACTAATGCAGCCGATTTCCATCAATTAGAGAGACAATTCTCTGGGGAAATGATATTAGAAAACTCCCATGATCTTTACGGGATTATTTGTTTTGATAATTGGGTATTGAACTCAGACAGAAACAATGCAGGAAATAACATGATAGAAATATTGGGAAATAAACAATAGCTGGTTCTCCTAGTTAGTGGATTAAGCTATTTTAGCAATTCTAACGGTTTATAACGTTCCCAACAGACAGATAAAGTGGCCTATCCATACCCATTGTGTACGGATTATGTTGCCGTAAGTCTGTCTTTGAAGTACTGTATTATCGTATTTAATGTCAGAGATCGAGCTGCTGTCTTTTGCCCTTCTCTCCCTGACCTTCTATGACTATCATGGTAAGAGTCGATCTAACTTTATCAATTCTTCGTACATGCCATGTAATGGTTTCTCTCAATCTGTCCATGGTTTCGGATTTGATCTTTAATATAATATCGTAAACCCCGTACACTCCGCTGACCTCAATAACTTCGTTCAATTTTTTTAACTCTTTTATGATTTCCTCCTCAGAACCAAGATCACAGTTAATTAAGACGTATGCTGTTGGCATCCCATATCATATTTTCACCGCACTTATTAAACTCTTTTCAATACCTGTTCAAAATTTGTAATTTGACCCCTATTCTCCTGTTTGTGATCCTAGTGACCATCAATATGCGATAGAAGTGACCCAATGTTAAGTGCGGTCATTTGTGTGAACAGACCAACCAAATTACTCATCGATGCAAGTATGTATCACTTTCTCATGTTCATGGTCTTCACCAGCTTATTGAAGGATTTAGCTTAGGAAATGGGATTTAACGGTCAGATGCCGACATATGAAGGAGATATCGGATTATTATGTATCTAAATTACCTCTTTATGATAAATTTCATGCACTAGGAGTCAATTTTTTTAATGCAAGAGCGTAAATTCCACCAGCTGCATAAGCAATAGCTATTAACATCCGAGATAAGAAGACAGCAAGATCATGTCTCAAAGCAAATACCGTCATACCAATACCTATTGAGATAGGAATGGAGGCAAGAGAAAGGAGGCCTACTATCATCTGTTCACGGTTATCAAGATTGCTGTATTTTTTCATAAGGAGATAGGTAGAAAGATTTCCCAATCCTATGCCAACAAGAATTAAGTACTGGTACATCGGTGGAAAAACGCCTATCAAAGCGAATGGGGCAGCCCAACAGAACCCGTTTACAACCTTTGCACCAATGGGCCATTTGAGACTATTTTTCATTCTTGCACGTACTGAAGAAAATACTCTATGGGATTTCCGAAAAATTAATCCAAACGTGACACCAAAGCTTACCAACCATATTATTACATAATCATATGCAGGATATGGATATTTGACGATAACTTCACTAAGAAGTGTGCCCATTACTACTGCTAGAGAGACCCCTATAAAAAGTAGACCAAAAGCCCTCCTTGTCTCCAGTCGCTGAGAATTTCTTTGCACGAACGACAACATTTCTATAATTACAATTTATGAATGTTTACATCATGCTACTAGAATCTCCCCATTTAGGGTTTCGTGTATTAAAAGGAGATATAGATCAATAGATATGGGTCTCATCCAAATCAGGATATACATACCAAAGGATATGTTTCTCCACGAGTCAAGAAATGACAAAATGCTTATCGATCTTTCAAAGATTCCAAACCAATTGACACAGGACCGGACCTCTGTTACAGAGTAATTAGGCTGCGCACAACATAAATTTATCGACGTAATCGTAAATTACTAATCCAAAAATAAGTTTTCTGAATCTCTGGATGTATCATTGTTTGAGCTTCACAAAGCTATAACCTCAGTGACATATTCTCAAAGCTCATTACAGTTTATTTTGCTTTATTACTTTATATCTTTTCATATATCGCTTCAACTATTATTTTTAGAAAAATGATTTTGTGTTATGACACCTTCGCGAAAATGCTATAACCTTTAATGAACGCGGTATTCCTGGCTCGAGTACCTGGCTCGAATATCATAATAATGTAAAATCGGAGGCACGCTAACCTGACAATCAGATCAGACGAACTCTTTCACCCAGTAAGCTGCCGGCTGGTATCAGCAAAAACAAGCTCTCCGAATGGTAAATAGAACGGACAAAATTAAAAAATCAGAACGATTAATTCGTCAGGTATGACAAATCTACCAGCATATATTTATAAAGCGATAAGGCATACTTGATATTAAGGGAGGAAACCAGTAAAGACTGCGGAGAAGAAATAGAGCAATTCGCTCCAACGCACCTTTTCTTGGTTGGCTAGGCATGATATGATCCATCAAGTAAATGTCGGGTTTATTGTAGCTAAATTCGTGCACTGTGTTTTTTGCATTCTGAGAGCTTTCGCGAGCACATAAATATTTGCAAACAAACTGGACTTTGGTAAGACAACCAACAAATATCTAAGGGCTGTACTTTGAGGACCGAGGCGAATAACGATTCGATCTGAATCCCGACCATTGAGAATCGTACTATGTTCCCAACAAGGGATAAGGGACGGAATGTGAACAGATATCTATTGCTAATTGGAAGCGCACTAGTTATTACTACTATCATGCTATTTTACATCGTAAATAATATAATTCATAGGCCTGTAATTGTTGCTGGATTTGATAAGTTTGGGATAAAGGAGATCTATCCTACGAAGAATGGTGGAGAAGAATGGTTTATGAATATGCTTGATCCAAACAACGATCCAAGAACAGTTAACACTCCAAAGATGACTCTAAATGCGGATGGATCATGGAAAGTAGTGTTTGATAATACCAATAACAATAAACAGCAACAACTAGTTATCCCAATTCAATACAGTGGGACTTGTTGTCAAGATGAAGTTAGATATAGCATACTTACATCTTCAGGCTATGATGTTAATAAAATAGTCATAGATCAACAAGAGTTGAAGACGCGGGGTTATATGCAATCACCCAACGATTGGAAGAATGTTGAGATGACCGGATATGTAAAATTAATATCAACTACAGGATCGAATTTTGCAAGAAATAATGGTGGATGGACATGGGAGGCGAGAGGCGCAAGACACTTTGGCGATATTGCTCCTGACGTTTGTTATGGTACATCATATAACGCTCACATACTGTGGAGTACTGGTGATGTTAGATGGGAAAAAGAACAGTGGCATGACCATATTGTAACTACCGATTACCATCCTTCACTAGCTATCAGTATAGATAAATTCATAGGATTTAAGGCAATAATGTATAATGATGTACAACTTGATGGCAAAACTGTTGTAAAATTGGAAATCTGGGTAGATCCAGATAGTGACAACAGATGGCATAAAGTATATCAATTTACTGATTCTGGTGGGTGGGGAGATGCAGGTCAAGAATGTGGAGGGAATTCTGATCAAATAATAACATGGGGTGGCCCCTTAGCAATATTTAGATGGGATGAAGCAACTGATGTAGATATCAAGGATTTTAGCATAAGGGAAATACAGGCGCCTTAAGCATACTTGTCATCATAGTCATCCTAGTGCTTAATTAACATTGATCGGAGGATATGACATGCTCAAGTATTGGTCATGAAATCCTATGATTGATGACATAATCAATTCACTTGAAATAAAATTTTTTGCATTATAGGAGCTTATCCTTGGTTGTAAAATATGATCTATGAAATCCTTAACTATTTCGGCTTCACAATAATAACGATAGATATCGTCTGCTCCAGAAGCACAAGTGGGAGATACTAAATATAAATATCAATGCCATGTCTGAGAGAAGAAGTTTGATAGTCTGTATATATTGAATTATCACATATTATTAGAACATAGTAAATCTAGAAGACCACCGATAGGTATAGGGTAGGTTTCTTGAGGCAATCAAAATATCCAGATCTGGAAATTGATTTACCTGCCTTTCTTTTTATCTAGTTCGTCCGTTGCTGTCTCGAAGATGAAACTCAGAAATCAAGTCACGCATTTTGATTTCAAAACTCTATTAACAGACTGAATTCGGCACAATGCATCATTTGTAGAACCATCCCGTACTACTGCTTTATCAGGCAAATGGGTTAGGTGGGTGTTTCTTTTTATTCTATAATTGCTATGTATATCGTAATGTTCAACGTTAGACTGCTTCAACGCTGGCTGTTGGTTGTCGTACCTATTATAGGAGCAAGCATTTTAGCGACTTATTTTCTTGGTTTTGTGTTAGGATTTATATCAAATATGTTCATGTTCATATTAGCAATCTTATACATTCAAAGAAAAAAATGGAGGGAATTTGGGTTTAATGATAAGCAAGAAGGATATTATGATGGTCGTAGAGACGACACGAAACTAGGTTATCTATGTTTAAGCTGTGGCAGTAAAGTCAACGGTAGGACATGCATTAAGTGCGGTTCGCACATGAAAAAAGGTGTGTTTAAATGAATCATCCTCTATTGCTAGGGGAATTAATTCAGCCATCGGAATAATATAGCCATTTATGAGCCAAGGACGAACCAAAGATGATTTTTTTCTTGATCCAGGCTATGATACACAGGCATGAAGCGCTTTAAACAAATGTTGGAAGGGCAGAGGAAAATATCCAAAAGCAGTACGGCGCATACGATGATGATGATGAGGATGAGGTCTAATATCTAGAACAACTTGACCGGCGCAAGCTATAGCCATAGCAAACATTAGAAACACAGCAAGAGTCCCTCGCTGAATATAGGAATTATGATAACAACAGATAACAACCGTACCGGCTATTATGCCGTATAATGGCTTCAGAAGTGCTTTTAAAGAAATTATTCGAACTGCTTTCGTCTTTTCAGAAGTGATATGCATGACCCCAAGGGAAATCAAGCACATGGAAACTGATCTAGACAATAACCATGTCTCTGCAACCGGCATGGGCAGGTTCTGATTACTAAGTACAACATGTTGAACACTTACCCAAATCCAATTAGTAGAGGAAAATGTATGTAAAGCCAGATAATATACACTCCAACTCATCTTTCACTCCTTAACGCCTTTATTTCCGCTCCATCAACACTGTCAAAGTATATCCACCAAAGACTAAAGGCTATCCCCAGTCCCAGTGCAGCAACAGTGATTGATTGCGCAGTCCATTTATGATCCGAGATGCCGTCTACAACTGCAAGTATAGAGATGCCATCACTAGCATCATTGATAAATGCCTCCTCGTAGCTCTGTGCTCCATTATTCTGGAATCACTATTTGTTGCGTAGGAAATTTTTGGTGTGTTGGTGGTGAGCCCATGAAGTTACTAACATGTTTATCACTCACGCAACGACCTTATCTTCTGTGGGAATGCTCTCGTTTTCCTAAGCCTCCGTTAAGATTAGCGCAATCGAGGTCTCAATATCATTAATAGTTTGAAAAAAAGAATTTCTCTAAAAATTCTTTGCGGCCTTCTTCGCCCTGCGGCGCGACCAACCGTCCGTCTGTCCTTCGAGTCGAGCAGGATCGACCATTTCTGACATCTTTAAAGACTATTATTTGTGTTACTAGTAGGAAATACTATTAACCATGTGACGAGGATAAATGCTGCTATTAGTGCTGTAACGCCTAAGTTGAATGACGTTCTCACTAAGCTATCAATAATATCATACAGTATTTAAGATTTGACCCAACTTATTGTTGTGTTTAGCTGTACTCTAACCAAGACTTTACATCTTTCACGTTATGGAGCTCCAAATTCATTCCCAACACATGTCCTGGAGATCTGGATGCAAATCTGTGATGTAAATAGCCACATTTGAAATCCATGTCAAAAATATGTTTTAGAAACCAAAGCAAAAGATCAACCTGTGAAAGTAGGAGGTGTTCTTCTTACTTTTGAACATCTCACGTTGTACACAAGTATAACATATTATTAGTGTCTCAAAATCTGGAAGTATTGTTAGCCAGAGATTATACAGTGGATTCACATATAGCTACACATTTACCATATTTCTTGACCATCGAATAAGCAAAGATTCCAGCTTCAGCCAATGTATTATTTTACACAGATTCTTCAGTTATAGCATTATACATGCTTTACAGTTTCTTTTTCCAATGTCCACAGCTATATATTTCAGTTTTATTTTTCACTTCCTTTTATTATTAGCGACATGGAAAGAGCTAATTAGGTTCACTATGACAGGAGCTGTGGATATGCCCCATTCAACAAGCAAGACCTGCTATCTCTAGGTGGTTTTAAGTGCCAAAGGAAAAATAGTACTATTACTGTACCCTACACGAAATAGTGGAGTCTTTAATTTCTTATGGCGTGTTGTGCACTATGCGGTGATTGACCAACATACCTTCTTCTAAAGTGACCAGATGGCCTCTTTGACAGAAGCTCTATAAACCATGCTTCATGTTCTATTTCCTCTTGCAAGATTGCCTGTGCTATACTGTATGTTCTCGGGTCCTTGCCAGCAGTCATGTCGCAGACTTCTCCCCATGATCTCATTGCACATTGTTCTGCCTCTAGGAGCACCTTTAGTATAGAGTCAATATCTTCCCAGTTATCCGGAAGGTAGGCGTGTGGACAGCTAGCTTGGTCCATCAGCTCCCTAACATCTCTTGGCAAAGAACCACCCAATTCATATAATCTGGGTACCATCGATTCAAAATGATTCCTATCTTCAATGCGTGCATCCTCCACAATCTCTTTGATACCCTCACCTTCCAATCCTGTGCAATGCATTCTTAGAATCGTATAATGATAGTAGGTTGAAAATTCTGCGCCGACACCATGACGAATTAATTCCTTTAGCCGTTCTACGTTGACACCATTCTTTTCTAGCATTTCCACTGCAACGATTTTCGGAACGAATTCTTTCGCTTTACTGGACATAATTGGAACTATATTATTATTGTATAAAAGGATTTTTCGGGGCAAAGGTATAAGCTATATGTTAAAGGCTAGTGATACAATTAGATGTGCAAGTACTTGCTAAGTACTTGAACAGCATGATATCGGATATCCCTCTCCTTCCCGTCTTATCGCATAACTATCTACAACATATGATATCTATCCCCCGGATGGAAAATTGCATACAGAACACCCATATCCCATTAGGATTATCATCGGTCACGCCACATGCGAAAGACACCTGAAGTACAGGTACAGTGCCCTGGATCTGGGCATAGGTCTCCCCCAGCCATTACGTTCCCTGCAAATTCTACTCCTGTTACTCCAAATCCTACTGCTATCAATACACCAGAAATGCATTTTGCAAGTATCAACTGCTGCATTCCAGGAAAACATGGACCGTTGGCATCAACATCAAGCTCTTCGTTCCATCCTACACGATAACCAGCCCAGTATCCGTGGCAGTAGGGTGGCTGCGGTATTCCCATTTACTCTAATTAAATTCTGCAATAACTTGATTAGGTCAGACATCAGACATACAGATTTATGGGTCAGGAAATACGGTTGGCGTGACCCAAGGTCAGGGACAGGGTGGAGGATACTAGGAAACCTCTCCTATTTTTTGGTGAAGGATATTGCGACAATGCAAATCAAGTGAATATAAACCTGGTAGAGAATGTAAAAGGTGGTATTGATGGTACTATTGACGGTCAGAGACAACTTTGAATGCAGTAACTGTGATCGGATTGGTCGTAGGGATAGAGGTTCGGTGATTGAAAGATGATGATTATTAAACTGATATTTGTTATCCTCATCTTATCTATACCGGGAATGATATTTACGTCAAATTTAGCATTTGGAACCAATGAAAGCTCATACATCGTCGGATACTGGGCTGGTTCAAATACAGGGCCTAATAATGGACAAGGGAATTCTAACTCTGCACCATATGATCCATCAAAGTGTAAATTACACCCAAGTGATACTACTTTCTGGCCAAAAAATGATGTGGAACCAGCAGTAACTAATCAAACATCTTGTAAAGATGGATGGCTCGATGGCTGGAAAAGTTGGTGTCTAAAGAATGGTCAAGATTGCGCTCAAAATATGACGATAGGTAACTTTCCACCTCAGATATTAGAAGCTTATAAATGGTATCAAACTGGGGCTAATGAAGCTACAGGAAAAAACGATTGTCCTATAACATCCAATGGAGCATTTTGTGCTGGCTGGAGATCTAACAATACTTCTTGGTACGACACAGAGGGCTGTAGTGACTCATACCCAGGATCGGGTCCATTTTCTAGCAATCTTGTAGACTGTCCTCTTGATGCTCTGAACCAAACTGGAATGGCAAAACCTCACATTCTTGTAGGCACCTGGAATTATCTAAATGAGAGTTCTAACAAAATACATCTTGTAGTAAGGGGCACTAAAGTCTTTAGCTCTTTAGGCAACTTCACTTTAACAATTCCTAACCATAGCGGTTTTGGCCCATTTACTCAGGAATGGTCATGGGGGTTACAAAACGATACCAAACATCCAAACATACTAACGTTCTGTGGAGATGGAATTACAGGATGCGACAACGAAACTTTGGTATCAACCAGTCTCGATCACGCTGTAATTAAAGACCTTCATGGCGATTTAATATCTCTGACCAGAAATAGTGTATATCCGTTCAGTTTGATAGGAGTAAGATTGATGGATGATCTGTTGTCAAGGACTAATAAAAATGGGACTGTCTTACCAGGGGCAACTTTCAACCCATATATTGACTTAAGCAATCCAAACTCCTCTAGGCCATTTGTAACAGCGATTAATGACCCTAGTTTTCAATGGAAACCTAGAGAAATTAATGAAACTAAGACAATGTGGAATGTGTTTAACTCTACTAGTGGTTCTAATGGCACTATAATATTTACTGACTGTACCGTACCCAACATCAATGGAAGTTGGATCCAATGCCCAAAGGAACCTCCCATCTTTTACCGCGAACTAAATA
>Ga0153924_1001625_pt1 | contig 10764 bp, 8 predicted proteins | sample TSNJ008MetaG_FD_104709 | JGI IMG/M metagenome (GOLD analysis project Ga0153924, IMG submission 104709) | Attine ant fungus gardens microbial communities from New Jersey, USA - TSNJ008 MetaG | ecosystem: Host-associated > Fungi > Mycelium > Unclassified | place: USA: New Jersey, Wharton State...
GCAAGAACGGCCGGCGAGTTTTCTTCTCGACGGCAACGCGCGTCGACTCGATGAGCAGATCGTAACGCACGCCGGAAGGACATGCGGTCACGCATGCCATGCAGCCTAGACACCGGTCGAAGTGTTTGGCGACGGTGGCGTTCAGGGGTAGCGTTTCCTCTGCGACGCCTTTCATCAAATCGATACGTCCGCGCGGCGAATCGGCTTCCAGCCCCCACGAGCGGTACGTCGGACACGCCGGCAAGCAAAAGCCGCAGTGCACGCAGTCCGAAATAAGATCGATCGTGGACCGTCCGAGAGTTGTTTGCGTCGACACTAAAGCCCGCCCACGAATCCGCCGGGATTCAGTCGCCGCTCCGGATCGAAGCGCTGCTTGAGCTCGCGCATCAGCGCGAACGACGGCGGCGGCGTTCCCCACGGATCAAATGCCGCCCGGAGCGCGGCAGGTGCTTGCGTCGTCACCAGCGTTCCGCCGGCGGCTTCGGCCCATGATCGCGTTTCCTGAAGTGCCGTCAGCACGCTTGCCATTTCCGTACACCGTCCGCCCGCAAACGCCACTCCGACCGACGGATATACGGTACAGCGCGCGTCGTCGAGCGCGCCGAAAACCGGAGCAATCGCGCGCTCGTGCATCTCCCCAAGCCGTGACGCCGGCGCCGTAATCTTTACCTGCAGTTCGCCGAACGTGCGCGCCGCATCGTGCAGCGCATCGAGCGACGAATCCGACGGAGCAAGACCGGCAATCTCCGCAAGCGTATCGCGCTGTGCAGCCACACCGGCGCGAAAGCCTTCGAAGCGAACGCATAACGCGTACGCCGCACCATCATACACGGCAAACGTCGCGCTCGGCTCGAGCCGTGCATCCGTCATCGCGACGACGATTCGCCGAATCGCCTCGGCATCGCATCCTTGAAATACGGCCTCACTGGTCTGCTGGGCAAGCGGATGCAAGCGAAACGTCACCGTTCCGATCAGTGCGAGCGTTCCATACGTGCCGACCATGAGCTTGGGAATGTCGAAGCCGGCGACGTTCTTCACGACCTTCCCGCCACCGCGCGCCATTGTACCGTCGGCGCGAACGATCGTCATGCCGACGATGAGATCCTTGGCCGTGCCGTAGCGCGTGCGCAGCGGCCCATAGCTTGCGGCTGCGACCGCACCGCCGATCGTCGTTCGGTCGGGCTGCGGCGGGTCCAGTGCAAGGCGCTGATTCCTTTCGCGAAGCGCCGCCTGCAAACGTGCAACCGTCATTCCGGCTTCTACCGTAACGATCTGGTCGGACGGTGCGTAATCCACGATTCGATCGAGTAGACGCGTCGAGACGATCTCGTCCACTGCAACGGCGGCTGCTCCACGCGGCGCATCGGCGCCGGTAATTCCGACCGTCAGTCGCTGTGCGGCAAGGCCGGCTAAGGCGCTCGATGCTTCCTCGAGCGAGGCCGGTGTTTGCATCAGCGCGCACCTGCCCGATCGCCGCACAGCCGCGGCGCCGGGAACACCTTGGTGGGATTGAACGCCTGCGTCGAGTCGAACGCGCACTGCACGTAGTGCATCGTCTCCAAGTCGTTTTCCCCAAACATCTCGCCAAGATACGCCGCTTTGTCGGCACCCACGCCGTGTTCGCCGGTGATCGAGCCGCCGTACTTCACGCAGATGTGCAAAATCTCCGATGCCACATGCTCGGCGCGCTGCGATTCGTCGTTCGCGCGCGCGTCGTAGAGTACGAGCGGATGCAAATTACCGTCCCCGGCGTGAAACACGTTGGCAATGCGAAAGCCCGAACGCTGCGAGAGCTCCGCGATCTCGCGCAAGACGCGCGCGATATCGGAGCGCGGGATGACGCCGTCTTGCACGTAGTAGTTTGGGCTGATGCGCCCCATAGCGGCGAACGCGCCCTTGCGGCCCTTCCACATCAGCGCGCGTTCGTTATCGTCGTGCGGACTTCGAATCTCGAGCGCTCCGGTCTCGCGCAAGATTGCGATTGCCGCGTCCGCGGTTTCTTCCACCTCGGCTGCGATGCCGTCCACGTCCATCAGCAGCGCAGCGCCGGCGTCGAGCGGCCAATCGACATGTGTTGCGGCGACGATCGCCTTGATCGCGAGTGCGTCCATCATCTCGATCGCCGCAGGCACGATGCCGGCCGCGATGATGCGCGAGACCGCCTCCCCGGCTTCGTCAGTCGAGGGAAACGTTGCGAATACCGTGCGCGTCGCTTGCGGGCTGCGCAGAAATCGCACGACGACCTCGGTGACGATGCCGAGCAAACCTTCGCTGCCGATTACCGCGCTCGTCAGATCGTAGCCAAGCGGATCGGCGACGGCGCTTCCAATCTCGACCACTGCACCGCTTGCAAGGACCATCGTGACGGCCAGCACATGATTGATCGTGAACCCGTATTTCAAGCAGTGCGCGCCGCCGGAGTTTTCGGCAACGTTCCCGCCGATCGAGCAAACGCTTTGAGAGCTCGGATCGGGCGCGTAGTAGTAACCTAGCGGGGCAAGATGCTTGCTTAGATCGAGGTTGACTACTCCGGGCTGCACGCGCATCCGCTGGTTCTCGACGTCGACGCTCAAAATCGAGCGCATTCGCGCCGTACCGATCACAACGGACCCGGCCACCGGAAGCGCTCCGCCGGAGAGCCCGGTGCCCGAACCGCGCGGCACGATCGGCATGCCCAGCTCGCGGGCGCGTATCACGCAGAGGCTGACCTCGTCGGTGGTCGCCGGAAGCACGACGGCGGCCGGCCGCACGCGCGTTCCGGTCAGGCCGTCGCACTCGTAGACGCGCAGTCCCGCGGGGTCGGTGATGCAGTTCTCCCTGCCGACGATGTCTGCAAACACTCTGATCAGGTTCGACGGCCGCGCTGCGGGACTCTCTCTGCGAGGCGGTGTAGGTCGTCCCCGTGAGGCGCATCATCGACGGCGGCATGTTCCTACTTGGCTTGGTGACGCTCGCTGCAATCGTCGTCCAGCTTCGTCATTCGCTCGCTGCGGGTGGAACGTTTGCAAATTTCTTCAGCTATTTCACGATCCAGAGTAACATCTTTGCCGCGATCGTGTTGATCTTCGCACCGCGGTTAGCAATCCTCCGGGGCTCGGCGACGCTCTATCTCACTATCACCGGCATCGTCTATGCGCTGATCCTGGCGCGCAACGACGAAGGCTTGATTCCCTGGGTCAATCTCGTCGTGCATTACCTCATGCCCGCGGCGACGATCGCTTCGTGGTTTGCCGATGCACCACCGATCGAGGAAGGTTACGTCGCCACGCTCTTGCGATGGCTTGCGTATCCCATTCTCTATGGAATATACTCGCTCGTTCGCGGATCGATCACCGGGTGGTATCCGTACGCATTTCTCGATCCGAAAATTCACGGCTACGCTGGCGTCGCGATGGCCGTCATACTCGTTTCTACCTTCGCCGTCGCGATCGGCGCGGGTATCGTATGGTATGCGAAGCGCGGAGGGAGCGCTCTTCTTCAGCCGTAAGTATCGCATCGTGATGATGCAACGACTTCTTTCGCTCGCGCTAGCGTGTGCAGGCGTTCTCGCATTCCAGGCTCCGGTTTTTGCAGCCGAAGCTCCGACGGGTCCCTATGCCGCGTTCACGGCATCGGCGTCGGGGCAGCACGGGCTGTTCACCATCTGGCGCAAAGACGGTCATGTCTACATCGACATCGCTTCAAGCCAATTGGATCAAGACTTCCTCGAAACGATCGTGCCCGGTAACGGTATCGGCGGCAACTTCATCGTTTGGGGTAACACGGATCACCTTCCCGCGATGCTCGTGCGGTTCGAGCGCGCCGGCGACGGGATCGCGATCGTCTGGCCCAACACGTCCTTTATCGCTCCGCACAGTGACTCCGGAACCCTCGCCGTGCGCAGCAACTTCCCGCAGTCCGTCGTGGGCGTCGGAAAGATCGCGGCTGAAGGCCAGGGACATATCATCTTCGATGCCTCGCCGCTGTTCGACGATTCGCTCGACTTCGCTGACACCATCAACCGTTCGCTCCAAACAACACCGCAAACGGCGTACCACCTTGATCCCTCGCGCTCGTACTTCGGAGACACGAAAGCCTTCCCGGAAAACGTCGTCATTGACGTCGAACAATTGTGGGCGACCAGCGCACCGCACGTGGCGCCCGACACTGCACCCGATGCGCGCAGCGTACAGATGCAGGTCGTTTACAATTTCGCGCAACTCCCGAGCGATAACTACATGCCGCGTTACGCCGACGACCGGGTCGGCATTTACGACGACATCTACATGAACTTCGCGCCGAGCGCGGACGAAGCGCCGGATCGCTACCTGCGTTATCTCGTGCGCTGGAATTTCGCGCCGGCCGACCCGACCAAGCCGTCACCGGCGACGCATCCGATGGTGTTCTACTTGAGCAACACCATACCCGAGCGTTTCCGCAAGCCCATCACCGATGCCGTGTTACGGTGGAACGTTGCGCTCGCGAAAGTCGGCATTCTCAACGCCATCGAGGTCCGAGCCCAGCCGAGCGATCCGAACTGGGATCCCGACGACATTCGTTACAACGTGTTGCGCTGGGTCACCGAGCAGCAACCGAGCTTCGGCGCGGATTCGCAAACGCTGTTCGATCCGCGCACGGGCGAAGAGTTTCGTACCGGCATCCTAATCTCGGCCGACAGCGCGGCATTTACGGCCGATACCTGGCGCACCGTCATCGACCCGGTTCGCTACGGCCGTAACACCGATCCGGTGCCTGCGCAACTCATCTACGACGCCTTCCAGGCCGAGATCATGCACGAGACCGGACACAATCTCGGCATGCAGCATAATTTCATCGGGCACGACGTCTACACGGCAAAAGAATTGCAAGATCCCGGCTTCACCGCCAAATACGGCGTTGCGACGTCGGTGATGGAGTACGCGCCGTTGAACGTCTGGCCGAGAGGTTATGGGCAAGGAAACTATTATCAAACCGTCCTCGGGCCGTACGACTACTACGCGATGAAGTACGCGTATCAGCCAATTCCCGCAGCGAGGACTCCCGAAGACGAGCTTCCGACGCTTCAACGTTGGGCAGCATCGTGGTCGAACCCGCTCTATCGCTACGCATCCGATGAAGACGTGTCGTGGGCCAACGGCCACGCGTCGGATCCGCGCGTCGAGCAAGGCGAACTGACGAACGATCAACTCGGGTGGACGACCGTGCAGCTGAAGCTCTATCGCGCGCTCATGGATCGCAGCACGCAGCTTTCACCGCATACAGGTAACGCCTATCAGGACGCCACCGACGCTTTCGGCGGAGCGTTCTTCCGCTACGTTACGCTCGTATCCAAGACCGCACACTGGATCGGCGGCCAATACATCTCGCGCGCGCATCGCGGAGATCCCGGCGCGCAGCCGCCGATCGTTCCCGTTCCGCTGGCCATGCAGCGGCGCGCGTTTGAGATCTTCGACCAGTATCTGCTCTCCGATGCGAACTTTCATTTCTCGCCGCGCGTCCTTGACGATCTCGGTTATTCCGAGTGGGCCGGCTACGGCTACGTCGGATGGCAGGGCTACGGAAATCTCCCCGTTTGGGCTTACGATCCGCCGCAACGTCACGACTTCCCCGTGGTCGACGACATCGGCAGCGTCCAGCGAACGAGCATCAACTATCTCTTCCAACCGACGGTGCTTGCGCGCCTCGACCAGAACGCGCTCGAATCGGTCGGGCCGACGTTGACGACAGCGACGTTCTTCGACTGGATGCAGCACGCGATCTATCGCGAACTCGATGCGCGCTCAGCGAACATTTCGCTGCTGCGCCGCAATCTGCAGTCGCTCTACGAAGATAAGCTCATTGCGCTTGCTACGGATCCACAACCGGGCGCGCCGCCCGAGGCGCAAGCGCTCGCGCGTTTGGAACTTGCGCGCCTGGAAAGCGCCGCCGCTACGCGCGCACGGGGGCGTGGCCTCGACGATGCTACGCTAGCGCATCTGCAAACACTCGCCGAAAAGGCGCGCGCGGCGCTTCACCCTATGCCCTAGTTTTTCTTGACAGGATTTGTATTCCGTAGGCAAGCCGGTCCGTTCAAATTTCGAAGGAGAAAATCGGCCGTCATTTCGTCAGCCTGAAGGAACGTGGCGTAACGTAGGAACCCGTGAATTTCGTTCGGCACGACGAGTTCGCTGTAGGTGACGTGCGCGAGCTGCAGGCGACGTGCCAGATCGACCGTTTGGTGGAACGGCACGTTGTGATCGTCATCTCCCTGAACCAGCAAAACGGGTGAACGCCACTTCGCAATCGAAGAATCGGGTGAGGATTCCCACGCGATGCGGCGTTCTTTGTGAATGTCGACGGTCTGATATTGCACGGACGGGTTCGGGAGCATATCGGAGGTCGACCAATCGTGGACTCCGTGCCAGTCAACGCCCACGCAAAAGCGGTCCGAGTTGCGAGCCAGCGCCAGCGCAGCGAGATAACCGCCGTACGATCCTCCCCAGATGCCGATTCGCTTGGGATCGACGAACGGCTGCCGGCTCAAGTACGCGTTACCCGCCAGCACATCTCGGTATTCTGAAGCACCGTTCGGTCCCCAATCGGCGGGATGCGAATACGCGTATCCGTAGCCGATGCTGAGCCGGTAGTCGACCGAGAGCACGACGACCCCGTGGTTCGCAAGATATTGATTCTCCGCATAGGCGTTCGAATAGTAGTCGATGTAGTGCCAAGAGGGTAGCATTTGACGCGGCGGCCCGCCGTGCACGAAGATCACCGCCGGCTCCTTGCTGGTGGCGTGGGCGGTTTGGAAAAGCAGTCCGTATGCTAAACGCCCGTCGGCCGCGCGAAACGTCACGTTCTTCGGCACGACGAGCTGCGACTGCGGGAAATCAGCCGGTAATCGAGCGAGCTGGAGCGTACGCGGAGGGCCACCGTCGATCGGAACAACGGTGACCATGGGAGGCTCTTTCGCACCGGCTTGAACGAACGCGACGGCGCTGCGCGTGGCCGTGGGACTCCATTGACTTGCCGTACCCTGCGTGATCTCGCGTGTGGTCGCCGTGACGACGTCGACGCTGAAAAGATGGCGGCGATCGAAATCGCCCGGCGTGCGGCCGGTGTTCGCCGAATAGATGAGCGAACGGCCATCGCTTGATAGCGCCGTGTCTTCCACCATGAAGTGACCCGGTGTGAGGAGTCGCGACGCACCGCCATCCGGGGCGACCGCATAAAGATGAGGCCATCCGTCGGCCTCCGACGTGAACGTAAGGCGGTTACCCGCCGTCCAGCGCAGCGTCGGATCGAAGTTGTAAGGAAACGAAGCTTGTACCGAGTCGCCGCTGCTCCATACCGGTACTCCGCTTCCCGTGCCTGCGTCAGCGACCCAAATCGACCACGGTGTTACACTCCACGCGTACAGGGGCTCGGGAGGACCGCCGTCGCCCGGCATGCGCATGTACGCGATCCGTTTCCCATCGGGCGACCAGCGCGGCTCGCTGTCTCGAGAGGTGGTTGGGTCAAGGAATTCGAGCGGCGTGTCTCGATCGCGATAGACGCCGATAAAGCTGTGATCCTTGCGCGTTGACACAAAGGCGAGCGCCGAACCCTCTGGCGACCACTGCAAATCGGAATCTTGTCCCTCGTCGAAGAATGCTTGCGACGCCTTCACCGAGCCGTCGAGCGTGCCTAACCACACCGACTGATCTGCCGTGGCGATAAAAGCGACGCGGCGGTTATCCGGCGCGATCGACGGCGTGTCACCGCTGCCAATCGGCACCAACTTGTCCGTACCGTCCAGTGCGATGGACCAGACTTGCATTTCCGGCGCAACCGGACTGCGCGCGGGGTCGGGTGGAAATGACGGCGGCCAGTTCGCATCGTGATCCCCGCCGCGCACAAACACCAGATACCGTCCGTCGGGCGAAACCTTCAGGCTCGTTATCTCCTGACCATCGTCCGCCGAATAATGCGTGACCATGCGCGGGTCGTAGTCCGGCGCCGTCGCCACGAAGATGTTGCGCACACCGCGCTCGTCGAGTACCCACGCGACCGTACGGCCTTCGGATCCCGAGGTTAGATTCGACGGATACGGATACCCGAGAATCGCCGGCAGATTGAACGGCGGCGAAGCCGTTTGCGCCCTGCAAACCGATGCATTGAGCCCGAAGAGAAGCGCCGCCAGCGCACTTGCCGCACCGATGATGCCTTCGTGAACCTTCATACCGAACAGTATTCTGTCGCGGACGACGAAATTTTCCTCCCTCGGTAGCAGCCTACCACGTGGCGATGCGCACGCCCAACTCGTCGAGATGGCGCAACAGGTCGAGCGGATCGTCATACACGCGATACGCGCCTCCGCCCTCGACGAGTTCGGTTCTCCCATAGCCGCCGGAAAGCACGCCGACGCCAAGCGCGCCCGCGCGCCGGGCGCCGAGCATGTCCCACAATGAGTCGCCCACGACGAACGTTTCCCTCGCGCTAACTCCAAGCGCGGATATTGCTGCAAGAAAAAGATCGGGATTCGGCTTGGCTCGAGTTACCTCGTCGCGGGTAATGAGGGGCACGCTCTCGGGGACGTTCAGCGCGCGCATCGAGCGCTGCGCCGGGTAGTGAGCTCCGCTCGTTGCGATCGCCCAGGGCACACCGGCCGAAGTGAGCGTCGCGAGCAGTTCGCGCGCGCCCGGCAGCGGAACGACACCGTCGACCGTGCGAAGATACGCTTCCTCGTGATCGCGCTGCAATTGTGCAACCACCGATGCATCCAATTCGCGTCCGAGCTCGCGCCCGAGCGCCCGCACGAACAATCCGCCGCTCATGCCGATCCGCCGATGGATGCGCCAGATCGAAAGCTCCATTCCCGCTTTGCGGATCGCCTCGTCCCATGCCATCACATGCTGATACACGCTGTCGATGAGCGTGCCGTCCAAGTCAAAGACGAGCGCCGCGTCCTGCTTTTCTTTCACAGCGATTTTCCTTGCGCAGAAGGCTCGTCGACGTCGGTGTACGGCCACTCCTCCTCGATCGTGAGCGTCGCTCGCACCAACTCCTTGCGGTCGCGCAAACGCCGTATCGTGTCCCCGTCGGGCAATTTGTCGATGAAGTGGCGCGCTTGCGCCGAGAACACGACCGGATGACCCGGCGTTCCGTCGCTGCGTATCGGGAACGCGACGTCACTCTCGCCCAAAGCGTCGACGACGCGCGCAACATGCTCTGGTTCGATGAACGCGAGGTCTGCGGGCAACACAGCGATCGCCTCACTCGGATCAACTCGTGCGTTTCCCAGTCGCAACGAATGCGCCATCCCGCGATCTGGCTCGTCGTTTACGACAATCGTGACCCGCCGGCCCTCAAGCGCTCCAGCAACCGCCGGCGAACAGACGGCGAGCGTCGGATAGCCGGCGCACGCACGCAGGGCGCGTGCGAGCAGCGTATCGCGATCGCCCCAAACATGCAGCAGCTTGTTGGCGCCGAACCTCCTCGAACGCCCCGCCGCGAGGATGATGCACGTAACGGCCATCACAACGCATTCCGAGGCCGGCGCGACCGTTCCCGCGAAGCGCCGGGGATGCGCCACAACGCGTGGCTTCGGAAGTGACCGGCTACGGACCGCCTTGTGAACTGCCGGTACGCATCGCGTCAAAGCGCGCCCACGCGTCGTTCACCGCTACCGGCTGCCCCGCTGCGAACACCATCGGCACGTCGGGGGCGTTCCCGTAGATCATCGCAACGGTAACGCTTGTCTCGGGTGCGTCCGGGTACGCCGCCCTCATCTCGCCAAGGCATGCAACGGCGTGTGGTGTGGAGGCGGCGCCGGCGCGATGATAGTCGCGAAGCAGGCGCGCATAGGTGCGCGGCAGCCACGGATCGTTCGGATACTGGCTTCGCCAGTCACTAACCGAAGCCGCGATATCATCGAGTTCCGCCACGACGTTTTCGTCGAGCATTTCGCGGCCGCTCCGCTCGTCCATGCGATCGAGCCGGTTTCGTATCTCCAAGACACTTTGTTGATGAGGGCCGAAGTATTCATCGGCGGGGGCAGATCCGTAATAGGAAGCAGCCGGCGCTGTAAACGGAACGCCGGCGAAGAGCAAGACGGCCAAAAGGCCGGTCGTGGTTCGCATAAATGGTGCCCTCAATTGTAAGGGAGACGCCGTCTTAAAGACGGCGCCTCCGAGCGTTAGGTGTCTGTACTATGATCTCCCTGGGCCATGCGGATGGTTTCCGTTGCTCGACGAGTGCGAAGGAGCACTCCGAGTACTTTGTTGCGGATGGTACGCAGGCTGCCGCGGCGCCGAGTACTGCCGTGCCGCCGAGTATTGCCGTGGCGCCGAGTACTGCCGTTGCGTCTGATACTGCCCGTATTGACGTTGCGGCTGATACTGATTGTACGAGCGTTGCGTCTGATACTGGTTGTACTGGCGCGGCGCGTTCTGCCCGTACATCACCTGCGGCCGATACTGCTGCGTGTTGTATTGCCGCTGCGTGTTGTATTCCCGCTGCGTGTTGTACTGGCTGTACTGACGCTGCGCGTTGTACTGCGTGGACGCACGCTGCTGCGTGGCGTAGGACGGACGGGCGTCGAAGTGCTGCCACGCCGACGACTGTGCGGAAGCGCTGCGCGTGTAGTTCTCGTTGCGCGCGTCGTTCTCGGTGCGGTTGTAGCTCGACGTGCGGTCATCGAACCGCTGCCAAGCCGAACCCGTGCCGACCGGGCGTGCCGCGCCTGCGAACGAGCTGCGGGCGGCGCCGATCGGGTGGATAGCCGCGAATCGCTGATATTGCGTCCGCGGGAAATCCGACGCGAGC
>Ga0153924_1001626_pt1 | contig 10763 bp, 10 predicted proteins | sample TSNJ008MetaG_FD_104709 | JGI IMG/M metagenome (GOLD analysis project Ga0153924, IMG submission 104709) | Attine ant fungus gardens microbial communities from New Jersey, USA - TSNJ008 MetaG | ecosystem: Host-associated > Fungi > Mycelium > Unclassified | place: USA: New Jersey, Wharton State...
ATGGTCGTCGACGAGTTCCTGCCCCGGATCGCACGGCGCGGGTTCGACACCGACCGGCTCGCGCTGACCGGGTACTCGATGGGCGGGTTCGGTGCCCTCCGGCTCGGCGGGGTGCTCGGCGCATCCCGCGTCCGCGCGGTGTCGGCGATCAGCCCCGCACTCTGGACGTCAGCAGCGGACACCGCCCGCGGAGTCTTCGACGACGCGGCCGACTTCCGCGAGAACACCGTCCTCGGTCGGCAGCGCGCGCTCGACGGGGTCGCGGTGCGCGTCGACTGCGGCAACGGCGACGGGTTCGCACCGGCGGTCCACACCTACGTCGACGGGTTCGACGCGCCACCGGCAGGGGGCTTCGAACCCGGCGCGCACACCCACGGCTACTGGCGGCGCCTGGCGCCGCCGCAGCTCGCGTTCCTCGCTCGCCACCTCGGTCGCTGACCCGAGTCGCGCCCTGGACGCGCGCCGAGACGGACGGGAGGCCCGTGGCGGGCCCGCACCGGGCCTCCTGTCCGTCGACCGGTCGCGCCCACGGCACGCGGAACGTGACGAGGAGCGCTCAGGCGCGCCCGCGGTTCCGGCGCCGGATCTCCTTCGGAGCCCGACCGGCCATGAAGGACCTTGCAGGGTCGACGAGGAACCCCTGTCGCAGGGCTTCTCGTCCGACGAGCATTCGGAACCCCATCTGGTCCCGGTTGCTCAGGGTGACCTCGGACTCGACGGCGCGCCCCGCCAGGGTGATCGTGGTGAGCACGACGATGCGTTCCTGGGTGTGCCCGGTCGAGCTGCGGATGACGCGCCGGTCGTGCACGGCACACTCGATCGTGACGGCGTCGGCATCGGTGTCCTGCCAGGGGTGCACCGAGAACCGCACCCGGTCGCCGGGCAGTTCCTCGAGGTCGAAGGCGTGCAGCGCCGAGCTGCGCGCACCGGTGTCGAGCTTGACCTTGATCCACGGCAGCCCGAGGTCCGGCAGGCCGGCCCACTCGCGCCAGCCGGCGACGACGAGCCCGCCGTCGGGGGACTTCGGAGCACGCGCCATGGCCCCATCTTGTCGTACGCCCGACGGCAGTGTCCGCGTGCTTTGATGGACCGTCGCCGTCGATCCGACCCCGCGGAGAACCCCTCGATGAAACTCGCCATCCTGTCGCGCGCACCGCAGGCGTACTCCACCCAACGCCTCCGTGCGGCAGCACTGGACCGCGGTCACGAGGTCAAGGTGCTGAACACCCTGCGCTTCGCGATCGACCTGTCCGGCGAGGACCCGGACCTGCTCTACCGCGGCAAGCTCCTGTCCGACTACGACGCCGTCCTGCCCCGGATCGGCAACTCGATCACCTACTACGGCACCGCGGTCGTGCGGCAGTTCGAGCAGATGGACGTCTACACGCCGAACACCGCGACGGGCATCACGAACTCACGGGACAAGCTCCGGGCGAACCAGATCCTGTCCCGGCACCACATCGGCATGCCCGCGACGACGTTCGTCAACAGCCGGGCCGACGTCCGCGGCGCGATCGAGCGGGTCGGCGGCGCTCCGGTCGTCATCAAGCTGCTCGAGGGCACGCAAGGCATCGGGGTGATCCTGGCGCCGGAGGAGAAGGTCGCCGAGTCCATCGTCGAGACCCTGCACTCGACGAAGCAGAACGTCCTGATCCAGTCGTTCATCTCGGAGAGCCGTGGCCGCGACATCCGTGCGCTCGTCGTCGGCGACCGGGTCGTGGCCGCGATGCGCAGGACGGCGTCGGGGGACGAGTTCCGGTCCAACGTGCACCGCGGCGGCACGGTCGAGAAGGTCACGCTGTCGCCCGAGTACGAAGCGGTGGCTGTCCGGTCGGCGCAGATCATGGGCCTCAAGGTCGCCGGCGTCGACATGCTCGAGGGCAACGACGGCCCACTGGTGATGGAGGTCAACTCGTCACCGGGGCTCGAGGGCGTCGAGCGTGCGACGGGCCTCGACGTCGCCGGCGCGATCATCGACTTCATCGGCAACCAGGTCGCCTTCCCGGAGATCGACGTGCGCCAGCGGCTCAGCGTCTCGACGGGCTACGGCGTCGCCGAGCTGCTCGTGCACACCAACGCCGACCTGGTCGGGAAGACGATCAAGGAGTCCGGGCTCTGGGACCGGGACATCACCGTCCTGACCCTGCACCGGGGCGCGACCGTCATCCCCAACCCGCGCAGTGGGGTGACGCTGCAGGCAAGTGACCGGCTGCTCTGCTTCGGCAAGCTCGAGGAGATGCGCTCGATGGTGCCGGACCGTCGACGCCGTCGGAGCACGATCCGGAAGCTCCCGAAGGACGCCTGACACCGCGCGTCCAGCCGAGCCGGACTGCACACACAGGCGAAATGAGGAAGTATGTGTCGGTGACGATCATGACGGAACGGCCGGTCGACCAGGCAGCGAACGGGCAGCGGGCGGCGAGCAGTGAACCCGAGCAGCCCGGCAACGCCACGGCGAAGCACCACAACGTCTCGCTGCTGTCCGTGGCGACGACGACGGCCGAACGCGTGACGACCTCTGCGGACATCGAGGCCCGGCTCCGCGGCGTGCTCCGTCGACTCCGTCTGCCGATGGGCCTGCTCGAGCGCGTCGCCGGTGTGATCGAGCGTCGCAACTGGGGCGAGGGCCAGACCTTCCAGGACGCCGCCATCGACGCCGGTCGTCGCGCGATGGCCGAGGCGGGTGTGCGTCCCGACGAGATCGGGCTGCTCATCAACACCTCGGTGACCCGTCCGCACCTCGAGCCGTCGGTCGCCGTGCGCCTGCACCATGGGCTCGGCCTGCCGTCGTCCGCCATCAACTTCGACATCGCGAACGCGTGCCTGGGCTTCGTCAACGCCATGAGCGTCGCGGCGGGCATGATCGACTCCGGTCAGATCAAGTACGCGCTCGTCGTCGACGGCGAGGACGCCGACCAGGTGCAGCTCAACACCATCGACCGTCTGAACCAGGGCGGCCGGAACCGCAAGGACTTCATGAGCGAGTTCGCCAGCCTGACCCTCGGGTCCGGCGCCGCGGCTGCCGTGCTCGGCCCGGCGGACCTGCACCCCGAGGGTCACCGGATCGTCGGCGGCGTCACCCGCGCGGCGACCCAGTGGTACGACCTGTGCGTCGGCAGCGTGGACGGCATGTTCACGGACGCCAAGATGCTGCTCAAGGGCGGCATGGAGCTCGTCGTCGCCGCGTGGACCGAGGCCCGCGCCCACTTCGACTGGGCGAACATGGACCGCTACGTCCTGCACCAGGTCTCCGACGTGCACACCAACGCGTTCGTCGAGGCCATCGGCATCCCGCGCGACAAGGTCCCCACCACCTACCAGCGGTTCGGCAACGTCGGTCCGGCGTCGATCCCGATCACCCTGGCCGACGAGGTCGAGTCCGGCGGCATCCGCCGCGGCGACCGCGTGTTCCTGGGTGGCGTGGGCTCCGGCATCAACACGGCGATGATGGAACTGCACTGGTGAGGTCCCGGCTTCCCCGCGTCGCCGCGAGCACGGCTCCGGCGACGCAGCCGCCCTCCCTGCCCGGTCTCGACCCGGCGTGGTCACGCCTGGTGACGGTTCCCGCGTGGTCCGGGGACCGGACGGGAGGTGGGCCCACGCGGGCCGGTTCCGGGGCGTCGCGGAGCTTGCGGAGCGGCGTTCCGGCCGAGCCCGTGGGGACGGATCGCGCCGCGCGCACCTGGCACCTCCTCGACACGGCCGGGTCCCTGGCCGCGCTCGGCGTGGAATCGGTCGGCACCATCCTGTGCGTGCACGGCAACCCGACGTGGTCGTACCTGTGGCGGTCGGTGCTCCGCGCCTCGCTCGAGGTCGCCCGCGCCGGTGGCCCGGCGTGGCGCGTGGTCGCCGTCGACCAGCTCGACATGGGCTTCTCGGAGCGCACCGGCGTCGAACGGGGGCTGCCGCAGCGCGTCGCGGACCTCGGCGCCCTGACCGACGAACTCGGGCTGACCGGCCCGGTCGTCACCCTCGGCCACGACTGGGGCGGCGTGGTGTCGCTCGGGTGGGCGGTCGACCACCCCGACGTCCTGGCCGCCGTCATGACGTGCAACACCGCCGTGCACCAGCCCGACGACGCTCCCATCCCCGCGCCGCTGCGGCTCGCCCTGGGACCGGGGCTGCTCGGCCGAGCGACCGTCGTGACGCCGGCGTTCCTCGAGACGACGCTCGGCATCGCGCACCCGAAGCTCGAGCGTGCCGTGGCCGACGGCTACCGTGCGCCCTACCGCGGTGCCGCCCGACGCGGCGGCATCGGGGGCTTCGTCGCGGACATCCCCGTCGACGCCCGGCACCGGAGTGCGCCGGAGCTCGACCGGATCGCCGCCGGGGTCGCGGCGCTCGAGGTCCCGGCGCTGCTGCTCTGGGGTCCCCGCGACCCGGTGTTCCTGGAGCGCTACCTCGACGACCTGTCCGAGCGGCTGCCACAGGCTGACGTGCACCGCTTCGAGGGTGCCGGCCACCTGCTGCCCGACGACGCCGACGTGGCGGGGGCAGTGTTCGACTGGATCGGCGACCGCCTGCCGGGCGGGAGCGTCCCCGACGACGCCACCCCGGGCCTCCCGTCCGCTCCCGACCAGCGCGCGGACGTGAGTCGCCCGCTCGGCGCCGCGCTCGAGGACCTGCGCGACAGCGACGAACCCGCCCTGGTCGAGATGGCTGCTGCCGGCGGGCCCCGCACGATCACGTGGCGCCTGCTCGCTCGTCGGGCGGACGAGATCGCCGCCGGGCTGGACGACCTCGGTGTCCGGAGCGGCGACCGTGTCTCGCTCCTCGTCACCCCCGGAGCCGACCTGACCGCCGTCCTGTACGCCTGCGTGCGGATCGGCGCGGTCGTCGTCGTGGCGGATGCCGGACTCGGTCTGCGCGGCCTGACCCGTGCGGTGCGCGGAGCCCGGCCCGACTGGATCATCGGCGCGCTGCCCGGACTCGGAGCCGCCCGTGCGCTCGGCTGGCCGGGTCGGCGCATCGCGACCGTCCCGCTGCCCGCCCCCGCTCGGCGTGCCCTGCGCGTGGAGCACACGCTGGTCGACGTCGCCCGGCGCGGCGCCCGTCGACTCGCCCACGGGACGTCGCTGCCGGCGGTGCCGTCGTCCGACGCTCCGGCAGCGATCCTGTTCACCTCCGGGTCGACCGGTCCGGCGAAAGGCGTCGTGTACACGCACGGACAGCTCGGAGCCGTCCGCGACGTCCTGGCGACCCAGTACGACATCGGTGTCGGCACCGGGCTCGTCGCGGGCTTCGCACCCTTCGCCCTGCTCGGTCCCGCCCTCGGGGCGCGGTCGGTGGCTCCGGACATGGACGTCACCGCGCCCCGCACCCTGACGGCCCGTGCCGTGGCGGCCTCGGTGGCCGCGGCCGACGCGACCGTGGTGTTCCTGTCACCGGCGGCACTGGCGAACGTCGTGGCGACGGCGACGGCGTCGGCGCTGGACGGTGCCGACCGTGCGGCGCTCGCACGCGTCCGGCTGTTCCTGTCGGCGGGTGCCCCGGTGTCCGCCGCGCTGCTCACAGCGGCGACGGAGCTGATGCCGAACGCGAGCGCGCACACCCCCTACGGCATGACCGAGGGACTGCTCATGACCGACGTCGACCTGGACGGCGTCCGTTCCGCTGCGGCCTCGGACGACGAGGGCATCTGCGTCGGCGCTCCGGCGGCGAACGTCCGGGTGCGGATCGCGCCGCTCGACGCCTCGGGTGCCGCAACCGGGGCGCTGACCGACTCGGCGGGCGTCACCGGCGAGATCGTCGTCGCAGCACCGCACGTGCGCGACCACTACGACCGACTGTGGCGGACGAACCGGGTCGCGCGGCTCGGCGTCGAGGACCCGCGCGGCCACCGCACCGGCGACGTCGGACACCTGGACGCCTCCGGGCGCCTCTGGGTCGAGGGGCGGATGCAGCACGTGCTCACCACCCCCGACGGCGTCGTCACCCCGGTCGGACCGGAGCAGCGCATCGAGGGCGTACCCGGGGTCGGTCGTGCCGGCGTCGCGGGGATCGGCCCGCGCGGAACGCAGCAGGTCGTCGCGGTGGTCGAGACCACGAGCGGACGACGTGCTCGTCGTCCCGCCCTGGCGTCGCCGGCGTTGGCCGCGTCGGTCCGGGCTGCTGCCGGGGTCCCGCTCGCAGCGGTGCTGACCGTGCCCGTCCTGCCGACGGACATCCGGCACAACTCGAAGGTCGACCGCACCCGGCTGTCCCGCTGGGCGACCGCGGTGCTGTCCGGTGGACGGATGACGCGGCCGTGACGGTCCTGGTGACCGGGGCCAGCGGGTTCCTCGGGCAGGCCACCGCCGCCGCCGTGCGCGACGCCGGGCACGAGGTCCGCACGTTCCAGCGGCGGCCCTCGGGGGTCGCAGGCGTGCAGGACGTCGCCGGCACGATGACCGACGACGCAGCAGTCGCCCGCGCGGTCGACGGTGTCGACGCCGTCGTGCACCTCGCCGCCAAGGTCTCCCTGGCCGGTGACCCGGCCGACTTCGCTCGCGTGAACGTCGACGGCACCCGAGCGCTCGTCGACGCCGCACGCCGTGCCGGCGCCCGGCGGTTCGTGTTCGTGTCGTCGCCGTCGGTCGCGCACACCGGATCGTCGCTCGTCGGCGCCGGAGCGGGCGTCGCCGAACCGCAGCACGCGCGCGGCGACTACGCCCGCACGAAGGCCGCGGCCGAACTGCTCGCGCTCGACGCCGATGCTCCGGGGTTCGCCGTCGTCGCCGTCCGGCCGCACCTGGTGTGGGGGCCGGGAGACACCCAGCTGATCGGCCGCATCGTCGAGCGGGCACGGGCCGGACGGCTCCCGCTGCTCGACTCCGGGGCCGCCCTGATCGACACCCTCTACGTCGACAACGCCGCCTCGGCCATGGTCGCGGCGCTCGAGCACGCGGCGGACGACGACGTGCACGGCAACGCCTACGTCGTCACGAACGGCGAGCCCCGGCCCGTCGCGGACCTGCTCGCCGGGATCTGTGCGGCCTCGGGCGTCGCAGCACCCCGGTGGCACGTGCCGGCGTCTGTGGCACGGGTTGCTGGGTCCCTGGTCGAGGCCGTGTGGCGGGTGCGTCCGGGGCAGGACGAGCCACCCATGACCCGGTTCCTCGCCGAGCAGCTCTCGACGGCGCACTGGTTCGACCAGCGCCGCACCCGTACCGACCTGCAGTGGGCGCCCTCGGTGTCGATCGACGAGGGCCTCGCGCGCTTGGCGGCGGCTCAGACCTCGTCGGCCGCCACGTAGACCCAGGCCGACAGGCCCGAGGTGAGCTCGACCCGGATGCGCTGGTAGTCCGCGACCTCGTAGTCGTCGACCGCGCGGAGCTGCCACTCGTAGCCGAGGGTCAGGGTCGATCCCTCGACGACGTCGTCCGCAGTGCCGCGGCGGAGGATCGGGTGCAGGTCCGAGCCGCTGGTCCGGACGACCTCGGGGTCGGTGATCGCCACCCAGTCGAGCCGCCAGCCGGGCAGCGTGTCCGGGGTGGTGGGCACGTGGTCGCCGAACAGTGACTCCTGCACGAGCGGCTGCCGCAGCGTGCCGTACGAGAACACCCGGTGCGTGGTGCCGGGCCACGGCGCGGGGCGCCGGATCGGCTTCGGGCCGATCGTCGGGGTCGACGTCCAGACGAGTGCGCCCGCGACCCCGGTAAGTCCGAGGTGGAGCAGCCCGATGACGCCGAGCACGCTGCCCCAGACGACGCCGGAGGTGTCACCGGGGCAGGCTTCCCAGAACCCGTCCTCGGACGAGCCGCACATCGCGTGTCCGTTCGCGACGCCGACGGCGATCGCGATGATCCCGACGACGAGACAGACGAGCGCGAACGCGCCGAGACCGATGACCCAGCGCTGGCCGGAGGAGAGACGCTTCACGTCGAGAGGCTAGCGGACCGGAGGCCCGGATCACGCGCGCCGATCGGCGCAGGTGATCCGGGCCTCCTGACCGTCCGCTGGCGGTTCAGCCGGTGAATCGTTGCCAGAGCTCGGTGACGATGGGCCACACGTCGTCGGCACGGTCGGCGGAGCCGACGGCGACCAGCACCACGGGGACGATCGTGACGGCGATGCTCACCAGCACGGCGAGCACGACGGCGATCGTCGCCGTGGTGGTGTGCCGCCGGGTGAGCGCCAGCGCGAGGAGCGCCAACACGACGACCAGGCCGAGCACCGCGATCACCGTGACCCGGATGAACGGGAAGGGCACGAGGCCCGCGGTGGTGGCCGTGACGCCGCCGAGGAAACCGACCAGGGGCAGGAACGCCCCGAGCAGGACCCCGGCGACCAGGACCACGCCGATGCCACCCGCGATCCACACCCCGCGTGGCCGGGGCCGTCGGTCGCGGGGTCGACGACCGCCGGACCAGGCGGTGGTCACGGGCGGTCCGCGGCCGGCGGGGCCGGCTGGTCGGCGTCGCGGGCGGCTGCCCGCGCTGCCTCGCTGGCGTCGGCCGCAGCGTCGGCAGCGTCTTGTGCGGCGTCCTCGGCGGAGTCGGCGGCACGCACCGCTGCGTCGGCGGCGGTCCCACCGGCCGGGTCGGAGGTCGCAGCGGTGTCGTCTGCCGCTGCGGCCGTCCGTGCGCGGTCGGCTGCGTCGCGGGCGGTGTCCGCGGCGTCCCGGGCGCCCTCCGACGCCCGGTCGAGTGCGTCCGACGCGGCGTCGTGCACACGGCCAGCCGTGTCGGTCGTCGCGTCGACGGCCCGCTCCGCTGCGTCCGCGGTCGCGTCGGCGGCACGCTTCGTGGCGTCGGCGCTCGCGGCGGCGGCACGCTTCGTCGTGTCCGCGGTGGCGTCGGCTGCGCGTCGAGCGGTGTCGACCGTCGCGTCGGCGGCACGCTTGGTCGCGTCCGCGGTGGCCTCCGCAGCCTGCTTCGTCACGTCGGCCGTGGCGTCCGCGGCGCGCTTCGTCGCCTCGGCGGTGGCATCCGCTGCCTGCTTCGTGGCGTCGACGGTCGCGGATGCCACGCGCTTGGTGGTGTCGCTGGTCGCCTTCGCGGCGTCCTGCACCGCGTCGCCGACGGCAGTGGCGGCACGCTCGACGGGCGAGGGTTCGTCGTCGAACGGTCCGTGCACGTCGAGGACGCGGACGTCCACCGTCGTCGGCTCGGTCGAGACCTGACCGGCGGCGGCGGTCACCTGTCGGCGCACCTCGTCGGCGACCTCGCGGACGTTCCGCGGGTAGGTGACGATCACGGAGACGTGCACCGCGAAGGTGCCGTCCTCGTCGTCGACCTGGACGCCGGCGGTGCCGGCGGAGCGGCCGAGCCGCTTCCGCAGTTCGTCGGCGGCCCGGGAGACGGTCCCGCCGAGGTGGTGCACGCCGGGCACACCGAGCGCCGTCTCCGCCGCGGTCCGCGCGATCAGCATCGCGGGGGTCGCGTCGTCGGGCAGCGGCTCCGTCAGTTCTGCGGGCAGGGCCACCTCGGTGACCTGCGTGTGCGCATGGGGGTCGTGCTGCATGGTTCCTCCTCGTTCGGGTCCGCGGAACGCATCGGGGCACTCGACGTCGCGAGTGCCCCGACACGCATCGAGCGTCCTAGTTCTTGAAGACGTCCTTGACGTCCTCACCGGTCTTCTTGACGCTCGCGGAGGCCTGGTCCTTCTGGCCCTCGGCGACCTTGGAGTCGTCGTTCTGGGCCTTGCCCACGGCCTCCTTGGCCTTGCCGGCGAGGTCCTGTGCAGCGTTCTTGATCTTGTCGTCGAGTCCCATGACGGGTCCTTTCATCGGTCGGGCGTGCGCCCGGTGGTGGGTGTTGCGTGGGTCTTCGGTGGGCCGGGAGGCCCGGGGTCGCGTCCGGCTGACGGGTGTCAGTGGACGCGGGTCGACTTCGCGAGCGCCGAGCGGGTTCCACCGGTGAGGTGGACCAGGACGGGCACCTGGCGGCCGAGCGTGCGGTCGAGGACCGCGACGGCGCGGTCGACGGCGTCGAGCACCGAGACGGCGTCCCCGCCGCGGCGGACCGCGACGCGGATGCGAGCGGCACGCTGCTTGCGCACCAGGTAGGTGTCGACGCGGGAGCCGACGACGTCGCGGACCCCGGCGAGCTCGTGCTCGACGACGTCGCGGACGAGGGCGACGTTCACCGTGACGGCGTCCTCACCCGAGCGTTCGCGGACGGCGACGGACGTGCCGCCCCCACCACGGGTGAACACCCAGACGAGGGCGAGCACGATCACGACGGCGCAGGCGACGGCGACGATCCAGAGCGAGGACGCGGGGACGTCCAGGTTGCTCGGCAGGTCGACGTAGGGCTTGATCGCGTCCTGCACGGCGGGCAGCACACCCGCGCCGATGGTGAGGCCGACGACGACGGCGACGAGGCCGAGGACGAAGAGGATGATCCGGTTCATGGTCCGGTTGCTCTTGGTCATGCGAGGGTCCCCTTCTCGTCGATGCGGACGCGGATGTTCTGGCCGAAGCGTTCGTCGAGACCACTGAGGCGGTCGCGGACGGCCGCCTGCACGGCCTGCTCGTCGACCGGGATGCCGGTGACGGGCACGATCCGGACGTCGGTGCGGCGACCACGCGCGGTTGCCGAGGCGTTGCCCTCGGGGACCCCCGCTGCCGTCCCGGCGGCGTTGGCCGCGGTCGAGGCGACGATGCGGGTGTCGATGACGACGGCGCCGCGGTCGTGCTGGACGACGGAGCGGTGCTGGCGGCCCGGCTTGAGGGCCAGGACGATCAGCACGATGCCGAGGACCACGAGCACGACGGCGATGACCTCGGCGATCGTGACGAACGCGGCGTCGGGCTGCAGTGCGGCGTCGACGGCGGTCTG
>Ga0153924_1001627_pt1 | contig 10761 bp, 12 predicted proteins | sample TSNJ008MetaG_FD_104709 | JGI IMG/M metagenome (GOLD analysis project Ga0153924, IMG submission 104709) | Attine ant fungus gardens microbial communities from New Jersey, USA - TSNJ008 MetaG | ecosystem: Host-associated > Fungi > Mycelium > Unclassified | place: USA: New Jersey, Wharton State...
CCGTATGTACACACTCATGGTATCACCACATCAATCACACTTCACGGTAGGGCGTTAGCAGTTTCTGACTAAGGTGTAGTTGTAGCATACCCAATGATGACAACAAATGCAACAACATTGGCCTTGAGCATATCATTACTAAATAACTATGTGACAGACTGTATCGGCTGTCGAACTCTAGCACCAATAGTAGTTCTTATCTTTACAGCAGCAACATTAGTAGTAAGGAAGAATATGGACGAATATAGCTAATGGATTGTAACTAACGATAGAACAGATCTAACTCCAGAGGTTACGTCGACCAGGATAGTCAATATATATTGTATATATATACTCGAGTAGAGGAGAAAACAGGATGGCAAAAGTTCGTGAAGTGTTGTTCGACCTTATGCGCGAACTCGGCATGACGAAGATCTTTGGAAATGTCGGCTCCACAGAGGAGCCTATGCTTCAAAACTTCCCGCCCGATTTCGAGTACATCCTGTCGCTCCAGGAGTCCGTCGCGGTGGCCATGGCAGATGCATATTCGCAGGACACGGGCAAGCCTGTACACGTGAATCTTCATTCGGCAGCGGGAAGCGGTAACGGTATGGGCAATTTCCAAACCGCCTGGTACAACCGTACGCCGATGATTATCACAGCCGGCCAGCAAGTCCGGGCGACGCTTGTAAACGAGCCCTATCTCACGAACAAAAACCCGTATCTGCAGGCATTACCGTGGGTGAAGTGGAGTTACCAACCGGCCTGCGCCGAAGACGTTCCCGCCGCATTTTTCCGAGCCTATGCCACGGCTATTATGGCACCGGCAGGGCCCGTTTATCTCTCTCTGCCCCTGGATGACATGGATCGGGAATGCTCTGCATTTCCCCTGCGTCGGAAAATCGAGCCGCGTCTCTCCGCGGGCAAAGATGTTCTCCAGCCAGTGGCAGAAGCGTTGGCAGCCGCGAAGCGTCCCCTGCTAGTCATCGGCGGGGCCCTCGATCAGACAGGAGGATGGTATGACGGTATCGCGCTTGCCGAGAAGTTGAACGCGGAAGTGATGGCGCCCCCCTATGAAGGACGACCTGGATTTCCGGAGACTCATCCCCTTTTCCAGGGCGGACTTGTCAGCGGCGCGAGCTCGCTCTGCAAGCAGCTACAAGGCTACGACCTGGTGGTGGTGATCGGAGCTCCGGTCTTTCGTTACTATCCTTACGCGCCTGGTGCGTATCTACCTGAGGGGACCCGGCTCATTCTCCTGACCGACAGCGCAGAAGAGGTTGCGCGTGCCGTGGCAGGCGATGGCATTGTCTGCGATCCTGCGCGCGCATGCGCGACCCTTGTTGAGCTGCTCCCTAAAGCGACCCGCAAAGCTCCAGAGTCCCGCAATCCGCTTCCTGCTCCAGAGGTGAAAGACAAGATCACAGCAGACTATGTCTATTACACGGTCGCGAAGCTTCGCCCGAAGAACTCCGTGATCACGCAGGAGTCAGCCTCGAGCGCGGGTCCGCTACTGGAACGCCTACCGCCCTCGGAACCCAGATCCTTCTTCTGCTCGTTCAGCGGAGTTCTCGGCTATGGGTTACCAGCGGCCTGCGGTGTCGCCCTGGCCGAGCGCGATCTCGGCACGAATCGCAAGGTCATCTCGCTGCAGGGTGATGGTGCGACGCAGTACGTCGTTCAGGCATTCTGGAATGCGGCCCAGCAGAAACTGCCCATTCTGTTCATCATCTTTCGTAATCACGAATACAACATTCTCAAGTCGTTCGCCGAATATCTGGTCGCCCCCAACGTTCCAGGCTTCGATCTTCCCGGAATAGACACCGTGCAGCTTGCCAGGGGATATGGCTGTGACGGCAACTACGTTTCGAAGCCTGACGAGCTGGAGGCCGCAATCAAAAAGGGGTTTGCAGCAGACGGCCCCTACGTGGTTCAGGTCGAAATAGACCCTGCAACACCAGCGCTCCTTGGCAAAGTAGGTCCAAAGACCCAGTACTCCGCTATCGAGTAGCTTCCGGGACAACAACGAGGATGGATTATATACTGTAAAAACATACTTACCGTGAGACTCTAGCCACAGCCTAACAATTTAAAATCATTTCTCAACTTTTTCCTTTTCCTATCTCTTTCATCAAAAACTTCCTCCAGGATTATCTCGTCGTGAACCAACCGACTTGTGCCAAGCAACGTAAAACCAATCTTGAATCAAGCAGTTAGACCAAGCAATGAAATTCGACCAAGGATAAATACTTGAATTCGAATATTTGTTGTCAAATATGATAATTAATCTAAAGCTAAATCTTGGAGAGGGTTCACTATTATTCCAAACGATTTGAATATGAACCGGTCAAGCAATGATTTCATTAAATACTGATACGTGTAACAAGTACAACAGAATAGACCAATCCGGACTGAAGAACGAACTACACTTCTTCTCCTCTAGAACATCTAGTATTCTGTTTGTTGAACACAAACTACACTTGCTACGGACCTTACACAGCATGCGTCAACACTTATAGTTAAATACGCGCAATCATCCATCATGAAGAAGCTACATATTACTTGCCACTCTCATGCTTACTGGCGTGTTACTTTTGATAATCCACCCTTGAATCTAATCGACCCTGATGTACTCCATGAATTGCGAGATCTTATCAATCAGTTTGAAGCTGCCAACGAACTGAAGGTCGTTGTGTTCGATAGTGCTAACCCAGACTTCTACATAGCACACGTCGATATCCTTCGCGAAGGCGAAACCGTTATGCGCGAGGTTGGTCCTACTGGTCTTAGAATTCTACCAGACTTCATGCAACGTTTGTCCCGTCTTCCTATCATCACTATAGCCTCCATCCGCGGAAGAGCAAGAGGGATTGGTGCCGAATTCGTAGAAGGCCTGGATATACGTGAGGCGGCGGTTCTGTGTATCTGCCGCTGCTTGTAGGGCGAGCCCGCGCATTGGAGATCATAGCAGCGAGGACTATGACGCCGATACCGCAGAACGTTATGGATGGATCAACCGAGCAATTCCTGATGCTGAACTGGACGACTTTGTTGACAGGTTTGCCCGTAGGATTGCATCCTTTGAAAAGAAAGCACTCACGGAAGCAAAGAGACTAGTCAACCGATCGTCTCTCCTTCCAGACGATGCTCGGCTTGCTGCTGCGGGGGAAACGTTTCTCCGCATGCTAACCTGGCCCGAAACCCGTTCACGCATTGCCAAGATTGTTGAGCTGGGTTTCCAGAAACCTGGAGACTTTGAGCTTCGACTTGGTCATCACCTCGGTATAGAATAACTCTTCATTTATGGATCAAGTACAATGATACAAAAGAAGTGTTTTGGTATAGATGAAAAATTGGCTTGTATCTTGCATTCCTCCCGTCGAAGTTTCCTGCGCTAGACCTTCTTGCGTACGTCGCAGCCTCTGCATAATACCAGTTGACTTCCTCTTCCTTGTCAGTCCCCTCGTATATTACTGCCTTCCTATCGGTGCTACACATCTCAAGATATAATCGATCTGAGGCGTAGGCCGAGGACCAACCTACGAATTCCTGAGTCATTTTTTCTTACTCACCTATCGTTCCGATTTTTGGTCTGTATTCCTAGGAAGCATCAGGAGCTGATCCTGTCTTCTTTGATGAGATCTTCAAAAGGATCCCTTCATTGGTCGGAATTACTTCAAACCAAGTGTCTTCGTCGATATGCAGTTCTTTGATTATGGAGTCAGGGAATGGCAGGACCGCCATCGTATCGGAAATGCGAATGAGTCTCTTCAGGATGAGATTCTTTATATTATCCATGTCCAATCTCTTCCCTCGATCTTCCCGTAGGTTGGTAGCCGCGTTGGGACTGCACCGACTTTACAGATGTCTAAATGTTTAAGTAGGCTAGAAACTTCTATTAACTCTGCCAGTGGATTCATCTCTATCTGGTACTTGTGTCTTTGCAGATTGGGGGTCCCTCCAAGAATCACCAGTCTGCAAGACTTTACTCAATGTCACAGTTATGACGTCGTTCATGCTATCTGATGTATGGCCCAAGCCTCTGAGGATTTGATAATTCTCTTGTGAGACTGTAATATGTTTCAACTTTTTCAAGTATGAGACCTCTTTAGATAACCAAGGTTATATTCTTTGTCGACCAAATTTCGACTATATTCGCTGCTCATCACGGCTTTTTCTGCTCCAGTAGCAGTAGTCTTTTCCTTCAACAAATCAAGCAAACGCCCAACCAACTCAGAGAACGATTCTTGGAACCTGCCCAATTCCTTTAGACGAAGGTATACTTTCCGGTCGACTGATATTCTGTATCGTTTATTTGTGGTGGCCGCTTCATTATCTGCTGCATTTCCAGGTGTCTCCTGTGGAGGTTCACAGCAACGACATATCGCAGCTCTTCAAGTGGCTTGTCAGTAAAGTCTTTGATGTTATAGCTGGCTGTTATGCCCAGCTCCTTACAGGCCCTCATCCGATGGTGTCCGTCTAAAACGACATAGTCCTGGTTGAGAGTGATAGGCATCAGCAATCCTCCATGCTCTTTGATCGAGTTCTTGAGCATCTCGAAATCAGACTTTGAAACTGGCGGGATTAGGTTAACGTATTTGTCTTTGACTATGACTTTGGTTTCAACCATCCACCCATGCTCACCCCATACGACAACTAGTCTGCGTGTCTATTACTACTACCACTAATACTACCACTACTAGCCGCTGGAGGATCGTGTGACATAAGTAATGTTCCTCCAAAGAATTTTTTTGCACGAACAAAGCAAAATCTTACAAATGTTATAAAGAGATTTCCGGATTAGTAGCGCGGGAAATCTCTGCCAACTTCTCTGGATTTTTTAGTAGTTGCTGCATGTCTAGCATTGCCTCTTTTAACAATGCAATGTCTGTATGTAACCTTTGTACCTCTGTTTCTTTATCTTTTTGACTCTTCAAAGCGTCGTTAAATGCATCATAAGTTAACACCATTCTACACTTAACACAGAACTTGCCGTCTGGTTTGTTTGGTTCGTTGCAGTTAGGGCATTGCTTTGGTTTTAAGGCATTAATCTCCATTTCATTCTTCTTAATTATTCCGTGTGCCTCCAGTAATGAATTGGAAGATTCGGTCCCAAAATAATGTAAATGAACAGAAGGCATCTTAGAATTCATTGTCCAGCCTGCATGATCTCGAAGTGTACTCTCTCTTAATATTTGGGATTTATGAGTCAAAGCAGAGTGACGGAAAATGTAGAGGTTCCAAGGTTTTAACAATAATTTTTTGATTGCTTCTTTATCTTCAGATGGCACTGAAGGGGATTTCAATAATTTAGGGAAATAATCGTCTCTATAGTGTTCTTGGTAGTGTTTCAGCATTCCATCACGGCTAATTGGCTGTCCAAAATTTGCCCTACCTACGGAAACAAATAGTGCTGCCTGCGGATTTTTCGCGAATGGGTGAACTTCTAACCATTCTTTTACATATGGAATACTTGAGATAAGTGGTAAAGTTCTGGAGTGGGTCTTACCAGAAACGTGGACTTCGGCATACTGTGTCCCGTTCTCTGACAATTTAAAGACTATATCTTTGATTTTCAAGTTCAATATTTCATGGGGTCTAGCAGATGTATCGTGAACCATTGCATGCCAGCATCTATCACGTGGGACATAACAATACTTCAAAAAGAGCGTATGATCCTCTTGCCTCCAGATGTCCTCAGGGTTATACGGAGATTTTTCTCGACGTGTTAACGATTTGACACCCATCATACAAGGAGGAGTAGTACGTTTTCTCTGATCTGGTTCGTCTGGATTGTACAACCATCTGAAGAATTTTAGAAAAACCATTTGTCTGCCATTGTAGGTTCCAAGGCTTTTGTGCATAGGATCATCTGACACGGGTTTCCTTAGGCTGTTAAGATATTCGAGTATATCTTGTTTGGTCATTATACGATAAGATTTGTGGTTTAGGTATTTGGATAACAAACAGAGCTTCTTTATCTTGTCACCCTTTGTAGATTCCTTAATGTTGATCTCTGTCTGTTCCGCAATAATATAGTCATAAATGATAGCAGCATTATCTGGATTTACTTGCGCCATTTCTTTGTACAATCTAATGATATAATTGGGTTGATTCTCTGTGATAGAATCTATTTGCTTTAGTAATTGTGTTAAAGTGCTATTTGGGGTACGCCTAGGCCTTGTTGCCTTCAATTTATTCGTCGATGGTATTTTTTGTGAGGCTGCGTGTGACATGAAGCTAATGATATTAAGAATTTGTGCCTTAAAAGTCTTATCAACCCACGAGTCTAGCGCCGGGAGTGGGACTTGAACCCACGAGTCCCGAAAGACATCAGCTAGCACGTCCATGAATTTCATATTGATCTCGAGGCTGACCCCTATTAGGGTCGACGACTTACCTAGCTTGGGTACCCCGGCATGGGATCTTGAAAAGATGTTGCAATTTAATGTTTTTTCTATCAAGCATCTAAATATAACGAATACAAATCACCACGACTCATGCTGACAGCCAGTATTAGACTAGCCTTCGCTTCTCTACAAGCTAGAGGAGTACAGATCATGGACTAACCATCCAGAAAATTCTACGTTTAACTTGTTAGCGCAGATGCGTACAAATGGTTGCATTGATATTCAAGAAATACGAACGAATATGTTAACTAGGAAAAACATGTACATAGAGTTGTCATATAAGATCGGTCCTCAATCCTTTGCTTTATTATTCTTTACATCTTTATTATAATCAACTGCCAAAGACAATAATTATCTAAGTTATAGTTAGATCACGAGATCCAGATGAATACATCATGATTAAAATGCAGCAGTAATTTCGCCAAGTCAAATATATTTGATTGGGCTAAAGCAAACGATAAAGCCACGACCCAAAAGTCACTAGAGATCATTGCGGCTATAGTATTGATAGCTGGAGCTTTAGCTCCAATTCAGGAAGCTCACGCGCAGTCAAATGCGATTCATATCGAAAAGCAACAACAGATTGGCCAGTCCGTTAATTGTAGAAACAATGTAACCTGCACTGATATAGGCCTAATCAGTTTTGTGACGGCACCTAACCAGGAAAAGAACGTTACAAAGCTGAATTTAGATCAAGGACACGCAAACCTCGTGCAAAAAGATACCACTCCTTTCCTTTTGCCATTTCCATAACAAGCCCTATTTATGTTGATTTCTAAAGCAATGCGATAAAAATATTAACTATTGAGCTTCGGATTCCTGGAGTGGCGTAGAATCACCTAGTGGGTTGCAAATAATCTGTCTGCAAACGCAATGCGATGAAATTTTAGGCAACGGCATCAGAGTCAGAAGCGAGATAGCATTAACACGTTCTATTGAATCTTCGACGTATATCCTGTCGAAGTATAAATTATATAAAGAAGACTATTACATTATACTATGTTAGCTGCTCTAAAACCGCCAACACGTGAAGAAGTAAGGAAATTAACTATGCTTGATATTGCCATAATGAACGGCTTAGCAGACTCTTTTAGAAATATACTTAAAAAATACATCCAAATTGATCCATATACGATGCCGGATCCATTTGGATCCGAAGACGAGTACAATTATTCAGTTATTTTGGATAGGCAAGAGCCTCGGAGAGTAGTTGCAATGATTAAAGACGAGTACAATTATTCAGTTATTTTGGATAGGCAAGAGCCTCGGAGAGTAGTTGCAATGATTGCAAGTAAGTTAGAATCACTACCGCAGCTACCGTGGGATGATATATTGGGTGATCGATTTATAAGGTTATCATTATCAAGGACAGACGCTAATGCCATAAAAAATGAACTGATGCCCAAGGATACAAACAACTTTTATCAATACAGACGATCTGGCAAAGTTAACGGCTACATAATGTTTGCGTTTCAGATTTGTGGGCAGCATTAATCTATTGTTAGAAATGTCATCTATTTGATTACAGACCATCTTTGTAAAGCCAAATAAAAGCCGTTGATATGCACAAAATCACATTAAAGGCTCTTCCCTTATTTTCAAATTGCCGTCGGCCAAAATATCTATTCCCATGATATCGAGGATATCTTTTGCTCGTTTCCCTCCCTCCCTACTGAGAATATTTCTGGCCATTTTTAATCGGTATGCTGGTGACCAGTGTTGACCTATTTTATATTTAACTCGCATTACTTGTAGGATTATCTTGGTTACACTAACTTCTTGGACGGACCGCATGTAAGGATCTAGTGATTCATATTTTCCTTCCTTTTGATACTTTTCCATTAGCGCGTTTGAACGCGGCATCCGTCTTCTCTTCATTATTATCAACAATCTGGGCATTTCCTTTGATAACCACACTAATGTAAAGAGTATCAGCTTGAGAAGCGTCACTAGAATGAAAATAGTAAGAAGGTAAAAAGCAGATATGTCTCTCAACCTCGAACCCCACTTTCGAATTTCTTTTGATATTATCTAGTTTTTCACCGAGAGGATGAGAATGCATATAAACTGCATCTATTTTTATTATTCGACGTGAATTGTACTCGCGTGTCGATTCCTCGTACATAAACAAAATTCATTGGTATGATTTGTGGATAGCCATCCACATCTATAGTGGATATTCTACCAACTGGTTCACTATTTAAGAAATCAACAATTCTTTGCTTGGATTGTATCTCACGTCTCTTTATGAGCTGCATTGCGACATTGTCATTTTTATTACAACAACATTATAACTAATTAACTTACAAATTTTCCGATTACTATTCTTTCTAAATCCCTACTAAAAAGCGACGATAACCCCACATTCGCTAATCTAATACACTTTGTTCGATACAGAAGGTGTGTTTTTTTTACCCCAATGTGACATGAAGGATTATTCGCCACTTGCAGGTTGGGGAGAAATCGATGTAAAGGGTTTGAGGAGGAAATCGAAAATGAACATCACAGAATCTGATAAAACATTAATATAGTATTATCATCTAATTGATTTATAAATGCCTCTTCTGATGGTAAAATGTAAAAATTGTGGGTTTGAATATCCCTTCGTCACACAAATGAACGAAGAGACACTAAAGGCTATTAGATTGGACAGCAGTAGGGAAAACTGTCCTGAATGCAAACGGGTATCTGCATATAATAAAGCAGATTATTTCTTTAAATAAACCCGTATAACCCTTATTTATTGTGCTCCATTAGAGATGAGATTTAATAGCATTGGCGTTCAGCCGCATAATAAAAATGTTCTTGGCTAACCTACTCTTTTCTAGGGAACATTTCCTCGTATGGCTCTAAAATTCTTTTGCAAAACTCTTGACCTTTTTCTGTAATGCTATATTTGATTATCTTTTTGTTGCCCCATGGTTCTTCTGCCCTTCTAATAAACCCTTTTTGTTCCATGTCATTGATTATTTCTTTATGTTTAACAAGATTAAGGCCACAATAGCTTAAAAGAGAAGTCTGGTTAAGTTCACCGTACTCTGTCAACTTGATTAAAATGTCTTTTCTGATGTAAATGCGGTCACGATATTCATGCGACAAATATTTGATTTGACTCTAAGTCTAAAAGATGGCACGAAGCATTAAGTTTTGTTATTTACAACCTCGCTTTCGATCTTTCGTGAGGTATCTTATTCCTCGATTCGTTGTGAAAGTCTTCGTTACAAATTCAGATTTAGTTTTCTGATCGGGATCAAACTGTGTTACCAACGTCTACATCCGCCTGTTATTCATTCGTAAGGTCAAATTTTACGGAAGAATCGGTAACTTCAAAGGTAGCATCTCTTCCGACGATATTCTTTAAGGCTCCCCTCAGATAACCTTCGAAGAAAATTGAACCCTTTCTTCCTATTCTATGTCTTATCACGATGGTTCGGCTAGCAGCAGAAACCTCGTCATACGTACCGAGATGACCATAGCGACAAATTATTTTTTCGATGTATTCTAGGACTGATCGCTCAGAAAGCTCCTTCTTCCAAAAAAGTATCGTGTCTCTTGGTACCGTTTCGCCTAGTTTTAGACCCATAGCATATAGCGTCTGTTCGTCGAGTGATTCAAGCAAGGAGACGATGAATTCTCTGTTAATAACTATCATGTCTATTTTTGATAGGTAACGTGTAAATTCTGCATATCTTTTCAAGATCGTTCCTACCAATGCGTTAACAGAGATGCCCATTCTTTCTGCTTCGTCGTCCAGAACTTCAGACAAATTTAAATCAAATCTGAATGATCTGGTTGTTGTATCCGAACGTGCGTGAGAACGTATTGTGCTTGCCAAACTACTTACCTTATGCTAGTACTCACTATGTATTAATAGTGTATTGATTTGTAGCTATGTGTGTTAATTTTTCTTTATCGAAATGGACGCTTAAACGGGGGAGAAAATAGAAAGCAGACCGGACCAACAATCATTGCACCTGTTTTCATTCGTACCAGCAATAAAATCATTTACAATCCAGAGAAACACCTTCTCGTTTGAAATGAGATACATATTGACGAGATGGAATGGATCAGGACCAGAGCAGGCACCAAATTACAGCAACTAAATCCGTAACCTACTCCAAGTGGAATGAGTAGTCTAAAACGTAATTCAAGGCTTTCGAATAACTGAAGATCAGCAACAACATTTTGACTAACGACCTCATGATTTTCTATAATCCTTTTGATATATTACCCTTTATCGCAGATTTGGATACCTCTGAGGCTCTAACTTTATAATATTGATCTACCTTCCCATTATGACATGCATCTAATTCTCGAATACTAGCACATATCTGGGTCACAAAGTTTTTTAATTGATTATCACAGGGTTTTA
>Ga0153924_1001630_pt1 | contig 10739 bp, 11 predicted proteins | sample TSNJ008MetaG_FD_104709 | JGI IMG/M metagenome (GOLD analysis project Ga0153924, IMG submission 104709) | Attine ant fungus gardens microbial communities from New Jersey, USA - TSNJ008 MetaG | ecosystem: Host-associated > Fungi > Mycelium > Unclassified | place: USA: New Jersey, Wharton State...
ATAGAAAGCGTTTATAATTTGAAGGAAAAGTACAGTTAGGTATACGCTTTCAACAGCTGGAAAACCGCACAAAATGGGGCTTCGCCCGATTCTGGGTCATATAACTTGTAAACTCACGCTAGAGATCAAATATAAAGTTAAGGTATATAAAGAAAGCATCCATCAATCGTGTGGATGCTTTCTTTATGCCTTTTATTTCGTCTCTTAGACGGGTTCTACTCAGCCATGGGTATTTTATGAGCAAGCAGTAAAGCAGATTGCGAATATCCGATTTAACTACCAAAATTACTTTAATTTCTAAATATTCAATTTAATTGTATCGATATTTTGAATATAATAATGTCAACGTTTTTTCTAATTTATTTTGATATATAATACGATTTATGATATCTATACAAAACGCTCGTTCTAAAAAATACTATGTAAACCATAAAAATATATTTAAAAAATGTGGATAGTGTGTATAACTTAGTGTATAACTCCATTTTGCCTAGATTTCCTCATTTATAAATGTGGATAACTTAATTCTTTATGATCTTCTAATAATCTTTTTCCTCCCATTATTCGACAAATTTTGTGTAAATTGTATAGCCCACTATTTTACCAAGCTGATTTTCTCCCAATGCATTACTGAAAATTGTCACTACTTTTCAAATTTATCTAACAAATAATACCCTCTTAACCGAATCTGCCCCATGACTGCATCGGTACTCTTATCTTGCGGTGCATCGTTGATTGATAATTTCCACTTTATTGGTCGTATGACCATTTAGGTATGCCCGTGCCCATTGCTGTGATATTTATAAAGGCTGTACTAAGGTTTAAGGGGCTTGGAACGACCGCCGAAGGAGTCCGGTTCGCATAAGAATTCAAATACCAAAAGAAAGAGCTGTCGCCCCATGGATGATTACTCATGGGGCGACAGCTCTTTCTTTATCTCTATTAATCAATATAACTTCTTGCCGAACAAGGTGTTCTATAACCCATACCTGATACAATGATACCTGTCTGAGAGTTACTTGCATGAACTACCTGCCCATTGCCGATATACATGGATACATGACCAATTCCGCCGCTTCCGCTGTAGAATAATAAGTCACCTGGTTGAATATTCGCTAAATCAACTGCTCTTCCGCCACCTGCCTGTGCTGCTGCAACACGGGGAATGCCGATTCCAAAGTTTGCCATTACGGATTGTGTAAATCCGGAACAATCTGCTCCATTTGTCAAACTTGTTCCGCCCCAAACATATGGATTACCTACAAACTGTAGTGCGAAGTTAACAATACTCTGTCTCAATCCGGATGTAGCTGCTGAAGAATCCTGTGAAGCTGTATCATCTGATGAAGTATCTCCAGTTGTATCTTCCGTAGTGCCCTGAGAGTCTTGCTGGGCTGCTGCATCTGCCGCTGCTTGTGCGTCCGCTGCTGCCTGGGCAGCTGCATCTGCTGCCGCCTGAGCCGCTGCATCCGCTGCTGCCTGGGCATCTGCCGCTGCTTGTGCGTCCCCTGCTGCCTGGGAATCTGCCGCCTGCTGTGCTGCTTCATCCGCTGCTGCCTGAGCATCTGCCGCTTCCTGAGCAATTGCATCTAAATATGCCTGATCTGCTGCCGCCTGTTCTGCTGCCGCTGCCGCCGCTGCTGCTTCATCGGCTCTTCTTGCCTCTTCCAAAGCTGCCAGATATGCGGCCTCTTCTGCTGCAATTCTTGCTTTTTCTTCTTCGATCGACTCTGCTTCTACAAATTCAGTTTTGCATTCCACATAATCTTTTGATACATATCCTACAACGTCTGAATCTACAGCAACCTTTACCCAGTCACCCATATCTTCCTGTACCTGAAGATTTTCAGCATCGCCTACCAATGCAAGCACTTCTGAATCTGTTGTAGAATCTGAGCGAACCATTAAGGTCGTAGTATTTACCGTTGCAACTTCATTCCCAACTTCCTTGGCAAGTTCTTTTGCCTGCTCGCCGGTAACAAAGTAATCTGCTTTTACATATCCTGTAACGTTGCCTGATTTTATCAGGTACCAATCACCTTTTTTACCTAAAATAGTTGCCGCCGAATTATTATAAAGTTTTCCAAGTACTTCCCCTTCATCGGTACTTGCAGCATCTCTAATGTTTACATATTCATCTACCTGTGCAATAGCAATGGTTTCGTAACCGGTGGCTTCGATCTGTACGGGACCCATCGCCTCTTTCTTCTCCTGCTGCTGCTGAATTCGGCTTTCTAACCCAGCCAACGGTACATCATAACCGGTTGCCATTGATACCAATCCGTTACCGGATAAGGCAACAGCTCCCGCGAGACAACACGCCGTTATTTTTATAGCTCTTTTTTTCATTTTTAAATCAACCTCCATATGTATTTATACTCTTTTGATTTATTACAAAAATGTTAAATTTTGTTACATCGCTATCATAACAAATATGACGTGCTTTGTCAACACCGATTTGAAATTTTGATTTAAATATTGTTACAGTTCAGGATAAGCTTGATCTCACTTCGCTGCATCCCGCTTTGACGGTGCCCCAAATAAATTTCCAATGACATATGCAGGGGAAAGCTTGCTTTCTCCTGCATATGTCATTGGAAATTTGCATGGCTTAACTGTAACAAAAATTATAAATACATTGGATTTACTGCAGTAAAAGATGACTTTGCACTGAAGACACTGCATTTGCTCCATCAGCGGCAGCCGTAATAATTTGACGTAACATTTTCGTCCTTACATCACCTGCGGCAAATATACCTGTAACATTTGTTTCACAATTCTCTTCTGCGTAAATATATCCCTGTTCATTCACTTCAATCAACTTTTCTGCCAATTCTGAATTTGGCGAAGTTCCTACGGCAATGAAAATCCCATCCAGATGCAGGATTCTTTTCTCATTTGTTTTATTATTTTGTATCTTAACTACCTCCACGTGATCCTCACCGCAGATTTCATAAACTTCTGTATCCCAGATTATTTCTACATTATTATAGGAAAATAATTTTTCCTGCAGGCTTTTGGCAGCCCTTAACTCATCTCTTCGATGAATCAGGCAGACCTTCTCACAGCCTCGTGCAAGGAATATGGCATCCTCTACTGCAACATCTCCGCCGCCTACCACTGCCACTACTCTATCTTTAAAGAAAGCACCATCACAAGTAGCACAATAGGATACTCCCATGCCTGCCAGCTCTTTTTCGCCCTTTACACCCAATTCACGATGCTTGGCACCGGTAGCGATAATAACCGTTTTTGAATAAAAATCACCTTGATCCGTTTCTATCTTTTTTACTTTTACTTCTATATTATTGTCCATGCTTTCCGGACATCCGCAGGGTGCTTCTATTTTAATATGGTTTACGGTAGCTATCGTAAATTTCGCTCCCAGAGAGTCCGCATGCTGACGTAATTTCATCCCCAGCTCATATCCATTCACACCCGGAAACCCCGGATAGTTGTCCACTTCATAAGTATTGACTACCTGCCCGCCGCTGATATACTCTTTTTCCAGCACAAGCGTTTCCAGTCTGGCTCTTTCTGCATAAATTGCAGCGGACAATCCGGCCGGACCGGAGCCGATAATAATTAAATCATAAATTTTATCCATACCCTAATCCTTTCTTTCAAAATCATTTATTATTATTATATAACATAATCTGTATAAATCATACAAAATAATTGACAAATATCCTTTTCTTATTTTATAATGGAATCAATAACTATTATTATTATTGGAGGAAACCAAATGGCAATTTTAAAATATAGTAAGCAGCGGGAATCTATCAAAGCGTTTCTGATAACCAGAACAGATCATCCTACGGCAGATACCATATATATGAACATTCGTGAAAAATATCCGAATATCAGTCTTGGCACGGTTTACCGTAATCTTGCACTGCTTTCGGATATCGGAGAGATCTTAAAGATAACAACAGGGGAAGGCCCGGACCGTTTTGATGGCAATTTACATCCTCATCATCATTTTGTATGCAAAAAGTGTTCCCGGGTCTTAGATTTAAATATGGAAAATATTGATTACATCATGGAGCCAGCCGGTAAGAATTTTAATGGCCAAATTAACAGTTATGTTACTTATTTCTTTGGCATTTGTGAAGACTGTTTAAAAAATTAGTTACAATTCAGCCATAAGCTCAATTTCGCTTCGCTACATCTCGCTTTGGCAAAGCGCCAAATAAATTTACCAATATTCCCCTTGACGAAATTGATTAATTGTGGTAAATTAATATTAGTAATCATTACTGTTTTATGGTAATGTTAATACTTGAAATAGAATAAAATAGAAAAGGAGATTTTAATATGGCTAAATATGTATGTAATGTTTGTGGGTATGTTCATGAAGGAGATTCTGCACCGGAGGTATGTCCGGTCTGTAAGGCACCTGCTGAAAAATTCACCATGCAGGCTGGTGAGAAAACATGGGCGGCTGAGCACGTAGTAGGAATTGCAAAAGGCGTTTCTGAAGATATTATTGCTGATTTAAGAGCAAATTTCCAGGGAGAATGTACTGAAGTTGGTATGTACCTGGCAATGTCAAGAGTTGCTCATAGAGAAGGATACCCGGAAATTGGTTTATACTGGGAAAAGGCTGCCTGGGAAGAAGCTGAACATGCTGCAAAATTTGCCGAATTACTTGGCGAAGTAGTTACTGACAGCACAAAAAATAATTTAGAAATGCGTGTAGACGCTGAAAATGGTGCCACTGCCGGAAAGTTTGACCTTGCAAAACGTGCAAAAGCTGCCAATCTGGATGCAATTCATGACACTGTTCATGAAATGGCAAAGGATGAGGCAAGACATGGAAAAGCTTTCGAGGGACTTTTAAAAAGATATTTTGGTTAATAAAATCAGAGATTTTGAAGACTTTCGGGTGTTGGATGAAAATTTCCAACACCCTTTTTTCTTTTCCATTTACTTTTTCATTTGACTGAATTATAATTATTTTAACAAATTATCTTACAAAGGATAGTGCCTATGAATTATGACCTAAAGCGCATACGCGTACAAGAAGAAAGAGAAAGAAAAGTTAGACAAAACACAATCATTATTTTTTTAACAGCCCTCTGCCTGATTGCTTTTATTGTCTTTCTCGTAATTTACTTCAGTTCAGCCAAAAGCACTCCGATAAAAACAACTCCCGGCTCCTTAGAAGTTCAAAATGAGCCCGGTCCTCCTGCTTCAGAAAGTTCTGCGGCTTCTAACGTTTCTGCACAAATAACTGTCAGTATGATGGGGGACTGCACATTTGGCATGGATGAAAGTTTTGGCTGGGATACCAGCTTCAATGCTTATTTTGAGTATCGGGGAGCGGATTATTTTTTACAGAATGTGAAATCGATACTGGACGCAGATGATTTATCCATCGTAAACTTTGAAGGTACTCTGACGGGTTCCACCCAGCGTCAGGAGAAACTCTTTGCATTTAAAGGCGCTCCGGCATTTGCATCCATTCTGTCAGCAGGTTCCATCGAAGCTGCCAATATGGCAAACAATCACAGTCATGATTATGGAGATCAAAGCTATGAAGATACACTTGGGCATCTCAAGAACGAAAAGATCACTACTTTTGGTTATGATGAAACTGCCATTATGGAAATAAAAGGCGTTAAAGTGGGCCTTGTCGGCATCTATGAGATGAGCGACCATTTGGGACGTTCACAGCAATTACGGGATAATATAGACAAGGTAAAATCCGAAGGCGCACAGTTGATTATCGTCTCTTTCCACTGGGGTAATGAGAAAGAGACTGTCCCTGACAGCAATCAGGTTACTCTTGGTCATATGGCAATTGATTATGGGGCTGATCTCGTGGTGGGACATCATCCTCACGTATTACAGGGAATCGAGAAATATCAAGGCAAATATATTGCCTATAGCCTGGGAAATTTCTGTTTTGGCGGAAATACTGCTCCTGATGATATGGATACCATTCTTTTTCAGCAGACCTTTACAATTGAAGATGGTAAGGTCCTTACAGATGATAATACTAATATTATCCCATGCAGTATTTCTTCTGAATATGGTTACAACAATTACCAGCCAACACCTGCTGCCGGCGATGAAGCTCGGCGGATTATGGATAAGCTGAATGAACGCAGCGATTTACTGCCTTAAGAAAGAGTCTGACTTGTCAGACTCTAATTTTCCCATAAGACAATAGATCGCTGTATAGTTCTTCCAGCGTTTCCATGCAATAATCCGGAGGAAATTCGGTTTTTATCAAATCCTCCCGCTTTGCCTCTCCGGTAAGTACCAGACAGGTTTCCACCCGTCCCCTGATCCCGCAGGCAATATCCGTATACAGCCGATCCCCTACAACAAGTGTCTCTTCTCTGGTAAATCCGGTGATTTTCAAGCATTCTTCCACTACCGCCTTACCCGGCTTGCCCAAATACTGCGGCTTCCGGCATATGGATGTCTCAAGCATATTGCAAATGGCACCGCAGTCCGGAATAAATCCAAAGGGTGCAGGACAGCACAAATCAGGATTGGTAGCAAGGTAAACCACTTCCGGGCGCACCAATACTTCACAGGCTGTTTTTAATTTATCATAAGTTAATTCACTATCGTAGCCTACCAGTGCACAGTCAATATTTTCTTCTGCCTCTTCCGTGATACGCAGACCCTGCTGCCTCAGCTCTGCAATAAAAGACTTTGTACCAAGTACATATATTTTCTTATTTTTAAAATTTCTTTTCAAATATAGCATTGCAAGGTAGCCGGCTGTTACAAACTGCCATTCTTCCGTATGCAATCCCCAGCGTTCAAACTTCTTCACATAGCCGCTTCTGCTTTTCGTTGAATTATTCGTAATAAAAATAGACTTACCGCCAATGGATTCTATATAGGAAAGCAGCTTCGCAGTCGCTGGAAATAATGTATCCCCAATGGATAGCGTTCCATCTATATCGAATAAAAACAATTTTTTTTCTTTCAGCACATTCATTCTCCTATCATTTCATCTGCCATCTGTTCCAAAAGTCCAACATCAAAAAGAATTTGCAGAAGCCCAAACCGGTTACGTAAATCCTTTGCATATAAGATACTGTTACGCAGTGTCTCTTTATCTACGCCGATTTGAGACGGATGGTAAGGAGCATTCATAGAAATTAATATCTGTTCTATCATTTCCGCTTCCGGTAAATCATCTATCAGTCCCCATAGTTCCTCTTGATACTGCTCCAGTCTTTCCTGACATTCTCTCACATTCGAATCCTGGTTTTTATCTGCCTCTTCTTCCAGGGCAATTACGCCATCAGCCGCAGGACCGTAAGCTTTCCTGATATCACCTTTCCACGTTTCCAAATCAAAATGCCTTTGCTCTCCGGCTGTAAAATCCGGTTTTATCTCTCTGAGTTTCTTATACATCCGAAGGCTTAATACGGCAGCAATCCCTACTTTGGTTCCATGTAACGCACCATGGCTTCCCTGCAGTAATGATACCATCTCCCAATAGTGGGCTAAATGATGTTCACTGCCGGAAGCCGGTCTCGAATTTCCAACGTAGCTCATTGCGATTCCGGAGAGGATGAGCCCCTCCATTATGGCTGAGATCGCCTCTTTTTCTCTTGAAACTACCTTGTCCACATTTGCTGTTACCTTTTGTATCGAAGTGCGGACCAGGGAAGCAACTTCCCCGCAGTAATACTCTCCGGTGATTCGATGTGCCATTTTCCAATCTGTCAGGCAGACATATTTCCCCAGAATATCACCCACCCCTGCTGCAATCATTTCCAGAGGAGCCTGGCAGAGAATATCCAGATCCCCTAATATCACTTTGGGAAGGCATGCTTCATATGTAGATTTGGCATGATTTACAATCAAGGGAGCCACATTGGAAGCATATCCATCCATAGAAGGTGATGTGGCGATTACCCAGAAATCCAGATGCATCTTAAAACTTACGAATTTACACAAATCATTGATGGTGCCGGAACCGACTGCAAGAATCAACTGACACCTGGGATCTATTTCAATGAGCAATGTCCCAATCGTTCGCTCATCCGGTATCAGCTCCTCATCCCGGAAAACAATTTTCTGACACGAAAATCCTGCTTTCACCAGATCTGTGCAAATCTGACCTCCCGCTATTTTATCTGTATTCTTATCGGATATTATACAGATATTCCGATAATCGTATTCTTTTAAAAGCGCCGGTAATTTTGAAAATATGCCTTCTTCTATCAAAATCTTTTCGATCGTACAGTCATGGTGTCTTCCACAGCTGCATTCTTTTTTACCATATAAATAGGTGTCCCAGGTTCTTTTATTCATGCTGTCATCTCCTCGTTGAGTTATTTCATGTTGTTGAACGGTAATCTTTTTTAGTATAAACTATGAGGTCAAACATTACAACCGCAAACGAAAGGGGGAAGGGGGAGTTAATACATGCGGCTCTTAGGACGCCACCGTGGGAGGCGATATGCTTCACGCAAACAGGGCAACGCTCCGGCGAACTAACTGCCAACTTCGACCAATTCGACGCCCAGGAAAGCCTGGCCGCCGAGGTCTGCGTAGGCAGTGGATTTCGCCGCCGCTAATGGCGCCCTTGATTGTTTGCCTGAAGCATATCGCCTCCCACGGTGGCTGTTTTTTGGCTGTGTTTAAGTTCTGTGTGCATCAACTCTGCGCTTTTGAAAGTGCAAGAGCATGTGGCGCCGGTCTGCTTTACCGCTGCGTCTGAGTTTTATGCAGTCCGGCACCATTGTTCCAATCTTTACCTCTAGCCAAGGTTTTCGACCAAAGCTGGTTTTGGCTTCGGGAATATTATAGATGAAATCTTCTCATTTAAAATAATTGCTTCCTGCAAAGGAAGCCTTTAATTTATGAATCGTAAAAAACATGACGAAGTTATATTTTCAGCCAGTAAACTCGGCGTGTGGAAAAGAGTAGAACTGCGGTCAGGAAAAATGAGCCCTTGGGCTCAAGCGAACACTGTCTGAGCAGCGTTTCCATCAGGAAACGGGGCGAGTTGTGAGCGGTTTTTCCGGTTCGAGCAGGATCAGGGAAATTAGAAAGTGCAGACGCAGCGGTAAAGCCGACGCAGGACCGTGGTTCTACTCTTTTCCACACTCACTACCCTTCTCTCAATATATCCTTATACCCTCCTCATAAAAGCCAATAAGATCATCAAAATACCACTCACCCATTGTAAATCCGAACGAAATCTACTGGAAATAATACGTCCCAGCCAAGTACCAAAAAAAATGGCTAATCCTCCTACCAATAGAGAGACACACAGTGTCCATGCAGCATGGACTGCCATCACGCCAGCCCCGATTCCTGCTGCTATGCTGTCGATTGATAATGCCGCTCCCAAATACAAGGCTTCCACCGGAGATAAAATATTATCTCCATCCTTATTCGCTTTATCAGCTTTATCAGCTTTATCAGCTTCATCACCTTTTGGTTTTTGAAGTAATTTCACAACACCAATTGTATAGATAATCAAAAAACTAACATCATCTGTAAAGTTTTCCGGTAGCATCCCGCTGATTATATTGCCTATGAAAATTGAAATTATTAATGTCATGCTGGATATGAAAGTAATGATCAACACTGACAAAAGAGGAACTTTAACTTTACCCACACCATATACCAAACCGGCTGCAAAGGAGTCGACTGATAAGGCCGTTACCAAAACCAGTATTTCAACTATTGTTTCAAACATAAAGTCACCATAAATACAATTTACTTTTATTGTATTCATATACCCTTATGTCAGTGCCTAATGCTCATTGGTTACTCGATTCAAAGACTATTTATTTCTACCCATTATTTTGCAAAAAACAATCGCTATTATCGTACTCAATGCCGTTGCTACAATTGCAGGCCCTACAATTTCCGTAGGATTCACACTCCCATACTGCGTTCGATAAGCAATAATATTTACCGGAATTAACTGCAAAGACGAGATGTTGATGATCAAAAACGTGCACATTGATTTACTCGCCACCGGACTATGATGATTCAGTTCACCAAGTGATTCCATAGCCTTAAGCCCCCCTCATGTGCAAGTACTGACACATGAAAATAATTACTGAATTTTGTGCAATGTTTTTGTGTAAATCGTACAATAATGCTATGTTTATTTTTTTCGATATCTTGTAATGCTCTTCCAATTACTCGGAAAACCCATTCTCTCCAGTAATTCCTCTTCTGAAATACTATCATACCCTTTTAGATATTTCTGTATAAGCGCTATAAACTCCTTCTTAAAATCTCTATACCACTTATCGCTCAATAGATAACGTAATGCTATCACTACTGCAAACAGGTCATTTTTCCCATTTAAGAACTGCTCACCCTTTTTGGGAAGACTCATTTTTTTATGAAGTGGTAAATCTGAAATACTGTCTGTGGTTCTATATGTAAATAAGCGCTCACTTCAAAATTAGTTCCGTCTTTATATTTCTTCGTAGTCGGGTTCTTAAAGACATCCTTATATCCACCAATCAAAGAGTAATAACTTGTCTGCTTCAGAATCTCTTTCGCATACTCTTTATCTTTGATGTTAAGATTCTTTTCTTTTTCCAGCTTTTCGATCTGCTGGTCGTAGTTTAGAAAAATCTTCTGCATACCCCTTCTCCCTACCTTAAGAAAATCATGACCACCCGTCAAACGGGTGGTTTGCTCTTCGGCTATAAGCCTCTGTTACCGGCCAGCGTCTAAAGGCGCTGGCTTTCACTTTGTTCAAGCCTCTATTGCCCTTGACTCGTTGC
>Ga0153924_1001633_pt1 | contig 10734 bp, 10 predicted proteins | sample TSNJ008MetaG_FD_104709 | JGI IMG/M metagenome (GOLD analysis project Ga0153924, IMG submission 104709) | Attine ant fungus gardens microbial communities from New Jersey, USA - TSNJ008 MetaG | ecosystem: Host-associated > Fungi > Mycelium > Unclassified | place: USA: New Jersey, Wharton State...
TATGGCGAACTGCCTGAAAATGCGAAAATCAACGAGACAGACGCATTTGGTGAGGAGGACGGTGAGTGTGCCTTTGAGTTTGGAGATGAGGGCGAGATGGACATTGATGATATCTAATACGCTTGCAATGCCCGGGTTGATCTACTCTGTTGTCTTATTACTAGGATACATTCCAAGTAAACAATTTGTGTGACCTATTTTGTTCGTCGTTCGAATCATTTGCGTATACTCGCGAGAGTCTGCATGTCAGGAATGACACCCTTGTCCCATGCAAGGTATTCAATGATATCTGCTGCATCACATTTGACCGCTAATTTGAGCATCGACTGGTCAACCTCGATTCGGTCTCCCAGCCTCCTTCGTTTCTCCTTCGACTTATCCCGATGATCCCTCTCAACCAGTTTCCTTTCAACCAATAGTTTGACCATCTTGAGATTTCTCTGCCTAATGGCAACTTTGACAGCAATCCCCTCTTTGCATGCCGGAGACGCACCCAGTTGGAGCAGCAGACGTATGAGTGAAATGTGATGGGCATATACAGCTCTAGTGAGGGCATAGCCCTGATGAGAATCCGGGTTGAGAGGGGGGAAAGACGTTCCCTTGTTCAGAATGTGTTGGAGGAATGGCAAAGGCTCGTCACATGTGCGCCACTCTTTTCTGGGAGCGAGTGGTCGGAAGAGGCGACGTGGTAGTTCACACAAGTGAACTCGAGAATGATTTTTTGGCTCTGGCCAGATGATCAAAGGCGAGCGAGACCGAGACAAGAGTTCAAGGCGAGAACACAGTTGGTCCAGAACAGCGATGGTGCAAAGGGGAAATCGAAGAGCCTTGGAAAGAATGTCGGCGAAATGTAACGGAGTCAAGACATCGGTACACGAAGCAATGAGATATCGGACACGGAATGAAACAGGAGTATGTTTGAAAGTATTGAAGAAAAAGGATGAAAGGCACGGAAGGGAAGGGGACAGAGCGTAGAGCTGGACTTGATAAAGGAGCTAGTGTGTTAGACAAGTCAGGTAAATTTCAATCAACAAACGTGGAAATGCCAACTTCAGCGGGAAGAGCCTCGAGTCGAGAATATTCGAGCTGCTTCACAGCCTGCATAGGAGCAGAGAGGAATAAGTTGCTGTCTGAGTAGAAACTACTTGTTATTTGGATCAGAGGAAACAGGTTAATATTCGGCATACAAGTTTAGTATCAATCTACTGCAGCACTTGTGCCAGAGTTTCAATTTCATCTTTTAGTTGGAGTAATTTATGAAGGGCAGCGATGCAATACACAATGCCAATAAAGAATGGATGTTGCTGCGATCTCAAATCCTCCCTCGAATTTCTACGAAACGGGTACCTCGAAATCAACACACCCATTCACACCGTACCTTTGAACCTCTACACTCCCCTTCTCGTTCTGACTCCTCCAAGTTTTCTTTCTACCCATATTCAATGTTCTATAAATTCCCAACCGGTCAACTCCAACTTAAAATACCGAGATGTTCTAGGGCGCCGTTGTTTTGCGCTACTCGATCAAGATATTGGGAACAGGTCTAACGAGCTTGTGCTTTTGATGGAGGACGTCTTGATCTCACCGCAGATGGGTAAGAAAGCATAAGCAAACGCTTTTTCATGACTTACGATCACAAGCATTGAACTGCTTCACGTCTGTAAAAAAAAAAGAAGGATGTCTCTATGAGTCTAAGTATCATCTCCCAACGGATACAGCCCAACAGCTTGAGGTGCTCTTGATAAGGTTTCAAGTATTCTTGATTGTTTTTGCAAAAATCTAAAGCATCTTGTTCATGATAGAGCTTGAGAGTGTCAAAACTACAACAACAGGACCTGAGGGTACCTGAAGAAACAACTTAGTGGACTCAAGTTGATTGTTATTTTTGCTGATGCATTCTCCAGATCGTACATTATATCATTACCAAATGAAACGAAAAATTAAGCAGTTTTTTCAACACTCCCCTTTTCCTCGAAGGGCATGGTTTTTCCTGGGTTAGACGTATCTATCTCATCTCCGAATACCTCGTTCATCTCCTCCAAAGTTTTACCTAAATCATCCGTTATTAGATATCTCTCTGCTCTCTGTTCCTAGTGAAGGCATCAACAGACCTTTGGTCTCAGGGAAGAAGAAAAAGATGGCCACGAAGTCGACAAAATTGAGGCATATAAATAACATGTAAAATCTCCAGCCGACGTTTTGGAGTGCTATTGGAGAAACTTGACCAATGAAGGTGTTGAAAGCCTGCTCTAGTTAAGCTTTCAGATATCTGATCCATTCGGAATGACATACCCAGTTAGAACAAGTGGCAACACTTGTTCCAATAGACCTTGTGCTTGTGGGGAAAACTTCTGATGCTAACACCCAGCTAACAGGACCGAAGCTGAAGGAAAAGAATATACTGAGCATGAAGATCATAGCAACGCCAGCGCTAGACAGGGAGCGTGAGCTCATGACAACGAATCTACTATGCAAAAAAAGTCACCGTTGTGCGGCCACATTAACAGTTCCTTGGACTCCGTCCGGTAGGGGTGGGTTCGTCGCAACGATAGCAGCAAGTATAGCATATAATACAACGAAAACGGTGGCACCAAACAAAAGGGGTTTCTTCCGGCCAACACGATCAAGGAAGAGCGTGATGAAACTGTAGTGTTTTCAGATTTGCTCAAGGGTGTAGCGAGGTATAAGTACTCACATGAAGTTGGCAATTGGTCCGACTGCCCCGTAGATGCTGTGACCACGATGAGCAGACTGAATACCTGAAATAACAATTGGCGAACCCTTGAACCAAAAGTGCCTTGCTACCAGTGATGCCAAGGCTTGCGTACATTTGAGGGCCAAAATAATTGATGACTGGTCCTCGGGTCAATCAACGGGATTGAAAAAAATGGAACCAGTACATACCATTGATTCCTGTAAACTGGCAGAAAACCTGTACACCAACGGCAACTAGCGTTCTGTGGAGCATAGCCTTGCTTGCCCAGAGATCGCTGATCTTTCTACTCCTCACGGCTGCCTCAGCTTTGATCGTAGTGTACATTTTCTGGAATTCCTCTTCTGCTTCAACATGTTTTTCGCCGGATTTACCATGAAGATAATGGACAACCTCTCTGGCCTCTTCCTCTCTGCCAACTTCGATCAGCCACCGCTAATGACAGGGCGGGGTCCCACGTCAGGAAAAAAAATTAAGTAATCACAGAGGCAACATACCGGACTGTTGGGTAGGAATTGAATCCCAATGAGCAGCAGACCGGCGGGGACAAGCTAGAAATACTTGATTCGTCAGTCGACCAGGCTAGAAAATCTCGCAGGCAAACAAACTTGAATTCCAAGGGGTAGTCGCCATGAGACATCCGAGTTGATGAACTGACTACCGTACCCAACCTATCTACAGCATCAGTGAAATACAGGAGGGGTAAGAGAGGTATATACCCACCCAATTGGCCACAATGATCCCGATACCCAGCATCTCCTGAGTTAGACCAACAAGGAATCCACGTACATTTGGTGGAGCGATTTCAGTCTAGTTAACGATACCTCAATGAGTCTTACAAAGCCAAATCAACATGTATCACCGACGTTGTATAGCGGGACGGTCATCGAAAGGATACTGTTCATTGCAACGTTAACACTATATGGGGCATGCAAAGAGGAAAATATCTACCCGATGGCGAAGCCACCAATGATCCGTCCGACGAGAAGTGTAGCAACATTCGAGGCACCTGCTTGCATCGCACATCCCCATAGGGCGAATAAAGCGCCAATCTGAATTATTCAAATCATTAGAAAATCATGGCGAACATATTCAACGGGAGACGATGATCTCACCTGAATTGAGCGTTTTCGCCCCCATTTATCATTAAACCTGTGTAAAAAACGAAGCATAGCTTTAGTCTATTCTATACTTAGGACCAGACCATCCTACCATCCAGCTGCAGCAGCCCCGAAGAAACACCCGCCTGGGGAGACCTAAGACGTTCGGCGAGCAGAGAAAGGAATTCAAGCACTTACCATTGAATGTCGAAACCACAGCACCTTCGATGTTTGGATTTTTGGTGAAGCGAGCCTTATACCGCTCCATAGTGATGACAGATGCTATTACTCCACTGTGGTCTATCTCAGCATTTTTCTGGGAAGGGATGACAACTTTGAGAATTACCTGTCATAACTACGCGAAAAACAGCAAAGTTAACGCCTCTTCGTACACAAGCCGATGAGATGAACCATACCCGAATAAAAAGGACCCTATAGGGCGTCGATGAACATATGAGCGATCCAAAAGGAAAGAAGAAAGCACGGCATACCAATGGATGAGAATATTGCGACAAAAATATTGAAAAAAAGTCCCATATTTGAAGCCGTCGGGCGAAGTGAGAAGATCGGAGTTTTGCTTTTATATCTCCCCTACTACACCCTCGAACGCATGGAAAGAGCTGTCTCTGACTGCGGGGAAATTCCGGGAAAAGGGGTCATGGGGTACTTCGCCATGCTAATTCAGAGCGGCCCGTATACCGGCTGATGGAAAGCTTTTTCGAAGAGCTTTTTACTGTCCTTTCGTGTATCATCAAGGCTTTCACCAATCCCATCTTCAATTTTTAATATTGAATCGTGTATCATCAGATGCCTGTGGGATGCTCGGGGCCTGCTGTCAACGAAGTAACCTTGTAGCACCCTTTCCCCTAGTTCAGGTACCCAAAGCCACCCAGGTCCCGGATACCGTCACAGTAATATCATATGACCATGATTGTAAAAAAGCCTGCTCCCATCCTTTTTCCTACTAATACACAAACGTTACAATACGATTCCACGAACGGTATGAAAGACATTGATTGCATTAATAGACCAAGTACAGGATGATGTATGAACTGACAAACTCTCATATCCTCTGCAACCATACTCAATGAATCAGAAGCAACCGAAAATCTTCAGGAAGGGGGGAAGATCTGGGGAAGAAGGTCCCTGACCATTGATGAGCGTAGAGACACAGACAAGGCATACTCCATACTTATAAATAGTTTCGTCTTGCATCATGAACGTACAAAACACGACGCGCTGGAGCTATGCCAGATACTAAGATGCGCACCCTCACAAATCAAAACTCCATACCTGGCCCCCTATCTTGGTCTCGAGAAACTTTCTGACCTCAATCAGCGCGATCTGTGCAGCTTCTCTATTCGGATATCCGTACACACCCGTCGAGATGCAGGGGAATGCCTATTAAGTCAAGAACGCGTCAAATCAGAGCCAGGACACGGCGCCGAAATATCGGAACATACAATTGATTTCAAATTGTGTTCTACTGCAACCTCGAGGCTTTTTCGATAACAAGAAGCAAGTTGACCTGCCCCGGTATCTTGATTCCAAGAACGATATATGGGTCCGACTGTGTGGATCACATAAGAACTGTAGGAATAAAGTGGCCATGAGAGAAATTTTTATGGGACAGCGTACGCTGGTAGTTCGTAGCCCTTTGTCAGTTTTGCGTCACCGGTAGCACACCCACCGAGTGTTCTACCTATTTATAAAAAATGAACCATGGCAACCTGTAGATATTGGGTCAACACACATTCCTTTAGAAGGCCAGATCCAGCGGCACTGTGGATGGTCCCATCAACTAGCACAGGAGGATCAATGCTAGCTTTGAGTCATTTGGACAGGGTCCACTGACCACCTCTACCGCCTGTAGTGTTTAGAGGACATGAGCGGTTGGAATCATGATGTGTTCCTCTAAGAATAAAACGTGCCTAGCAGGGTCCTATTTGCTGCATTCACAATCGCATCCACTTTGAGCACAGTGATGTCTCCTTGGCTAGACAGTCATGATTCGCAGTCACTTGAAAGCTATCTATCAATAATGAGCAGTGGCACTCGCTGAAATGCAATCCTATCCAACAATTCATCATTCGGCTTGATGCCCTCCCACGCTTTGCTAGCTCTCCTCAAAACCCCAACTTCTAGCATTTTCCTAACGGTGGATACATCTTTGAGCGGCAGAGGTTCCTTCCCCGAATATGTCATCTGTCAAGCAGAATGTACCTTGCAGCCGTCAACGTTTCCTAACTGTTGATTGTCATCATCTGATGTGATCGCACCTGTTTTGGGCTTATAATTAAACCTGCCATGTATATCAATCAACAGGCAAAAGGTGCGCGATAGTCCCTGCGAAATATGACTAAAAATACTCCTCAACTTCCTTCGATCGATACATTTCAACCTCGTTTTCCATGACTCTTCCAGCTGTCAGTTGCCTGAATAATATTCCCTGGGAGGAGATGATACGAAGGAGCTTCTAATGAATGCTACCATATTTCCAAGTAGTGCTTTCCATCTCCTGATCCACCCTCCCCCACATCTCGTAATCCCATCTACCCACCATAGTCGTTTCAACCATGTTACCCATTGTAAACTTGTCTCTCTAGATTGTTCGTCCACCCGAGATGACTCCTATATGGTAAAAGGGCGGAATCAGGTGACACTGCTCACGTGTTTCGAGAGGGATTCTGAACTTCTAATCAGTGCTGAGACGTGGAGGACCTAGGTCTACAAGGCCTGACACCAGAGGTGTATCACCAGAACGCAAACAGCAAAGGAGAAGTATAGTCGAAATATGATCTGTTTTCTTATCGCAGGTATCTCATATAAGAGGTTATATGGACGCCTCTAAGATTAGTCCCGTCAGTACCATAGATTGCTACAACAAGAGGAACAAAAGTAAAATGACAGTTTGTTCATTCAATAGATAACCCGTTTATTAAGTCTAGTATACAAAGAGGACAGTCAAGGAATTAGCAATAGTGAACGATTAAGATTATGTAGTTGATACAAAAAGCTACCCTTAAAAATACAAGACAATCATGAGTTCATAATTGAGACCGATGGATCCACATTTGTTGTGCATGTACCCCGAATCAACAATCCAGGATCAGTCATGACCTCTACATCGAAGCTGGTCCGCGTGAGGCTGGTATTGTTGGTCTGCACCCAGCACGGCTCTCTAGCAACGTGGTCCCAGCCTGAGAAGGCTCGACGATAGTAGCAGTCGGACTGAGGGTGTCCGACGTAGACGTCATATACGTCCGGCCTGTGAACTCTGTGCCCATGACTTGGTTGTCGGGATAATATGACAATTTTTCGGAACTGCCGAAGTCATAGATGGTGAAACTGTTGAGTAAATTCCAGTCAGAACATGTTTCATCAACCAGAACCATACTCACTGGTCTTCCAACTGGCGGAGCTCAGGGTTCATTTTTTCAGGATCGATATTAGCTTTACGCTTTGAATGTTTCAATGGCTTTTCAACCATAAAGAACTCGTCTAATTCGTGTGATATATCAAAGTTAGCCTGGTTCAGCTGAACAACGCTGGATCAGATCTATTAATTTGGATAAGAGACTCAGAACTAACATCAGGAACGTATGGGGACTGAAGCTCTTTAGCTTGCAAGGCATCCCAATTGATCGACGAGAACCATGCGTGTTTACGAATATCTTCAAACCCTAAACCATTTGGACGGCAGCCCAAGCGTGTACTAGGGTCCCTATCAATGAACTAAATAGAATAATATGTGATTATGAAATAAAAGGAAGAAAACAATGTATTGGCGTACCCCCTTTAGAGCTGAGAGACCAGCTTCACTACGCCGGAAACCTTCCTCGGGAAACGCCAGCGGATCCTTGAGAATGGAATTGGTCATCTTCTTCTCATCACGTCCACCAAATGGTCGCTTTTGGAACAAGAGCTCATAGGCGGTAATACCCAAGCTCCACCAATCAACAGCCCAACTGTAGCCCCTTTGCCCGATAACTTCGGGTGCCATATAGGCCATGCTGCCGGCGACGCTCGTGTGCAGCCGTTTCTCTGAATAATGGATAGCTACATTGAAATCAGTGATGTGCGCATGGCCATCAGAATCCAGAAGGATGTTGTCAGGTTTCAAGTCTCTATAGATTAGTCAGTAATACAGTTGACAGAGAAGAGTGTCGGAACCCACCGATGACAGATGCGCTGACGATGCAGATATTCAAGAGCGGTTGCTACTTCCGCAATCCAGAAAACGACAATTTCTTCTTTAAAGAATCCATGACGCTCCAGATGGACTGAGCGATATTGATCAGCCACAGAACCAAGTGAACTTCAACGACGTACATCTCAGGTCACCTCCCAGCATGAGGTCAAGGACAAAGAAACAATTATCGTCATCCTGAAAAGCATAACGGAGATTGACGATAAATGGGTGATCAATCTCAATTGTACAGTTTAAGGTCGAGTCAATGACGCGTAAAATAGTGACCGCGTACCTCCTCTAGGAGTCGACGCTCCTGTATGATATTGGCAACAGCCTTTCGTCGGATACATTGCGACTTATCAATGTATTTAAGGGCGTAAAGTTGATTCGAGCGTCTGTGCTCAACGACCCGTACCTAAGACATAAGCACATGCTCGACGACGGAGAGAGTAGACAAACCTTGCCAAACGCGCCCTTACCAACAGTGCGGTGGAGTTCAAAGTGGAAGAGGTTGACCTCACTGTTGAGATCAATGGCTGTGGAGCAGCAACAACCCATCTTGCGTGTTCAGAAGAGAGGCCGGTAATTTGAAGCTAAGAAGCAGATAAGTACAAAGGTGTCTTGATTTGGACAAGGCGATGCAAGTCTCCTCCCGAATGACGGGTGGGAGTAGCTACCATCTTGCCTTCGCCTCAATTTAAGAGCATGCGTTTGCACGAAGACAATAAGCCCGGAATAGTCCTGGGCAAGATTATGACAGAGACAAAAAGCTCAGAACAAAAAGCCTTTTTCAGGTAAGCGCTTATCCAATCGGGGTTTTCCGCTCCATCATACAGACATCATCCAGAATGTCAAAAGTCTGCTCGGCGTGGTTGGCATGTTGTAGCATGAAGCGAGCTTTTGACAGTCCTGCAGCAATACTAGGGTCCTCTCGACCCCAGGTTACCTCCAGCAGCCATCGTAAAGGGCTTTAAAGCGATCATAAACGCATACTGGCCTGCAGAACTATATCCCAATGGCTGCATTGGATCCAGAACAACCCGCCCTCACTCCTCTGCTTGCCCACACGCAGGAGGAACTGGCGTCCGTCAAAGTCTTCCCGCTCATCCCAGCGCTCAAGAAAGATATTACCGTGAGTTTTTCTGTGATATTGCATCGTGCTCCTAATCACCTCTCTCAGGGAACCATTGGTCAGCACTCATTATCATTTTTGCAAGGACCATACACTGAAAACAACTACACTCAACCAATTAGTAAATGTGGCACTGAGCTGGGAGTAAATGTATTCTAACTTTCTCCCCTGAGGAAGAACTAACCCTATTCCCTAGTCAATTAAACGCCTCTGATATCAATTTCGCTATCGTTCGTCCCCTTGTAATGAAGTATGCCCGTCTCCGCAATATCGCTGTTGTCTATGCTTGCCTGGTCGTGCGATCATATTTTCTTGCCCAGGCGGACTTAAATCTAGCTTTTATGGCCGTTATGCAATCTCGTGCAAGCTTATGTGAGCTGCTTGCGCTCAAGCTTATGAGTCGATTTGCCTCACATAACACGGAACTCTTGGCTGTATTGACAACGTCTTGGTGTCCTCTTGCTGGAGCTTCCTCGGCCACTGTCGAAGAAGTCAAATATGCAATCTCAGGGCACGATCTTGAGACTTCGCATACTGCACTTGAGGTAGGTACAGCTCCTGATCATATCCCTGGACTCAATGACACCACAGATGGCGATATGCACACGGTCGAAGGCCTTCCTTGCCACTCCAGTAGTTCAGAAATTAGTGAACGATATCTATTCTGGGAACGTTGTGTTCTCTTTGCCCTCGACACGGTCTATCCTCGCCGATAATTACAAACCATGTCCTATTCAGATGTACGACGTTCATAAAGCTCCATTCTTGGACCATTCCAGGTATGCTGACTGTTCCAGTCGTTTTTGTAATACGTGATTCACTTCCCTAACCAGACTCCGTGTTCCGCGTTATGGAGCAATATCTGAATACCTGAACTTTGCTATTCTCCTGATAACTTTTATCCTCTGTGTAGCAAGTAAGTTCGATGTAAAAATTTGTATAACTACGTTCGACGTAATCTTCGCGCGCAGATCAAAATAGGTCTCAACTTACCTTGTCGGAGTCAGTGTTCATGCTCATTGCCATGGCCCATGTCTTGGAGGAATACACCGCTGCCACCGAGCATGGTTGGTACGGTGAGTCTACGCATCACTTCTCAGGTATGCTGACGAACTGATTTCGTGTTGCCGTCAATCTTAGTCTATATCGCCAACGTCAGCAGATTCTATTATATTTCCCTGAATGTCATACTTACAATTTCACCCATCCAGATGTGGAATGCATTTGATTTCTCCTTCATTGTCATTTTCATGGTCTATTTCTGTCTGAGGATCAAAGGGTTGCACAACAATGATTGTCAGTCTTCGTATCCATGTTCGAAACAGCCTTACATCTCACTTTCATACAGTGGCAACTTCGAGGCTTGCGTTTGACATCCTGGCCTGCGGGAGTTGCATACTTTTCCCAAGGTGGGTTAGCGCTCTTTGGTGTACCTACATCCTGACCTCATCTTGATGGCGGCAGATTGGTATTTTTTGTGGTAGCCAATCATGTTATCATTCTGTATGTCTCCACAATCCAACGAGGCCTCTACGTAGCTCATATCTAGCAACAAACAGCTCACTGCAAGCGATGATTGTGCAATTTGTGATGTTCA
>Ga0153924_1001634_pt1 | contig 10725 bp, 7 predicted proteins | sample TSNJ008MetaG_FD_104709 | JGI IMG/M metagenome (GOLD analysis project Ga0153924, IMG submission 104709) | Attine ant fungus gardens microbial communities from New Jersey, USA - TSNJ008 MetaG | ecosystem: Host-associated > Fungi > Mycelium > Unclassified | place: USA: New Jersey, Wharton State...
CCGGTGAAGTTGACGTAGAGCCGGCCGTTGCCATAGGCAGCCATCGCGTCGCGCGCTTGTGTCGCCCACGTGCGATGCGGCGAAAGAAGGCTCGCGTCGGGCGTTCGCGCGATGCAGTTGACGATAAACGGCGAGCTGCGGTCGGTAAAGGCGGTCGCGTCTTGCGGAACACGCCCCATGGCGCCGCCGAGTTGATGAATATGCAGTTCGGCTTGCACCGGCAAATCACCGGAACGAGCGTGAAAGTCCGCGTAGGTAGCGACGGCGTCATCGGGGAGGCGATCTATAAAGGCGGACGTGAAGTAGTTTGCAGCTCCCGCGCCCCACATTGGATCGACCAACTGCTGCAATTCGACATAGGGCATCGGGCCCAGAAGATCGCTCACGACGGTCCCGAGCTTACGCAATGGCTCAACCACCTTCGCGCCCGTTTCCGGCGCGCCGGCCCAGCAAGCGATGACGGCGGCGACCTTCTTGAAGTGCCATTGCTCCGGAATGAATGGCGCCGGTGGTGCAGTCGTGAGGTCGATCAGCGTCGTCAACTCATCAGGCGCGTTTGCAATCGCATCGCGCCACCCGGCAACAACGCTCGCCGCTTCATTGCCGGCGTAGAAAACGACGCCGCCGAGTACGGTAGGACCGACCGCGTGCAAGTCCAGCTCCATCGCGGTGACGACGCCAAAATTTCCGCCGCCGCCGCGCAACGCCCAAAAGAGGTCGGTGTTTTCGGTGGCTGACGCTCTGACGACCGAACCATCGGCAGTTACCACTTCAGCTCCGCGCAGATTGTCGCATGCAAGTCCGAACGCACGCACAAGGTGACCGATCCCGCCCCCGAGCGTGAAGCCGCCTAAACCGGTGCTCGATATCAAGCCGCCTGTCGTTGCGAGGCCGTGGGCCTGCGTGGCCGCATCGAACATCGCCCATGTCGTTCCTCCGCCCGCGGTTGCGCACCGTGCGGCGGCATCGACGCGGACGGAATTCATCGCCGAGAGGTCGATGACGATTCCGTTATCACAGGTGGAGAAGCCGGCGACGCTGTGTCCTCCTCCGCGAACGGCAACGGGAAGTCCCTCGCTGGTGCAAAACCGGACGGCGCGGACGACGTCATCGGTCGACGCGGCCTGCACGATAAGCAGCGGCCGCCGATCGATCCCGTGGTTCCAAACACGCCGAGCGGTTTCGTAGAGCTCGTCATCGGCGCGGACGACGCGCCCCTTCAGGCCCGATTCCAACTCCGCGATCGTGGCCTTGCCAAGCACGTGTGACACGGTTCCCTCCTCAGATAGACGGTTGTACGTCAAGCATGACGTGACCGGCTTTGCACGCGCTTTGCAGCGCCGCAATGCCGCGCCGGTCCCCGAACGCCTCGAATCTCTCCAACGCAACGCGGGCTGCCGCCTCGGAGCCGTTCCGGTCGTCGAGTGCGAGACGCAGGTGCGCAAGAAGTAGATGCTGCCACCCGGAGGGCTGTCGCCCGAGCCGGTCGCTGACCTCGATGGATCGTTCGAGCAGCGGTATTGCAGCAGCATGATTCCCGAGCACGACCTCGAGTACCGCAGCGTTGTTCCCCATCAGAATATCGTAGCCGACGGTATCGCCGCTGCGCTCCATCATCCTCAGCGCTTCCTGCGCTTCGTTGCGGGCGATATCGGCCTTCCCGCGCAACGCTTGCACGAGAGAATGTCCGCTCATCGACATCGCGATGGCGCGCTCGTCGCGCAGCGAGCGTCGTAATTCCACGGCCGTCTCGAATGCCGCGATTGCTGCGTCCAGCGAACCCAGGGAGCGGAGCGTGTGGGCTCGTTGGTTGATCGCATACGCGAGGCCGTAGTCATCCCCGAGTCGCGCAAAGCGCGATTCGGACTCGAGGAGTTTTTCCAGCGCGAGTGCTCCGCGGCCGCCGATCCGATCGGCGAGGGCGGCGGCTGCGATCAGATATGCCCGAGCTTGTTCGACGCCGACTCGTCGGCCATGCAGCATCGTCTCCTCCGCCGTGAGCACCGGCACCGGTCCGCCTTCGTTGACGACCAACGACAAGTTGAGAACCGTAAAGAACGGGAGAGATTCCGCCGGTACGCCCTCAAGGGCGCGCAACGCTGCGGCAAATACTTCGCCGGCGCGGCTCGCGTCGCCGGTGGCAAGCGCGACGACACCTTCGATGTGCGCGGCGCGGGCACGTACCGTCGGAGATGCTGCGGCACGCGTGACCGACGCGGACGACTGCTCGAGGGCGGCCGCCCAATTACCCGCTACCAGCGAAAGAATAGCTTGCTGTCCGAGGGCCAGAGCCGCGGTCTCGTTATCACCCGTGGCCTCGCAAATCTCGAGAATTTGGCGTCCGAATGCGGGTAAGCGCTCGATTTCGGCTCGGCGCAGGTGGAGCACGCTGAGCGCGAACAACGCATTTGCACGTGTTGCGCTCTGCTCCGCGCAGGCATCGAGTGCCGATGTCAGCCAGCGTAAGCCGTCAGCGATCTGACCGCGCGACATGAAGAATCGCCACGTGCTCGTCCCTAGCCGCAAAGCGGCGCTCGGGTTATGTTCGATCGCCGTCGACAACGCCGCGGTGAGGTTGTCTCGCTCGATGTCGAACCAGGGCGAGGGCTCGAGCACGACCGGCTTCTCACGATCGGGATCGTGCGATTCCGCCTGGCGCGTGTACCAGTCGCAGTGACGCTCGCGACACGCCCGCGTCTCAGCCGCTTCGTCGAGATGGTCCAGCGCGTATTGACGGATTACTTCTAACAGTCGATAGCGCGCCGCAACGCCGGTCGTCGTGTCCGCCACGACGAGCGATTTGTTGACCAAACGCCCAAGCGGATCGATAATCTCGCTGACGTCACATACGTACGACGCCGCGCCGAGGTCGAAGCCGCCTGCAAAGACGGCCAAACGCCGAAATACGATTCGCTCGTCGTCGGCAAGCAGGTCATGGCTCCAATCCAGCGTCGCCGCCATGGTCTGCTGACGATCGAGATCCCGGCCGCGCCTTCGGCGCAGGAGTCCGAGCGCGTCGTGCAGTCGATCGCAAAGCTGAGTGACCGAGACGTGCGCGACCCGTGCGGCCGCTAGCTCCAGAGCGAGCGGGATGCCGTCGAGGCGGCGGCAGATATCAGCGATAGGCGCCGCGTTGGTTCGATCGATCGCGAACGACGGAGCCACACTGCGCGCGCGCTCGACGAACAATTGCACCGACTCGAGGCGAGCGATTGTTTCAGGTGCGTCGACCTGCGCCGGCGGCAGTTCGAGCGAGGGAACGCGCCACGCGAGTTCGCCCGAAATCTCAAGCGGTTCTCTGCTGGTCGCAACGATCAGCACGTCGGCACAACGTTTGAGCAGTTCTGTTGTTATCGGGAGAATCTCGTCGAGGACATGCTCGCAATTGTCGATCACGAGCATGATGCGCCGCCCCGCCAATTGATTGGCGAGCGCCGCGGGCGCGCCTCGATGCCGGCGAACCACGCCAAGCGCGGCCGCGACCGCGGATTCTACCAGTCCACCGCCGCGGCCGAGCCCCGCTAGCTCTACCAGGTACACGCCGTCGCGGTCACGTCCGGTCGCTGCACGGCGGTGCGCCAACTCGATCGCTAAACGCGTCTTGCCCGAGCCTCCCGGACCGGTCAGCGTCAACAACCGCGTTCGCTCCAGAGCGAACTCGAGGTCTCGCAGCAAGCCTTTGCACTCGACAAAGCTCGTAGAGAGCTGCGGGAGATTGTTGGGTATTTTGGCTTGCGCAACACCGCCGACGAAAAAACGACGATAGAGGTCGATCGTTTCCTGTTCCGGCATCAGCCCGAGTTCTTCGTCGAGGCGAACGCGCAATCGCTCGTAGACGCCGGCGCCGTCCAAGCGCCGTCCGGCCATCACCAATGCCGACATCAGCGATCGATGGACGGACTCGTGAGACGGCAGCTCGAGCGCTAACGGCTCGAGAATTGCGACGCCGTCCGCTGCAGCGCCTTGCTCTACCAACGCGTCTGCGAGCTTCACCGCGACGGCCAAGCGCAGCCCGGCGACGTGCTCGCGGCGCCCGGCCGCCCAATCTTCGTAAAGGTCTTCGGGCAACAGATCTCCTCGCCACATCTCGAGCGCGCGCCGGAGCTCATCGACCTCGCCGCTCGACAACGCGGCAACCGCTGCCGCGGCGAACTCGTCGACGTCGACGATAACGTCGCCATTTGGACCTAAAATCACGACGCCGTCACGCAGCACCAGTCGATCTTGGCCAAGGACGCTCCGCGCCGAGTGGAGAGCTTGATGCAGATTGTTCGCAATCGCTTCCGGCTCGAGATCAGGCCAGAGCTGCTCACCGAGCACATCACGATGAATGCGATGAGCCGGCGCCAGGGCCAGTACTTTTACCAGCGTTTTGGCCTTGCGCAGGCGCCAGCGGCCATCGACGGGGACGCCGTCAACGGAAACCGCGAATCCCCCTAGGGTAGAGATTTGCACACGTTGCCGGGTCTTGCCCACTTTCCGCGCCGCCTTCTCACCTGACGCTTATTGAAAACGACCCGCCGTCCTCCGCCAGGCGCTGCAAAGCGCGCGCAAAGACCGGCTCACTATCATGCGGACATGAAAGGTCTGGCTACAGCGATTTCCGTGGTTCTAGCAGCAATCGTCGTTGCACCGGCGATCGCGCGCGCCTACGTCGTTCCAGCGTCAGACCTCGTGTATACGTACACAGACAACACGCGAGCGAGCGGAACGAGCGGAATTGAAAAGCCTCGCTTATCTCCAGCAATTGCCTTACGGAGGACCCCATGTTAATCGCTAGCCTACTACTCTTCGCCGCGGTCGCGACCGCACCGCCACAAACGGCCTACACCGGCATCGAGCCGGTTCGCGTCGCTTCATGCACCTTGGATGTCGCCGATCCGTCGATCGCCTTCCCCTTCGGTGCGACGCTGCCCCTAGGCACTAGCTCGACCGCGATCTCATTCGTGAACGAGGAGCAGCGTCCGATCGCTTCGGTCGTCTTCGCGGTGAGCAATGAACGCACCACCAGCCGGATCGTCGATAAAGGCACGTTCTCGAAGGGCGTCGAGATCGACCACACCTTCACCACTCCTGAGTTCGGCGACCTAAGCGGCCCTCTGCGCTGCACGGTGCAGTCGGTCGCGTTTGCGGACGGTACCACCTGGCAAGCCCAGTGACCGGCGACCCTTTCTTCATCCTTATTCAATTGGAGGTAAGCAATCACAGTGAAAAAAGCCATCTTGTTGTCTTTGCTGTTCGTACTTGGCTTCATGGCCGGGACCCTGTCGAGATTTCCGGTCACGCTGGCCGCGACCGCCGAGCCGAAAGCAACCGTAGTGTCGTCCTCGGACATGTACACACACTTGCAGGCTATCCCGGGCTTCCCTGGCATTCGTTATCGCACGCTCGTTGAAACGGCAACGACGGGCGTCTACGCCGATGAAATCTCGAGTTCCGGAGTAGCGCTGCACCGCCATCTGCATTCACGCGAGTTCATGTACGTCGTGAGCGGAACGGGGACCGTTCGAATCGGAGGGATCTCGGCGAACGTTGGCCCGGGCGATTTCTTCGTCATTCCGAAGGCGGTACCTCACTCGTTGCGCGGCGGCGCCGGCGCCCTCCGCGTGCTCGAAGTCGACGATCCGCCGATCGGACCCAACGACGTTCATCTCGTGCAATGATGGTAAATTAATTCAGAACTGACGCTCGGGACCGTGCTACATGGACTGCGGCCGATCTTCTCTTCGCGAAGCGCGCCATTCGACGCACTTGATAGCGCAACGAACGCCGTTCGCTGCGTGGTCGCGCCGACAGCGTCGTCTTTCCGACGGCGAACCAGAAACCGAATGTCATCCGATGTGAGCTCGACGAGCAATCGCGCGCCGATATGTGGAACGATGTGCTTGTGACTACGCCGGGTCACGCGTGAGACGGCCACCCGACGGCTTCGAAGACGGCTATCGGATCAAGGTAGTCGCGCCATCGGGTGACCTTCCGGTCGATGATCGTGAGCACCGAGATGTACCGGTTTGCATAGGGAGCTCCCGTGGAGACGACGCGACCCTCGGAGGCGTACTCGAGAACCACCACGCCCGATTCTCGGTCGTGATGGACGGCCAGGTCGAAGCACCGATCGAGTAGGAACGTGTCACCATATGGTCGGTACAACTCCGCCACGGCTAAGCGGCCTACGACGCGCCTCGGATAGTCGGGGACCGTGATGACGTACTCGATGACAACATCGTCGGCGAGCAGGTCGAAAAAGTGCGCACCATCAGCGATTCCATCGAGGCCTTTCTCGATAATGCGAAAGAACGGATCGAGCGCCTTGAAGTCATCGAGATCGGTGATCGTCGTCGTCATAACGGGCCGCCGGCTATGTCCAAGCCTGCCGCGTTCGCCGGGCAAACTCGGCGAATGTGGTCAGGCACGGCGGCCAGAAATGGCCGTCGTTTCTGTGTTTTCGCTCTTCGTTGGTTCAATTCACCCGATTCCCATGTCTTCCAAGTAAGGGTTCACGAGGGCTTTTCAATCACCTGGTCTGGTTACATCGGCTACCAGATCGGTGCCGAGTCTATTGCAACCGGCCACACTGGTAAGGTCTTTGATGGAACGAAGTTTCGCTGTTACACGAAGTCAGCATATCCCGACTACGTTGCCTCGACACCATCGACCGATGTGATGGCGGCAGAACATAATGGCTGTTGGTCGCATGTAAGAGATTGGGCAATATACTCCTGGATCGTGCAATCGACGTGGTCTCTAAATACGAGCCGCAGATACGCCTTCGGGATCCGCCAGCTTCATGGGCTGAGGAGAAGAAAGCGCAACAGGAACGCAGGTGAATGGCCGATTGGCGGTTCAAATGCCGGTTGTCTTTAAAACGTTACGCAGCGTTCCAGCGGGGATGTCACCTAAATGCGTGGGCGCGTTCGCGAATCGCCCGTCATCGCGTTCGTAGATCGCATGCGTTTGACGCCGAACGGGAATTATGCGCGGAACTTGCGGAGCGAATTCGGAAACCAAATTGGAAGTAACGGTCGTCAATGCCGTGACTACGGCGGCGAGCATGGCCCGCCAGGTGGCGGCTGCCTCGCGCACTCTTGGCAGTTCATCGGATGGAACGGGTTAGTTTTGTCGGTCTCCCGCAGAACGGCGCGGTTGTCATGCCACGGATGACTGCAATACGGGCACTTTTTCGGACCCAGAACCTCGAGAATCCGGCTCAGAAATCGGGCGACCATGCCACCAGTATCTCACCAGGCAGCGACGCACCACCCGTGCACCAGCCACATCGCATCAGGATGCTGCCGGTCGCGTCCGGCCGATTGAGAAAACCCTGCCACGGCCCGCGCGTCAAGAGAATGGACAGCGTCATCCCCGCTGTTTCGGTGTCGGGGGGCGGCGGCCCCCAACCGCAATCGGGTCCAACCGCGCGAGCGCATATGTTCGGCAGGAAGGACGGCGGCTTTTGCGATCCCGGTCACAAGGCCCGGCGATTGCGCGATGGAAAGGTACGTAATCATGGCTCGTTGGGGAGGACTTTCGATCAAGGCCCGTTTGGCGGCTGCGCTCTGCGCTGCCCTCGGAGCGCTTGCGATTGCTGCGCCGGTTCACGCCGACGAACAGCCGACCTGCCGTGGTCCGCTTTCGGCCAGCGAGGCCGCGTTCGTCCAGAATGTGCAGCGCGATCTCACTGCGCGCTTTCCGCACGCGAGCGACGCTATCGCGGCGGGTTACGTTCGTTACACCGCGCCCGACGACACGGGCGCCATTAGTTATGCCAACCGGCACTGGACCTCGGATCCCACGCATCCCAGTCAGCTGTTTTACGACAACGACGGAAACCTAATGGGCGCCGATTTTTCGGTGCCGCGCCCCAATGGGGAACCGCGACCGCAACTATGGGGAATCGATCCGTGTCGCTGGTTCGAATTCAACGGGCACGTCCATTACGTCGTTCGCGAACCGGATAGCGGAAAAATGATCTACGACCAATGGATTTGGAATAGCGATTTCGTGGCCGCCGGCGGAAATCTGTCCAACCCTTCGGCGGACACGGTGGTCAAGTTTGGCCGCGTGCCGAGCGCCAACTACGTCGCAACGATCTTCGAGCTCCCGACGCTCTGGGATTTGATCGTTTGGGTGAAGCCGCACGCAGCGGGTCAGCTCTTCTGGTAAACGGCCGAACCGACCCGCGCTTTACTTCGCTATTTCGCGATCGTCGGGCTTTCTCAGGAACGGCGTCAACAGATCGATGGGAATCGGAAAGACGGTTGTCGTGTGCTGCTCGGCAGCTATCTCCGTCAATGCCTGCAAGTACCGCAGTTGCAGTGCTATCGGCTGAATCGCGATTTTTTCGGCAGCCATGACGAGTTTTTCCGCCGCTTGATACTCGCCCTCAGCATTGATGACTTTGGCGCGACGCTCGCGTTCGACCTCAGCCTGTTTTGCCATCGCGCGCTTCATCGTTTCCGGTAACGCGACGTCGCGCACCTCGACGAGTATAACCTTGATTCCCCACGACTCCGTGCGCTCGTCGATGACCTGCTGGAGTTTCTGGTTGATCCGGTCTCGCTGGCTCAAGAGTTCATCCAATTCGTGCTGACCGAGCACGCTGCGCAACGTCGTCTGAGCGAGCATGAACGTCGCTTTTGCGAAGTGCTCCACTTTCACTACGGCATCTTCGGCGTTGACGACCCGGAAATACACCACGGCATCGACGTTGACCGGCACGTTGTCGCGAGTCATGAGCTCCTGACGCGGTACGTCGACGGTGACGACTCGCAGATCCATTCTAACCATCCGATCAACGATCGGAATGAGAAAGATCACGCCAGGTCCCTTAGCGCGCAGCAGCCGCCCCAGTCGAAAAATGACGCCGCGCTCGTACTCGCGCAAGATCTTTACCGCGGCCGAAAGCAACGCGAGCAGCGCAACGATGATGACGATCGGAATCAAAATCGTAGAAGCCATCTTCGGCCCTCTCTATTAGTCCGGTTGGAATTCGTCCGACTTGCGAACGTCCAGGCGAAGCCCGGTTACGCGGACGACGCTGACGTGCTCGCCCGCCACGATCGGGCCGCCGACGCTTTTCGCGTTCCAGAACTCCCCTTGGAGGAAAACTGTTCCCATGGGGGCCAGATCGCTGCGCGCTACGCCAACAGCGCCGACCAGCGCTTCCTGTCCGGTCTGGATCTTTCGCGCTTGAGCGCGGATTCCGGCGCCGACGGCAAATATGAAAAACGCCGCGGTCATGATGGCGACTGTCAGGATCAGCGTCAGCGAGATACGCAGAAATGGAGCCTGCTCTTCGGTCAGGAGCAATGAGCCCGCGACGAACGAGGCGATTCCCCCAGCGGTAAGGACTCCGTGGCTCGGAACCTTGATGTCCGTGATGAATAGCGCAATCGCGAATGCGATGAGCAATAAGCCGGCGACATTAACTTCGATGATGGCGAACGACGCGAGCGCGAGGATGAGCGCAAGCCCGCCGATTACGCCGGGGAACACCGACCCGGGATTGCTGAGCTCGAAGATAAGGCCGTAGATTGCCAGCGTCATAAGAATGAAGCCGACGTTTGGGTCGCTCAGGAGCTGCAGAAACCGCTCTGTGAGGTCCATCGGAACGTCGACGACGAGCGCATGGCGCGTCTCGAGCCGGCGCAAACCCAAGCTTGTGCGAACACTCCGGCCGTCGATCTTCGCGAGCAGATCACGCGGAGTGTTCGCAACGACGTTGATAACGCCAAGCCGCAGCGCTTGCTGGTCGGTGATGGAGACGCTCTGCCGAACCGCCTGCTCCGCCCAGGCCGCATTGCGGCCGTTTCGGATCGCAAGTCCGCGGATCTGCGCGACGGCGTCGTTCGTGAGCTTCGTCATCTCGGTCTTGTCGGGACTGCCGGCGCCTGTGCCGGCGGCGATGGCAACCGGATGCGCTGCGCCAAGATGCGTCGTTGGCGCCATAGCAGCGATGGAGGTTCCGTAAGTGACGAACACCCCAGCCGACGCGGCGCGCGCTCCGCTCGGATAGACGTAAGCCACCGTCGGCACCGCAGATCCGAGCAGAGCCTTGGTGATATCGTCCATAGACTTCATCAAGCCGCCCGGTGTGTCGATCTCGATGACGAGCGCCTGCGCTTTCTCACGGGCCGTCTCGTCGAGAGCTCGCAGTACGTATCTCGCCATTGCCGGGCCAATAACTCCGTCGAGCTGCACGACGTTCACTACCGGAGCCGTCGGCTCGGCCGGCGTCCGCGGCGTCGCACTCACGAGCAACACGAGCGCGCCCGCAAGCCACATCCGCATATTAATCGATGTCCTTAGACAGCGGAGTTTTTCGACGATAGACTGCCGTTTCCGGGTGCAATGTAGCAGATACAACGCCCCCAAGACTTGCACGTAACAGTGAAACTTCATCGGTTCCGATGGAAGCGCGCTGAAAAGGCAGCCGTTATTTGTTTTCCTGACCACCAGCTTTTGTAAAGAATGTGTAAATATCCGGGGACTCCGGGAACCGGGGGCTTGCGTTGTGGGGATATTTCTATCGGATTTGCCGGATTCGGCGGGGACCTAGTCATGCAAAACAAGTCCAAGATCCGTACAAGTCACGCCGTGGCGCTCCTGGAGGTCGAGCGCACTCTGGTCGATGCCTCTCAGGCCGACTTTGAGCGAGCCTTGAAGCGCTGGCTGGACGAAGTCCGTACGACCGTGGACGCTGCATGGGCGCGCGAGCAGGCGAAG
>Ga0153924_1001635_pt1 | contig 10720 bp, 13 predicted proteins | sample TSNJ008MetaG_FD_104709 | JGI IMG/M metagenome (GOLD analysis project Ga0153924, IMG submission 104709) | Attine ant fungus gardens microbial communities from New Jersey, USA - TSNJ008 MetaG | ecosystem: Host-associated > Fungi > Mycelium > Unclassified | place: USA: New Jersey, Wharton State...
CCGCTCGGTCCTCCGATCGGAGGTCGCGCCGGCCCTCACGCCTTAGGCGCCGTGCCCTCGGACAGCGCGCGGCGCACCTTCATGGAGGACCATGTCTCGTTCCGGTCAGCGCACCAGCTCGTCGCGCCCGCAGCAGCAGCGCCGGAGCCGGCACGCCAACAACGACGGCCTCATCCCGGTCCTCGCCCGCAAGGTGCGCGAGGTCGAGGCGAAGGCCGCCGACGGCAAGAAGCTCGGCCCGACGAACCGCACCAAGTTCCAGGTGATCGCCTTCCTCATGCGCGAGGAGCGCGCCCGGGCGAAGGCCGACGCCGAGCTGAGCGACGCGGCGCGCGCGGAGCAGCTGAAGCGGCTCGACGGCATCGCGACCATCCTCGCGAAGACCGCCGCCCGCGACACCTCGTTGATCTCCCTGCTCGAGAGCGAGGCCCCGCCGACCGCGACCGCGCAGAAGATGCGCCGCGACTGGCTGCTCGAGTCCGGCACCGAGCTCAGCCCCGACGACCTCATCATCACCATCGAGCGTCCCGTGGCCAAGGTCGACAGCGTCATCCCGCCGGAGCTGGCGGAGAAGCAGGTCGTGCCGCAGTCGGTGAAGGCGCGCCAGCTGTCCAACCCGTTCCTCGCGCCCGACTTCTCGCGGCTCACGCCGGCGCAGCCGACGCCGCGCCGCCGCCTCGACTCGTGGGAGCTGCTCGGCCCGCTGTTCAAGTCGTTCGAGTACGGCGCCGGCGGCCAGGCCGCCAGCATGGAGCTGCCGCCCGCCCCGGCCATCGACCGCTACTCGCCTCCCGGGCTCGAGCTCATGCACCACCAGGCCCGGTTCGTGGAGAGCGTCCGCCAGGGGCACCGCACGTTCCTCCTCGCCGACGAGCCCGGCCTCGGCAAGACCGCGCAGTCGGTCCTCGCCGCGTCCGTCGCCGGCGCCTACCCGCTGCTGGCGGTCGTGCCCAACGTCGTGAAGATGAACTGGGCGCGCGAGGTCGAGCGCTGGACGCCGCAGCGCCGCGCCACCGTCATCCACGGCGACGGGGAGGGGCTCGACGCCTTCGCCGACGTCGTCATCGTCAACTACGAGGTGCTCGACCGGCACCTGTCCTGGCTGAGCACGCTCGGCTTCAAGGGCATGGTCGTCGACGAGGCCCACTTCATCAAGAACCTGCACTCGCAGCGCTCCCGCCTCGTCCTCGGGCTCGCCGACGCGATCCGGTCGAACACGCCGGACCCGCTGCTGCTCGCCCTCACGGGCACGCCGCTCATCAACGACATCGACGACTTCCGCGCCATCTGGCAGCTGCTCGGCTGGATCGACGGCAGCAAGCCGACCGCGCAGCTCATGGAGCGCCTGGAGGAGACGGGGCTCACCCCGGCCGAGTTCGGCTTCTACGCCGCCGCCCGCGAGGCCGTCATCGACATGGGCATCGTCCGCCGCCGCAAGCTCGACGTCGCCGCCGACCTGCCCAGCCGCCGCGTCGTCGACCTGCCGGTCGAGCTCGACGGCGACCTCGGCCGTTCCATCCGCCAGGCGGAGAAGGAGCTCGCCGACCGGCTCGTCGCCCGCTTCCACCGTGCCGCGGCCGCCGGCCGGCCGGACACCTTCGACGGCGACGACGAGGCGCACCGCCGCCACCTCATCCGGCTGGTCGCCCAGTCGGAGCTCGAGGAGTCGAAGTCGGCCAAGACCGGCGACAACGTCTTCACGATGGTCCGCAAGATCGGCCAGGCGAAGGCCGGTCTCGCCGCGGACTACACCGCGCAGCTCGCCCGCTCGGTCGGCAAGGTGGTGTTCTTCGCGAAGCACATCGACGTGATGGACCAGGCGGAGGAGGCGTTCGCGGCCCGCGAGCTGAAGACCATCTCCATCCGCGGCGACCAGAGCGCGCTGTCGCGGCAGAAGGAGATCGACGCCTTCAACAACGACCCGGACGTCTCGGTCGCGGTCTGCTCGCTCACCGCGGCGGGCGTGGGCCTCAACCTCCAGGCCGCGTCGAACGTCGTCCTGGCGGAGCTGTCCTGGACCGCTGCAGAGCAGACGCAGGCCATCGACCGCGTGCACCGCATCGGCCAGGAGGAGCCGGTCACCGCGTGGCGCATCATCGCCGCGCAGACGATCGACTCCAAGATCGCCGAGCTCATCGACGCCAAGCAGGGCCTCGCGGCCCGCGCCCTCGACGGCAGCGACGTCGAGGCGGGCTCGGCCGACTCGGTGCAGCTGGACGCGCTCATCCACCTGCTGACGGACGCGCTCGACTAGGCCGCGGCGTCGGCACATTCGTGCCGAATGTGGCGAAAGCCGCGCGCTATCTCGACATTCGGCACGAATGTGGCGGGCGGCGTCAGGCGATGCCGGCGTCGTCGGGGTCGAGCGGCACCGGGCGGTCGTCGTCGGGGAGGATGCGGTCGGCCTCCTCGTCGTCCGCGACGGGGACGTCGTCGGCGTCGTGGGGCACAGGATCGGGCTCGTAGTCGCCCTCCTGCGATTCCCGGAACTCGTCCAGATCCTCATCGCGCCGGTCGCTCATGACACCGAGGGTACCGCTCGGGCCGGGCTCGGTCGAGGGGCGCTCAGCCCGCCAGCGTGAGCACGAAGTACGGGCCGCGCTCGTCGTGCAGGATGCGTGCCTCACCGCGGAACGCAGCGAAGTCGCCGGTACCGGTGCCCGGGACGATGTACCCGAAGGCGGACGGGTCATCGGGATGCTGCAGCGCCCCGTGGTGCACCGTGAACGAGCCGCTCCGGCCGTCGGGCAGCGCGCCGGTCACCCGCTCGGCGGCCAGGTAGCCGCGGCCGCCCTCCTCCGTCCCCGACGAGACGAAGTGCGCGACGGACTCGCCGACCAGGCCCTCCGTGTAGCGCTTGCGCATGACGATGGCGCCGACCCAGTCCCCGTCGAGGCCGGCGAGCGGTTCCGGGTCCCAGCCGGTGACCTCGAATCGGGCGGTGATCGTCTCCGTGGTGTCCATGCCCCGAGCCTAAGCACTGCGCTCCCGTGCGCTCTTGTGATTTCGCGACACGGCCGAAGTGGGCTAGACAGGGGTCATGGAGCACCAGAGCCAGGTCGAGATCGAGCGCAAGTACGACGTCGGAGAGGACACTGTTCCGCCCGACCTCGTCGGCGTCGGTGCGGTCGCGGTCGTAGCGGAGCCCGAGACGGCGGAGCTCGTCGCCACCTACTACGACACCGGCGACCTGACCCTCGCCCGCAACCGGATCGCCGTGCGCGCCCGCCGCGGCGGCGCCGACGAGGGCTGGCACGTCAAGCTCGCGCCGGGTGAGGAGGGGCGCGTCGAGCTCCACTGGCCGCTCGGGGACGGCGAGCGCGAGCCGCAGGAGCTGCGCGACGCGGTCGCCGAGGCCCTCGGGTCCGGGCTGGGGGACGAGCCGCTCCTCCCGATCGCCCGCATCGTGAACACCCGGGTGACGACCGTGCTGCGGGATGCGGCCGGCTTCGACCTCGCCGAGCTCTGCGACGACCACGTGCGCGGCGAGAACCTGCGCAGCGGCGGCCGCGACGAGTGGCGGGAGTGGGAGGTCGAGCTCCTGAGCGGTGCGCCGGACAAGCGCTCAGGCCGCACCGCGCTGCTCGACGGCGTCGAGGAGCGGCTGCTCGAGGCCGGCGCACGCCCGTCGGCGAGCGGCTCCAAGCTGCAGCACGTCCTCGAACTCTGACCCGCGCAGTGGACGGAGCGGTCCACGTGCGCGCAATACCTCACGGCCCCACCGAAGTCCAGTGCGTTTTTGTGCTGCGGCGGGAGGTCGGGCATGATGCCTAGGGGCGTTACAGAAACGGCGAGAGACGGAGCACCATGAAGATCGGCATCCTCACCAGCGGCGGCGACTGCCCCGGACTCAACGCGGTCATCCGCGGCGCGGTCCTGAAGGGCGACCGCGTGCACGGCTCGGAGTTCGCCGGCTTCCGCTACGGCTGGCGCGGCGTCGTCGACGGCGACATCATGCCGCTCGACCGCCACAGCGTCCGCGGCCTCTCCCGCCAGGGCGGCACCATCCTCGGCTCCAGCCGCACCAACCCGTTCGAGGGCGAGAACGGCGGGCCGGAGAACATCCAGCGGATGATGGACGAGAACGGCATCGACGCGATCATCGCGATCGGCGGCGAGGGTACGCTCACGGCGGCCCGCCGTCTCACCGACGCCGGCCTGAAGATCGTCGGCGTGCCGAAGACCATCGACAACGACCTCGCGGCCACCGACTACTCGTTCGGCTTCGACACCGCGGTGGAGATCGCCACCGAGGCGATCGACCGCCTGCGCACCACGGCCGAGTCGCACCAGCGCTGCATGGTCGTGGAGGTCATGGGCCGGCACGTCGGCTGGATCGCGCTGCACTCCGGCATGGCGGGCGGCGCGCACGCCATCCTCATCCCCGAGCGGCCGCAGTCGATCGAGCAGGTCGTCGAGTGGGTCGAGTCGGTCCGCGACCGCGGCCGTGCCCCCGTCCTCGTCGTCTCCGAGGGCTTCCACCTCGACACGATGGAGGAGGCGCACTCGCACAAGGGCCTCGACGCCTTCAACCGCCCGCGTCTGGGCGGCATCGGCGAGATGCTCGCCCCCATGATCGAGGAGCGCACCGGCATCGAGTCGCGCGCGACCGTTCTGGGCCACATGCAGCGCGGCGGCGTTCCGAGTGCCTACGACCGCGTGCTCGCGACGCGCCTCGGCATGGCCGCGGTCGACGCCGTCTACGAGGGCCGATGGGGTTCCATGGTGTCGCTGCGCGGCACGGACGTCGTCAACGTCTCCATCGCGGACGCGACCGGCGGCCTGAAGACCGTTCCGGACGCGCGCTACGAAGAGGCCGCGCTGCTCTTCGGCTGAGTCGCGGCTCCCGGGCACCACGTACTTCTGACGCACGGGCAGCGGGTCTAGGCTCCCTCCTACGAGAGTGAAGGGATGCCCTATGCCCAGATTCGTCCAGTTCGAGGAGTTCGGCTCGCGCGATTTCCTGCAGTTGGTGGAACGGGAGCGACCGTGGCCCGGGCCGGGTCAGCTGCTCGTGCGGGTGATGGCGGCGGGGCTCAACCCCATGGACTACAAGGCCTACCGCGACGAGCGATCGGCCGGGCGGATGGGCGTGACGCTGCCGAGCGGCATCGGGCAGGACTTCGCCGGCTACGTCGAGGAGGTCGGCGAGGGCGTGACCCGGTTCGCGGCCGGCGACGCCGTGTTCGGCACCGCCCCGTTCGCCACGGTCGCCGACTTCGTCGTCGTCGCGGAGGAGGGCCAGGTCGTCGCCAAGCCCGAGCCGCTGACCTTCGAGGTCGCCGGCGCCCTCGGCGTCGTCGGGCGCACCGCCATGGCGACCGCGCGCTCCCTCGGGCTCAGCGAGCACGACACGGTCCTCGTGAGCGCCGCGGCGGGCGGTGTCGGGGTGCTCGCCGCCCAGCTCGCCGTGCGCGCCGGGGCGACCGTCGTCGGGACGGCGGGGGAGGAGAACCACGAGTTCCTCGAGACGCTCGGCGTCATCCCCGTGACCTACGGCGACGGCCTGGCCGAGCGGGTGCGCGAGCTGCTGGACGGCGACCGCGTCACCGCCGCGCTGGACAACCACGGCGCCGGGACCATCGAGGCGGCTCTGGAGCTCGGCGTCCCGATCGAGCGCGTCAACACGATCGCCGTCTACGGTCCCGACGCCCACGGCGCACAGAACGTGGGCGGCGCCTCCGCCGGCAACGCGGAGCTGGCCGAGCTGGCCGCCCTGCTGGCCGAGAACGAGCTCGTCCTGCCGATCGACTCCATCTACCCGATCGAGCGCACGGTCGAAGCCTACGGGCGCCTGGAGGCCGGGCACCTGCGCGGCAAGATCGTCGTCGTGACGGACTGAGGCACGGGGATGATCGACGACGACACCGCCCGGCTGCTGCGGCAGGCGGGGCTGCGCTGGCAGCCGCAGTCCGGCGACACCTTCGCCATCGACCGGCCCGGGATGGCGGGCGAGCGCTTCACCGTCAGCGAGATGACGATCGAGCCGCACCACTTCGAGAGCGGCACCATCCTCGGCTTCAACGGCACGACGGAATGGGCGCTCGACTCGCTGGCCGTGGAGGACGCCCTCTGGATCCCGCGCGAGGACCAGCTGCGCGAGCTGCTGGGCGGCTCGTTCCGGCACCTGGCACGCACGGCGGACGGCTATCGCGTGACGACGGTGCTGGGCGGGGTCGAGCGGATGTTCGAGCACGACGACCCGGCGACCGCCTACGCGCAGGCGCTGCTCGCCCTCATCGGGGCGTCGGTGGACTGACGGAGGCGGCGCGCCTCAGCCGTCGGAGCGGCGGGCGGCGCGCTCGGCGTCGCGGGCCTTGACCCGCGCGTTCTCGGCGCGCACCGCGGCCAGGGTCGCACGCTCGGTCACCAGCCACTCCGGCGGGTCGGCCAGCAGCGCCTTGATCTCGGCGGTCGTGAGCGCCTCGTCGACCCCGCCGCGGGCGAGACCGGAGTTCGAGACGCCGAGCTTGCGGGCGACCTCGTCGCGCGGGTGCGGCCCCTCGGCGCGCAGGGTCTGCAGCCAGGCCGGCGGCTCGGCGTTAAGCGCGTCGAACTCGGTGCGGCTGATGTCCCGGTCGCGGAACTCCGCGGGGGCGGCGGGCAGGTAGATGCCGAGCTTCTTGGCGGCGGTGGCCGCCTTCATGGTCTGGGGTCGCTTCTCGGCACTCATGGGTTCCAGGTTACCGTTCGGTACGCTCGGGGGATGACCTCCCGATTCGCCCTGTCCTTCCCCCGGGGCGTGTCCGTCGGCAAGTGGACGCGCGAGTTCGAGCGGCGGCACCCGCACGTCGAGCTCGTCGTGGCCCCGAGCGCCGATCCGGTGGCCGCGCTCGCCGCCGGCGAGGTCGACATGGTGTTCGCCCGCGACGCCGAGCCGGACGACGCACGGCACCTCATCCCGCTCTACGCGGAGGACGTCGTGCTCGTCATGCACCACGAGCACCTGCTCACCCTCGAGAAGAAGCTGCACCTCGCCGATCTGGCGGACGAGCCGCGGGTCGAGGGCGAGCCGTCGGAGGCGCTGATGCGCCGCATCGCCGAGGGCGACGGCATCGCGCTGTGGCCCGCCTCGGTCGCCAAATCGCTGCGCCGCAAGGACGTCGTCGCGGTGCGGCTGGAGGACGGCGCGCAGAGCCGGATCGGCCTGACCTGGCCGCGGGAGGGGCAGCATCCCCTCGTCGACGAGTTCATCGGCATCGTGCGCGGACGCACGGCGCACAGCTCGCGCAACCCGGAGGTCGCGGCGGAGCAGGCGGCCACCGGAAAGCAGGCGGGGGCCAAGCCGGCGAAGGCCAAAGCCGCGCAGGGGAAGGGCGGATCCGGCACGAGCGCCACGGGCAAGCCCCGCCCTCGGACCACCGGAAAGCCCGCGTCGCGGGCCGCTCGGGGCCGCAAGCGCCGCTGAGGGGCAGAATGGCGGCATGGCAGCCAGTGCGGGCCGCGACGCCCAGTCCGAGATCTACCGTGCGGGAGTGAGCGGGAGCCGACCGCGCATCCCGGTCGGTCCCGCCGCTCTGGAGCGGGCGGCACAGCGGCGGATGTCGCGGGCCGCGTTCGCCTACGTGGCCGGCTCGGCAGGCGCCGAGCGCACCGCGCAGGCGAACCTCGACGCCTTCCGGGCGCGCCGGATCGTGCCGCGCGTGCTGCGGGACGTCGCCGAGCGCGATCTGAGCGTCGAACTCTTCGGCGTGCGCCGGCCGACTCCGCTGCTGCTCGCCCCGATCGGGGTGCTGGAGCTCGCGCATCGCGACGGCGACGCCCTCGCCGCGAGGGCGGCCGCCTCCCTCGGCATCCCGGCGGTGCTCTCCAACCAGGCGTCGGCGCCGATGGAGGAGGTCGCGGCCGCCATGGATGGGGTGCGGCCGGGGGCGAGCCGCTGGTTCCAGCTCTACTGGAGCTCGTCGCGCGACCTGGTCGCGAGCCTCGTCGAGCGGGCGGAGCGCAGCGGGTGCGAGGCGATCGTCGTCACCCTCGACACCCACGTCCTCGGCTGGCGGCCGCGCGACCTCGACCTCGGGTATCTGCCGTTCAGCCGCGGGCTCGGGATCGCGCAGTACACCGGCGACCCCGTGTTCCGGCGTCTCGTGGCGGAGCGGGTCGCCGCGGGCGGGGAGCGGGAGCGCACCCGGGTGACGCCCGCGGCCGTCGCCGCCTTCGCGAGCATCCTGCGTCACTATCCCGGCGGACTGCGGGCCAATCTGCGGTCGCCGGAGCCCCTGGCGGCGGTCGAGACGTTCCTGGACGTCTTCGCCGACCCGTCGCTCACCTGGGACGATCTGGCGTTCCTGCGCGAGCGCACCCGGCTGCGGATCGTGCTGAAAGGCGTGCTGCACCCGGACGACGCCCGCCGGGCCGTGGATGCCGGAGTCGACGCGGTGCAGGTCTCGAACCACGGCGGCCGCCAGATCGACGGCGAGGTCGCGGCCCTGGACGCGCTGCCGGGAGTGGTGGAGGCCGTCGGCGGCGGCCTCCCCGTCCTGTTCGACAGCGGCGTGCGGGGCGGGGCCGACGCCGTGATCGCCCTGGCCCTCGGGGCACGCGCGGTCGCGATCGGGCGCCCGTACGTCTATGCGCTCGCGCTCGCGGGGGAGGCGGGCGTGCGCGAGCTGCTCCGCAACGTGGTCGCCGAGCTCGACATCACCCTCGGACTCGCCGGGGTTCGCCGCGTCGCCGATCTGGACCCGTCGATCCTCGCCGGCTGACGGCGGCCTCCCGGTACGGTTGCGCGCGCTCGCCGCACCGCGAACGTCCCGCGACGCGGCAGCCGCGGCGGCAGGTTCAGGAGGTGGCGGGAGGCTCGCCGGCCCGGCGCGCGGCCTGGGCCAGCACCTGCGGCCCGGTGACGAGCGCGCGCTTCCAGGGCGCGACGCCGTCGATCTCGACCTGGAGCGAGAAGCTCAGGATGGTCCGGATGAGCACGATGATGCCGAGCACGACGGCGTCGGTCAGCGTCGGACTGGAGGTCACCGTCTTGACCAGGTCGGCCGCGACGAGGATCTCGAGCCCCAGCAGGATCACCCCGCCGAACGTCTCCCGCAGCGTGCGGAACGCGACGGTCCCGCTGCGGTGGCGGCGCCAGGCGACGAGGGAGATCACGACCGCGACGATGAAGCCGAGCGCCATCGCCAGCACGCCGGCGAACTCGAAGGCGACGCCGATGGCCTCGAAGAACGCGTGTCCGCTCATGCGGTCATGGTGCCACAAGGCGGCGCGGATCAGGAGACGTGGACGGCCGGTCGCCGTTTCACGTCCTTCTCGGCCTCCCGCAGCACCTCGCGCGTCACCGGGGCGACCTCGCCGACGCCGGTGATGAGGAAGCGGAACATGTTCGAGATCGGGTTGCCCTCGGTCCACTCGAAGTAGATCGTCGGGACGACGCCGGTGATGTCGCGGATCTCGAGCAGGACGGCAGCGATGGTGTTCGGGACGTTGCCGCTCTTGACCTGCAGGACTCGGTAGCCGTGCTTCACCACGCCGTGGACGACCAGGTCCTCCTCGAAGTCCGACGAGTCGGAGCGCAGCACCTCGAGGAAGATCGTGCGGGCGCGCTGCGGGATGTGGCTGTACTTGCGCTCGTCCTTGTTCTTCTGCGCGTACTCCTTCGTCGTGTCGACATCGGGCTCGTGCGAGATGATGCGGATCTCGCCCTCCTCCGCGTCCTCCAGGACGAAGTCGAGAGCGGTGATGTCGAGCGTCACCGAGGTGGCGCGCAGCTCGAACGAGCGCCCGATGCGCGAGACGATCGAGACGACGAGGATGCCGAGGATGAACAGCGTCGCGATGCGGAGGCCGTCGGGTCGCTCGATCACGTTGACGATCGTCGTGTAGACGAAGATCGCGGTGATGATGCCGAAGAGCACGAACCGCCGCGGCTGCTTCTTGCGCCGGGCCGAGAGCGCCACCGCCAGGGAGGCGGAGGTGATGAGCACCAGCACGCCGGTCGCGTACGCGCCGCCCTGCGCGTCCACGTTCGCCTGGAAGACGAGGGTGATCAGGAACGCGATCGCGGTGAAGACGAGCACCAGCGGCCGCACCGCGCGCGCCCACTGCGGCGCCATCCCGTACCGCGGCAGGTAGCGCGGCACCAGGTTGAGCAGGCCCGCCATCGCGGACGCCCCGGCGAACCAGAGGATGAGGATGGTGCTGATGTCGTACGGTGCCGAACACGTTGCCGAGGTACTCGTGCGCGAGATAGGCGAGGGCGCGGCCGTTCGCCGAGCCGCCGGCCTGGAACTCCTTCTGCGGGATCAGCAGCGTCGTGGTGAAGCTCGACGTGATGAGGAAGACGCTCATGATGATCGCGGCGGTCGTCAGCAGGCGGTGGGCGCCGCGGATGCGCCCGGCCGGGTACGCGGGGTCGTCGTCCGGCTTGCCCTTGATCTGCGGCATGACGGCGACGCCGGTCTCGAAGCCGGAGAGGCCCAGGGCGAGCTTCGGGAAGACGAGCAGGGCGACCCCGACGATCATCAGCGGGTTGCCGTTCTGCCGGAACAGCATCCCCCACCAGTCGGAGATCGCGGTGGGGTGGTGGAACACCTCGACGATGGAGGTGCCGACCACGATGACGTTCAGCGCGAGGTAGATCGCCACGAGCACGACGGCGATGCCGATGGCCTCCCGGAACCCGCGGAGGAAGACCGCGCCGAGCAGGGCCAGCAGCACGAGCGTGATGATGACGTTCTGCCCGTGGAACCAGTCGGGCGCGAACGGGTTCTCG
>Ga0153924_1001636_pt1 | contig 10718 bp, 9 predicted proteins | sample TSNJ008MetaG_FD_104709 | JGI IMG/M metagenome (GOLD analysis project Ga0153924, IMG submission 104709) | Attine ant fungus gardens microbial communities from New Jersey, USA - TSNJ008 MetaG | ecosystem: Host-associated > Fungi > Mycelium > Unclassified | place: USA: New Jersey, Wharton State...
GTATTAGAATAATTAAGCAATTGCGTTTCAAGGCGTATATCAGAAAAATAAACGCTCATCACCTTTTCCGTTTGAACGAACGACACTCGATATCCATCGTCAAGCACATCAATCTCCGCATCGTCGGTTTCATGACTTTCTGTGTTAAAATTATTGGGAAAAACCGCGTTTTCTAAATGAAGAATTTGACGATAAGCATTCGTATACCTAGAAGAAAACGATGCGTTCCCTGTTTGGCTGTTTGGCAAAAATAATAGATCAAAACTAAACACGCATTCATCTATAAATCGAACAAGCGCATCTTTGGTGAGTTTGTCAAATCGCTCCGCAAACGCGCTCCATTCATCATATCGTGCTGTCATTGATTCCATGTGCCTTTTATTAGTGGATTTTAAAATTCCCCGGAGTTTATCAAAGGACAGTTCGGGATAAGGATATATAATCTCATTCATTTCAGGCGAAAGCACGGCGACGTGTTCATCCGAAAAAGATATAAGATTGCTGATAATATCCTGCCGCTGCTTTTTTGAATAGGATTCAAATCCCTTATCAGGAAAGCCGTCAGCTACAGCGGACAGTAAATCATAAAGGCTTGAAAGAGCCTTGACTTCCGGGTTGTAGTGCCGCATTTTTACTTGAATCATCCGCATTTCCTCGCTTTCATTTAATTGGCAAATTCGACATTTGTTACATTCACCGTTAATTGAATCAATTCTTTGTTTTGCAATAAAATATGAATTTCGTAGCCTGTATTAATATTATAGATTTCATCATACAACCACCAAGCACATGATGTCGGTAAAATACACCTTTCCTCGGTAAGGCTTTAATTACTGCAATATTATCGTTGTGATTGATTCTCCATTTACGCTGACTGTTCCCTGAAACTCCGTCTCATTGATGAGTATTAAATTATTCTCATCTGAAGTCTCGTGATACTCTGCTTTCGTATATGTACTCTGATCTACAAATGTCAGATCAATCTCTTTACTTTCTTTCGCCTGATTGATGATAACAATAACCATTTCTTCTTTGCCTTCTTCACTAATACCTATAAAAGCTACCGGATTTAATGTATTTGCCATCCCTGCTGCCGATATATCCACTCTCTGATAACCAGGTCTTATGAATCTGGAATAATTCCCATATCCCCATAATCGCTTAAGCGGTACAATTGTCTTAGAACCCTCCGTAGCATAAATCAATCCATCTCGGTAACCGCCGGGAGCTACACCTACCCAGTTTGACCATGCCTTTACATCCAAAATCGTCAAATCTTCTACAATTACTTTTGCCAGATTATATGCTGAATCCATCGTATAGTCAGAGCCATTTACCATCTCACACCATTCACTGGCACGAAGTTCCACATCAGGATAGTTTTTATCCATCCATGATTTAAACTGCCTTTTATCACTGGCATTTGTCCAGTATGAATGATTATCAATTGTCGTCATATTCTCTTTGATGATATCTCTGGATAGCATTTCTTCCACATAATCATAAGTCTTACCTTTCCACTCACCGCCTTCCGGTCCTGTGATTTCAATATCTTTTAACTTTTTTCTGGATTTTTGTTTTTCATAAAACACCTCAAATACATCCGCTAGCTGCTCTGGCTCATAATGGCAACCTTCCTGGCTACTCGTCCATTCCCACTGTGGTTCATTAATCGGCGAAACGCCTACGACCGGGATACCTATATCCAGAAAATGTTCTGTTACATCAAAGACATAATCTGCAAAGGCTTCATAATTCTCTTTCGGTAAATTGTCTGTCTGTTCTTTATTCATATGTGCCATTCCGTTTGTCGTCAATGTCTCAAGCGGGCTGTTTGAAAATAAAACCACTTCCTCTGCTCCGTATTTTACAACCTGTTCCAAAAATGTAACTGCTTCGGTATCCTTCGTCCAGTCATATTTGCCATTCTCATCTAAAAAACTCTGTGCTCTTCTATGTTTATCTGAATAGCTTCCATTACCACTGTCAGCCGAACCTGCTCCCATATTATATCTATAATTTGTTAAGCCGATTCCATACTCTTTATCATATAGTAGTTTCGCTATTTCTTCCGCTTTAGAGTGCCCGCTGTCTTGATATTCTTCATCCCATCCACCGATATATTGAGACCACCAGGCTCCGCTCGTTCCAAAGCTTTCTATTGTCTGATAAGTTTTTGTCTTATCAATTGACATTTTAAAAGTCTGCTGTTTTTCTGCCACTGTTGTTACCTCTGTTTCTTTATTTGATGATGAATCGCTGCATGCTGTAAGCAGCAAGCATAGACTTAATGCGCTGCAGATAATTGCAATTTTTTTATTTTTTCTCATAATCCTGCTCCTTATTGGTTACTGATTCGAATAATCGAAACTGAGTATTTCGGGGCATTATAGTTGAAGTTTTCAGAAACTTGAATCTTGCTCTTTGCATCTGATACTAATTCCGGATTACTTTTTGTATTCGCTACCGTATCCGTCTCTGCACTTAACAGTGTCAGGCTGGCTTCTGACTGCATTTGATCCGCATTGTCAATCTTAACATTAATATCAGCTGCGCTTTCTGATACATTCACTATCTTTATTATCATATCCCCATTCTCATCTATGCTGGTTGTTTGATAAACAGAAGCTGATTGCTTGTAATCATAATCGATTACCTGTTTCCCATCAATAAAACATTTAATATTATTACCGTTTAAAATGACCTTTAATTCATATTCTTTCCCTGTCGTTAAAGCAATACTGCTCTTTGTTCCTGCGATCTCTTCGCTTTTAGAGCCATTAGAAACTATTTGCAGACAGTTTACTGTATTTCCCCATCCCCCTATATTCCAGAATACACAATTATCTTTATCCTGTACGGCAATTGGGATTAAGAAGCCTTCATCTCCGCCGGTTTTCTTTGCTTTCACGGTTAATGTATAATTACTCCAATCCTTGTCGCCAATATATGCAACATCGCCGGTATTTTGATTTTTAGGAGACCCTACATTACTTTGCTTTAACACACCATCTTCTATTGAAAATCTTCCACCCTGCACCTGCCAGTCAGAAACTGTTCCGTTTTCAAAATCATTACTATATAATTCCTCACCATCTGGATTGGAAATTACTTTCAAATCATCAAACTCTGCAGATGTCTGCCAAGTACCCAGACCTATTTTTCCTGATAAAACGCTTTCCTGGATACCTGATTGTGTTAATGTTGTATTCAGTGTTTTTGTACCGATATTATTCGCATACATCTTTTGCACATAAAAGTTGATCGAACCATACAATGCATCATTACTATACCAGATTAAATCCGGTGTCCATTGCGTCTGTACATTGTTTCCAAACAATGGTGCATAACAGGCCATTCTCACAATATCTGCATTTTCCTCTAATCCAGTCATAAATGCTGCTTCTGCCAATGCTGCCTGCATATTGTTGGATTTTGCCGCATATTCACCTAAAAATACGGGAACGCTGTTCCTGTCATATGACGCATATCTGTCTACATTGCTCAAGAACCATGATGGTGTCTCATAGTAATGCTCATCTACTAATCCGGCATAATCATCACCCTTAACGGCTATTTTATTCCATGCATATTGATCAAAGGACATTGGACCGTTAGCCACGATTAATTCTATATCACCATATATCTCTGGCTGCTCTTTAGCCGCCTGTTCAAATGCTTCTTTAAATTTTTCATAATGAATGAAATATTCTTCCTGCCATTGTTCATTGCCGATTCCAATATATTTTAGCTCAAATTTTTCCTCGTGTCCCATAGCGATACGAACGGCTCCCCATTTCGTAGATGCATCTCCACGGCAAAACTCTGCCAAATCAAGTGCATCCTGTATATATTGCTGAAATTCTTCACTATTTACACTTACAACCTTATAATTGTTTCCGCTTTGAATAGGACAGGTCATACCTGCATTTACAACAGGTACTGCTAATGCATCTAAATCCTCACTTAGCAGAAAATATTCATAAAACCCGATACCATAAGTCATATAATATGGATTCGAGCTATTCCGGTTCCAGACACCGTTTGTTCCCAGCGGTCTGGCTGCTACATCACCAACTGCCTTCGCTCCGTTTACTTCGAATTCCATACCATCACCTATGGAGTCTTTCCAGCTATACATCGTTTCAAATGAATTACCTTCAATCAGACAGCCACCCGGAAATCTTACGAAAGATGGATTTAATGATTCAAAATATTCACCGATATCTTTACGAATTCCGTTTTCTCTGCCTTTATATGTATCTTTTGGAAATAAAGATATCATATCCATCTCAATTTCGCCCTTTTCGATTCTAATATATAATTTCAAACCTTTATTTATAGTTGCATTAGGTTTTAACGATACTTCATATTTCATCCATTTATCGGTTACAGCGTCTATTTCACCTTTTGCATATACGACACCGGCGTTATTTTCTATATTTACATAAACCTTGCCTTTGTATTTACTCTTACTTTTAATATACCCGGTAAACTTATACTCAGCACCTTCCTCTATGGATAAACCTGCTAAATAACCGCTGTTTCCAATTCCAACTTTTTCAGTACCTGTATTGGTAATTCTGGCATAGTACATATTATTATTATTTAAGCCGGATTTATCACTCTCCCCGTTAATAATACTAAAATCTAAAGCCTCCCCATTTGGTGTCCATCCATGTTTGTTTTTATTAGCCGCCAAATCACCATATTCAAATGATCCGTTTTTTACCATTTCGGCATACATACCACCATCTACCGCAAAATTAATATCTTCTATAAACAATCCATATAAAAGATCGCTAATCGTATTTGTCTGGTTTAATCTATCTGTATCTGCATCTATTGTTAAATCATAAGTTAAATTAGACAATTCTACTTTGTTTTTTTTCTCTGACGTTGTCTCTTGTGCTGTTTCTTTATCATCTTCATTACTGCAGCCAAACATATTAAATGTCAGAATGATGATAAATAGTAAAGCTACTAATCTTTTCATATTTTTCATAGTTATCTTGACCTTTCATTATAACATTTTCCCATCTTTACTAAAATAAACCCTTCTAACTCTCGTATGCCTACATGAATCTACTAGTGAATTTTCGTAAAAGGTTCCACTATTTTTCATCAGGCCTCCCATAAATTTATCTTTTAACTTCTTTACAACTGTCTCTTATTACAAACTCATTATCCAGCAATACAATTTTCCTATAATCCCTATTATGTTCAATTCTTTCTATCACCAAGTCCACGGCTGTATGTCCCAGCTGTTTAACCGGTATCTTGATGGTGGTCAGACTTGGAATCATATATGCTGCATTTGGCTGATCATTTGCTCCTATTACACTAATATCATCTGCCACACGGTATCCTGCTTCGTCAACCGCTTTATATACCCCTGCTGCCATAGAATCATTTCCTGCGAATATTGCTGTTGGAATCGTTTTATTCTTTAATCCCTCCTGTACTGCTTCGTACGCCCCCCTGCTGGTAAACTGGTTTACTTTATAGATCAATTCAACATCAAATATTCCTCTGTCCTGCATAAATCTGCGGTATCCGCCAATGCGTCCATCAATATATTCACCTCTTTGTATTTCACCGGGTGTCTTATCACATACCAAACCTATTTTTCGATGTCCCAGTTCATATAAATAGGAAAGTGCTTTTATTGACATATCTTTTGTATCTATTCTTACATAATCAACATCCTTTTTGGTCCACCAGTTATCTATAATCACAATATTTGAACATACAGATTTAATTTCATCAATAACAACATCATCAATATATCCGATTATAATACACCCCTGTACATCCTTTAATGCTTCTTTATTACCATTCGTATTTATAAACTTTACTTCATATCCATGTTCTATTGCACTTTCTTCCGCTGCCAACCGGACAGACATATAATACATATCCTCTAATTCTCTTCCAAAATCATACCAGCTTAAGATCGCAATTACTTTATTATCTATATTTTTAGGTGATTGCTGATATCTTTTTTTCACATAGGATAGTTCATCTGCAACTCTTAAAATATTACTTCGCGTATAATCAGTAACATTTAACGTTTCATCCATATTTAATACACGGGATACTGTGGAAGCCGATACACCGGCTTTTAATGCAATATCACGAATTGTAGCCATATTTTTCATCTCCTTCTGTACAATATTTACATTTTATTTAACTATAATCTAGTTTCATAAATAAGTCAATTATTTTAGTAAACATTTAGTAAACTTTACTATACATATGATACAATTGTTTTACTGGTATCCTGCAAAAGCGAGTGTTTATACATAAAAAAGAGTAATGACAAAATCGTCACTACTCTTTTCTTTGTAAAGCTTTACCCCAAATATTCTGAATATTTTGGTTGCAATAATTCATAATCAATCTTTAATTGTGTCCCATTTAATTATAATTCATAATCATTCAAACCCCGAAATTTCAATACTCTTTTCTAAAAGCTGGTCTATGTATTGTTTACATACTTCTTCATTATCCAAATTGTTAATGATATCATCTAATAATACCTGTAATTCATTCGCCAATGTAACATCTATTCTCTCTTGATTATGTACCAGATTTCTTAAATATGCCGCAGTATTTTTTAATGCTCTTGTCAAGCTTAAACTCAGTCGTTCATCATACTTTGAATATGATGAAGCCTCAATTAGTGGTATAGAATTATTAAGATTCGTTACATTTTCACTATACTATGAAAAAACTTCAATATCACTCATATTCTCATCATCAAATGCAATTTCAACATTTGTCAAACATTCACTAAATGCCCAGTCAATTCTGCTTTGTTTTGCTTCTAATGATTCATTAAGATAATAATTATCTATTACAAATTTTACCGTAAGTATTATACTGAAACAAAGCATTCCTATTAAAATTGCATTTACAATTTTATAAATTTTATCTTTATACATTACAATATTCTCCTATACATCTACACCACGATTTTATAAATGAATCTATATATTCTTTATATTTATTATTTTGTATATGCAAGACAGACATTACAAGGAGCACCGCCAGCAGTACTATAATATGTTGTGGTATCAAATAAATTTACACCACTTGCAACTGCACCGATATATGTTAATGCTTTAACAGCAGAAGACGTTCCTCCAGTCATACAAAGAATTTTTATGTCTGTCGTAAGTGCTACACCACCCAGTAGTATTACCGTATTCTGGTAGTTTTCTATATAACAAAAAGAAAGCAACACTTATCAAATAATGATGCTGCTTCCATTTTTATATACTGTAACTCACCTACAGATACTCCTGTATAGTGGAGATGACGAGAATCGAACTCGTGTCCAAACCCATATCCCATGTCCTTCTACTATCATAGTTAGTTCTTTAACATTCCCTCCGGTAATCGGAAAGCTAACATCCTATTACCTTTAGTAGCTTCATAATACGCCTATTTACGCAAAGCTTTGTAAATATCGTTTCTCACAAAGTCGATGCCAGATTCTCAGACTGTGAGTGATCTGAGGCTGACAGCAGCCGCTAGGCTGCGTACGCTAAATTATTATCTGCGTTTAATTTAAATTTGCCATTTGACGCATTGCATACGGATAGCTTCTCCATCTTCAATGAACCTGTCGAAACCTTTACATCCCCATAATTAATTTTATGCTATAAAAATATTATATATACTATTTGCAAGATTGTCAACCTTGCTCCCCTGCATATCGCAAGCTAGCTTGCGATATTGCACAATTAATGGAGTGTGAATGCTTCTTTCTCACTTATACTCAATTTAAGTTTCTTATTTTAAAATCTTTTTCTGCTTCCCTTTTTTGATCTTTTTTTGCAATATCATGACGTTTATCATATAATTTTTTACCTTTTGCCAAACCTATCTCTACCTTAACCAGACTCCCCTTAAAATATACACGAATCGGTACAATGGTATAACCATCTTGTGCTATTGCAGCTGATAATTCATTGATTTCATGACGGTTGAGCATTAATTTCTTAACTCTAAGTGGATCCTTATTAAATATATTTCCCTTTTCGTAAGGACTGATATGCATTCCATATATATATACTTCACCATTTTCAATTCGTATAAAGGATTCCTTAATACTGCATTTCCCCATTCTAAGAGCCTTTACCTCTGTCCCATGAAGTACAACTCCTGCCTCAAAGGTTTCATTGATAAAATAATCAAATCTGGCCTTTTTATTATTTGCTATTAATTTATAATTATCTTTATCCATACTATATTCTCCATATCGTGCGCTCTACGTGCCAACACGCAAGCTAAATATCAGATTTGGCTCTGTGACCAGTCAATATCTCTTTATTCCTCTGCCAGTTCAAAATCAATCGTTCTAAGAAGTCTGTCTGCCGCCGTTACTCTGATCTTAATCTTCTCACCAAGTTTATATGACTTGTTTGTATTTTCACCAATCATTTCATATCGTTCTTCATCATAGAAATAGTAATCATCTTTTAGACTGGTAACATGAATCATCCCTTCAATGGTATTTGCTAATTCCACATATAATCCATAGTTCGTAATACCGGAGATTACCCCTTCGTATTCATTACCCACTTTATCTTCCATATATTCTACTTTTTTAAGCTTAATCGTATCTCTTTCAGCTTCCTCTGCCCTACGTTCTGTAACACTGGATCGTTCTGCGATATTAGGTAGAATCGTATTATAATGTGATATCCTCTTTTCATTTAACTTGCCACGAAGATTTTCTTTAATAATTCTGTGTATCTGCAAATCCGGATATCTCCTGATTGGTGAAGTGAAATGACAATAGTATTTTGCCGCCAAACCAAAATGACCATTTCCTGTAACGGTATAACGTGCTTGCTTCATAGAACGTAGTGTCAGCCGGCTGATTAATAATTCTTCCGGTGTACCTTCTATCTTCTCAATTAATTTTTGCAATTCTTTTGGATGAATCTCGTCTTGGGTCATTTTAATACTATAGCCAAAGTTATTAATAAATGTTCCTAATTTTAACATTTTTTCATTGTCAGGATTTTCATGACTCCGATATACGAAAGGCAGTTCCTGCCAGAAATAATCTTCTGCAATCGTTTCATTTGCCAAAAGCATAAAATCTTCAATAATCTTGGTCGCACTATTCCGATCGTATGGCTTAATGTCAATCGGTTTTCCTTTTTCATTTAAAATAATTTTTGACTCTGGAAAATCAAAATCAATTGATCCACGGTTATGTCTGCGTTTTCTCAATATATCCGCAGTTTCTTTCATTAAATGAAACATCGGGACCAACTGCTCATATTCCTTCATTTCTTCCGGGTCCCGCTCTTCAACAATCTTATTTACACTGGTGTAGGTCATTCTTCTATCTACATTAATAACAGTTTCTGCTATTTTATGCCCAATCACAGCCCCTTTAGAATCAATTTCCATAATACAGCTTAATGCCAGACGATCTTCTCCGGCATTTAAGGAACAAATACCATTTGAAAGCTTATGCGGCAGCATCGGAATGACTCTGTCTACTAGATATACACTGGTACCACGTTTTATCGCTTCTTTATCTAGTGCACTTCCTTCTGTTACATAGTTGGTGACATCGGCGATATGAACGCCTAATATATATTTATCATTTTCTTTTCGTATCGTAATTGCATCATCCAGATCTTTTGCATCCTCACCATCAATCGTAACAGTCTGCCAGCTCCTAATATCCATTCTGCCGGCCAAATCTTCTGTACTTATATCATTTTGAATATGCTCTGTCTGATTCATCACTTCAACTGGAAATTCTACCGGTAGCCCATACCCTTTTATAATTGACATAATATCTGTACCCGGATCATTAATATGTCCTATTATCTCTATCACTTTACCTTCGGGTTTATGATTACTTCCGCCATAATCTGTCAGCCTAACTACAACTTTATGACCGGTAACAGCACCATTGGACTTTTCCCCCGGTATAAAAATATCTCTGGTAATTCTCGCATTGTCAGGTATGACAAATCCAAAACTTTTGCTTTTTTGATAGGTTCCGACAATCTCTGTTACCCCGCGTTCCAACACCTTTAGAATCTTACCCTCACAACGTCTGTCCCCTGTCGCTTCCTGAATCACCGCAACTTGAACTTTATCTTGTGGAAAAGCATTTCCCACTGCGTTTTCCGGAACAAAAATATCTTGCTCTTGTCCCTCTACTTTAACAAAACCAAAACCTTTTCTATTGCTTTCAAATATTCCTATTAAGGCATTTACATCAGCTTTGACATATTTATTTTTCTTAGTACGGCTGATTTTACCTTCTGCAATCAATTGATTTAAAACCTGTTCCAGCTCTGATCTGTTCTCTTTACTAATATCTAATATAATTGCTAATTCTTTGATTTTCATAGGAACATATAACTCACTATTAATGATATCTAGTAAAATTTTTTTCCTATTTTCAAAAATTTCTTTCTCCATTCTACACCTTTTCTCATTTTTATTATAACTTGACTTATAATAGATTTATATAATATTCTGTTCTATATTTAAGTGATCTTATCGGAATCACTATCTGCTAAAGGATGAAGCGCTAACAAAGAGTTTCTCTTGCGAAACTCTGGCGCTGACGCGCTGTCACTTTAGTGACAATCTTCTTATGAAGCGTCATGCGCATCCTTAGCGGAGCGCTTTTTTGTCTTATAGGATTCCATTCCTAATATGAAACGAAA
>Ga0153924_1001638_pt1 | contig 10708 bp, 7 predicted proteins | sample TSNJ008MetaG_FD_104709 | JGI IMG/M metagenome (GOLD analysis project Ga0153924, IMG submission 104709) | Attine ant fungus gardens microbial communities from New Jersey, USA - TSNJ008 MetaG | ecosystem: Host-associated > Fungi > Mycelium > Unclassified | place: USA: New Jersey, Wharton State...
CACCTGAGCAGTAAGATATTTTTTTTGAAGTTCCAGGAGTTTGCTTTGGTAAAGGGAGGCGAAATTTTCTTTTTTGGAGGTACGGAGATCTCCGCCAGAACCTTTTACCCAAAGCACTGCCACCGTCTCGCCTGTCAATGGATCCTGTTCATCGATTTTAGAAGAAGTATTTCCGCCTCCGGTATTAGTAATCTGCTGATCGCTGCCCAGCAAATTAGAGCGGTAAACAAGACGTTCCACAGGGTTTAATTTTGCCGCTGTTGTCTCGTCCCATAAATAACGAACAAATTGGAAATCCGAAGATTGCATAAATAAAAATTGGTTGAATCTTAAATCCGGAATTTCCTCCGGATATTAAACAATTGGGTATTTGATAAACAAACTATTAACATAAGACCGCAGAATGGAGCGAGAAGAACTGACAAGGCTGCACAGGTTTATTTTTAAATCATTATAAATGTGTTGTTTGAAAATAAAATACACCCCAATACAAAGATCTTGCCTCTTTCAAAGTGACCATTTTTATTTATCAGGACCAATTCCCATTTTATGTACCAAAACATTTTGGTTCCAGTGGAAAATAGCCCGGCGGATCTCACTATACTGGACCATGTTCGGCAGTTAGCCTATCTGACTGGGGGCCGTCTGATACTTCTACATGTTGCTACTGGTTGGGTTGCAAGAAATTATAATCAACTGAATCTCGTGGAAAGCGAGGAAATGAAAAGCGATAGGCAATATCTTGAAAACCTAGCAGAATCTCTACGGACGGATGGCTTCGAATGTGAATGTGAATTGACCTTAGGCGAACCCGCAAACGAAATTATCCGAGTTTCCAAAGTCCGCAACGTAGACCTGATTGCGATGTCCACTCATGGACACCGTTTTCTTCAAGATTTAATTTATGGGAGCACGGCTGACCATGTTCGTCACTTGGTTGGAATTCCAGTCCTATTGCTCAAAGTTTCCGAAAAGCATCTGAAACCATCTAATCAGTAACCCCCCATCGAGATTTAAATGGGGACTTCAAATGCCACTCGGGCTTCATGAGCGTTCCTCGGGATTCATATTCAAACAATCGACTGATTGGAAAAAATAGAAGCCCCGGAAGACCTCGAGCGTTAATGCGGATGATCATATCCATTTTTCCGGTCAGGAACTCAATTTCCCCACGGCCTTGTAAGATAAATCCGGTGCCGGAGATTTCCAGATCGCTGGTCATGATTTTACGATTTCGTACCTGAAAATCCGCAGTGGCGTTTTTAGCGGGCGCATTGCCAGCTCCTGATAAAATTTGATTCATGATCAATGAAATGGGTCCGAGAAAAGGGACTGAGAGGACCGTTCCGCCTTCGATACTGCAGTGGCCGCTTCCAATCATATCTGTCTCTTTTCCGAGACGTGCCTGAAATTTATAATTTCCGCTCAAGAACCCTTTTGAGTCATCGTAATTAAAATACAGCTTGGTCAGACGGGCGAAATCAATACGGGCTAAGGTAACATCCACGTTAAAAATTGGATTTTTCGGATCCAGCGAGACGTTTGCAGTCACTGCTGCTGCTCCCCGGAAAAGCTCCGCATTCGGGATACGCACCTTCACCCAAGGGCCATCGATATGGACTTCCGCACTAGTTGCCCCAAAATGAAGCGTCTTTTGTATGAGGTCATAATCTAATCCCGCCTGAGAATCAATATGGATCGACAATGCGTTATAGTCCGGATGAACCAGAGAGACCACCCCTTGCACGCGAACGAGTGGCGGGGCATGGAATCTGTAAACCGCAATGACTTTCGCTATGTTAGGTTCGACCCACCGCATGACATCCACAGGTACCATGGTCGACTCAATGTCTCTTAAGTAAACATGCTGTTGCTTAAAGTCATAGATTACGGTGCCCGAGCCGCGGCCTTTTCCACGGGCAACTGAGAAGTTTTGACATGTGAGGGCCTGAGCATTGATCTCGAATTTGGTGTGACCGCAGTCAATCCAAGCTCCCCGAACAGCCATCCGCCCGAGTGTGATTTCACCGGATCCTGTGAGCGAAGCGAGATCGGAACCACTTAAGCGAAGCGAAAGGTGCGGGGTCTCTATAATTTCCGAAGCATTGAAAAATGCACGAAGTCCAGGATCATAAAAGTCGATAAACTCTTTGGGATTTGCCGTACTTTCTGCTTCGATTTGAAATTTGTTTGGTGCTAGGAGAACATCGCCTTTGAGCGTTCCAGATCGAGTCTGGAGGTGGAAATTTCGAATACTGGTTTGCTCATTTGCAGCTACAAATTTGAAATCGAGCTGAGGGAAAAATTGTTTTTTATAAGAAAAATCTTGAAGGGAGACTGAGCCTTCTCCCTTGTACTGAAGCTCTTTGCCCTTCCAAGATAATTTTGCGGTGAGATCTAATTCTGGCGGTGTTTCGCTCTGCAGGTTTCGGAGAACCTTCAGTTTGGGATTCGAAGCGAATCGCTTCATCAGGGGGAAAGGATTGATCGTGCTTTGCAGGGTCAGGTTGCTTTTGGATGCTTGGAAATCCACCTTTCCCGAGGCAGTGAGTTCGCCTTTAGCATCTTGAAGGCGAAGCCATTCGACGGAGACAACGCCGTCTTTGGCGGAGAATTTCAGATCCAATTCAGGAAAAAACTGTTGATTGTAAGAGAACGAGTAAAGTGAAGCGGAGCCTGTGCCGCTATAGTCAAATTTCTTGTTTTTCCAAGAAAGATCTCCATCGAGAGAAATTTGAGGTGGAGATTCGGTGTGCAATCCTCTGAGGTATTGTGCCCTACAATTTGGCAGAAGAGCTTTCAATATGGGAAACAGGTTGAGCGAACTATTCAGTGTGAAGTGCCCTTTGGAAGCAGGTAGATTTGCCGAGCCGGAAACAGTAAGCTTACCCTGAGTATCTTGAAGAGTCAGTTGCCGTACCTTTAATACATCATTCTGAGCACTGAGTTTTAATTCCAGTAGCGGAAAAAACACATCCTTATAAAAAAACGATTGAAGGATGGCCGAACCATTGCCATTGCACAGGAGTTGATGGTTTTCCCAGGAAAAATCCGTGTTGATGTCGATTTGAGGCGGCTTCTCCATACGAAGATTTCGTAACCGTCGAATTTTTCGCCAACGAGGAGCAAATTCGGCAAGATACTGAGTGGGGTTGATGGAACTTTGAAGAATCAAATGACCCTTCGATGTGTTGAGATCGGCAGTTCCTGAAGCAGCAAATTTTCCCGTTTGATCTTCCACATGAAATTGGGAAATCTCCAGCTCCCCTTTGACATAACTTGCGTGAAGCTGTAGCTGGCGAACCAAAATATCCCGATATCGGCAATCTTCGGCGTGGAAGGCGATTTTCAGTGCTTGAATTGCCTGAGATTGAGAAGGGTCTGCTTCGAAAACGATGTCGACTTTAGGCGATTCCTGAAGGTATTGGACCTTTCCGAGTTCTTTGATCAAACGAGTTAATCTTCGCAAAAAGACTTTCTTTTGGGTTGTGGATTTTGAAAGGGCGCCTAACAGATGGGGATTGAAGACTTCACCTCGCACTAGAAACTGCATTTTTTCAAAAACAAAGGATGCTCGGGAAATTTTCAACCGATCTGGTTCGAAGATTATCTTTGCGTCAGCGTCGCGAATGGGAAAAAAATGTTTTGGATCATCTGCAAGTGGCACATCGACCGAAGCATTATAGAAGTGAATGGCCTTAACAAAGCGTTGCCAAGGGAGGAAACCGAGCAAGTTAAACGAGACTGTCACACGATCGATATTGCCAATTTGAAATTTGTCTTTCTGCTTTGAATTGAGAACGACGTTTTCACCCGTGAGACGGTAAAAAGGCTGGAAAGAAAGGTTGCCGATATGAACCTGCAAATTCTTGCTGCTCAGGGCTGTTTCAATCCTCCCTTTGAGCATTTCCTTGAAATCCGAATTGCGCATGAGGAGCGGGATCCCGAGAATTCCCATGAGCACCAGCGAAAGTATGAGTCCTGTGATGGTGCGGATGAATGTGCGCAAGAAGGGTGACTTCATGTAAATTCGGAAAACACAATGTGTTGTGTTATAACAATAAATTGCTATATGGAGCTGGATCTTCTTTCTCTTTGCAAGAGGGTTTTTATCAAAATTCAAGGATGACTGCTGAGTAGGCAACCAGTCATAGTAAGCTTCCCGCCGTTATTATCTTCCAGGAAAGAGCCGACTCTCTCCTTCGCTCCTGGGGAGTATGTCCACAATCTCTCCTCGCGCCGCCTCCTCTTACTTTGTGAACAGTCCCATTCGGCGCTTCGAGGCTTTTTGCTCACAGGCAATCCCTTTCTTAAAGAAGTTGATAAGGATCTACATCGATAGTGAGACGGACACCTTGCGGAAAGGACATTTTATCCAGAAAGGGGCGGAGAATACGAATGAGACTTGAAGTGCTTTTTGTTCGAAGGTTCAGATGGAAACGAAATTGTCCCTTGACCTTCTCTAGCGGAGCGGGCGCTGGCTGTCCGAGGGAAACTGAGGATGGAAGGATTGCGGAGAGTTTTCGTGCAAGAGTTTGAGCTGAAAATTCAGCCCGCTCGCGGTGAGTGGAACGGATTGTTAAAAGCACAAACCGAGAAAACGGGGGATGATGAAAACATTGACGAAACTGAATTTCCTGCTCGAAAAAACCCTCATAATCGTGATGACGAGCAAATTGGATTGCCGGATTAAATGGTGTGAAGGTCTGCACAAAGACCTCACCCTGCATTTCTCCTCTTCCAGCACGACCTGCCACCTGGGTTAGTAGCTGGAAAGTCCGCTCTCCAGCGCGAAAGTCTGGCAAATGGAGTCCAAGATCGGCATTGATAATACCAACGAGCGTGACATTTGGGAAATGAAGGCCTTTAGCAATCATTTGTGTGCCGATCAAAAGATCGATTTGGCCGGATTTGAAACGTCCAAGCACTTCACGATGTGCATTCTTTCGGGTCATGGAGTCGGCATCCATGCGGGCGATCCGAGCAGTAGGAAAAATCCGACGGCTAATTTCTTCTATTTTCTGAGTGCCAATCCCTGAATGTCGAATAGCTGAATCCCCACAGCTCGGACATCGAGCGGGAAGGGATGCGGTACGACCACACAGATGGCAGATGAGTCGGGAATCGGCTCGATGATAAGTAAGAGAGAGGCTACAATCCGTACATTGACAAACATGTCCACAAATAGTGCAAATCAGCGCGGTGGAGAATCCTCGACGATTGAGAAAAAGAATAATTTGCTCCTGGCGAGCAAGCCGCTCTTGAATTGCCGTACACAAGGGAGGGCTTAAAATAGGATCTCCGCCCCCGCTGCGTTTTAACCGGCGAAGGTCCAAAATACGAATAATAGGCATGGAGCGGTTATCCGCTCGTCTCTTGAGCTGAAGGAGGCGATATTTCCCTTTACGGGCGTTGAAATAGCTTTCCAGCGAGGGCGTTGCAGTGCCAAGTAAAATGGCGCACTTTTCTTTGGCAGCGCGCAAAACGGCCAGATCCCGCGCATGATATCGAGGCGCTTCTTCTTGTTTGTAAGAACTTTCATGTTCTTCATCGACGACAATCAGGCCTAAATTCTCTAGAGGGGCAAAAATGGCGCTGCGCGCTCCAATTACAATGCGAGCCTGCCCAGAGTGCATTTTGTGCCAAGCATCAAAACGTTCTCCTTCCGAAAGGTGACTGTGCATCACTACGACTTGGTCTTGAATAGAGGCGAAGCGAGACTTAAAACGTTCCACTGTTTGCGGCGTTAGCGAGATTTCAGGAACGAGGACAATGGCAGTGCGGCCTAGAGCAAGAGTCTCGTAAATTGCACCCAGATAAATCTCCGTTTTTCCGCTACCAGTGACACCATGTAATAACAAAGGCCGTGACCGTTCAGGTTCGCGAATGCTGGCAATCACCTCGTTCAACACCTCTCGTTGTTCACCGCTCAAAAGCGGAGCATTGTTTGCTAGAAATACTTCCCCTGCAAAGGGATCACGATTCACACGTTCCTTTTCAATCGATACCAAGCCGCGCCTTTCCAGACCACGAGCCAGTTCATTCACCCCTCGCAATTCTTTCACTACTTCCGTAAACGCCATTTTTCCCCCTTTTGCGTTTAAAACGATCAATAATTGCGCCTGCCGGGGTGCTGTCCTTTGCAACCTGGACATTTCGTCGCTATCGGCCGGTCGTATCAACCTCAAGATGCGACGCTCCCGCGGAGCTGTATCCGGTTCTCGTATGGAAACAGGCAGTATGCACCGCAAGACCGTTTCAAGTGGCGCACAATAATACTCTGCCACCCATTGCGCCAAGCTGATGAGAGCAGGACGGATGAGAGGAGAGTTCCCAATAACTTCATGAATGGGACGCAAACCAAAACGATCTTCTCCGGGGGAAATTCCTATAATAGTTCCCAGTACCAGACGGCTTCGTAAAGGGACTCGAACACGAATGCCGACTTCTACTCTACTTTGGAGCGGTTCAGGAATCAGATAGTCGAGGACCTGCCGGGTTGAGGCATCCACTGCAATTTGAGCAATCATGAACGTCGATCGTTTATCCTTTCAATAGGTTGGTCAAAAATGCCACAAACATCGTGCAGGACCCCTTAAGAAGATGCTAAAAATAAATTGAGTCGCCTTCAATTCCATCGTCGACGGAAGATGCTGCAAATGTAAAAAAGAATTGCTATGGCAAGACACCGAATTTGGAAGTGGAGCCTCGTTCTAATCTCAGTAGGGCTAGCATTACTTGGTGCCATTTTGTTTGCCCAAAAAATCGATATTTCCTATACTTTCCGGGAAGCGCTCGCAAAAGATCTTTATCATCGATATGACCCATTGATAGTCGAGACTGCCCGACGGCACGGATTGGATCCTAATCTCGTAAAAGCGATCGTGTGGAGAGAGAGCCGATTTCAAACAGATAAATTAGGTTCCTCGGGAGAACGTGGTTTGATGCAGGTTACCGATGCTGCAGGGAGAGACTGGGCAAAAGCAATGAAAATGTCCGATTTCGACCCCGAAGAACTGTCGAAACCGGAGACCAATCTGGAAGTCGGGTGTTGGTATCTGGCCAGGGCTCTCACGCATTGGCAGAATCGCGATCACCCCTTGGCTTTTGCATTAGCAGAGTATAATGCCGGCCGCTCGCGAGTAAAACGGTGGGTCAATTCTTCCGGACAAGGAGCGGGTGCCACGGCCGCGCATTTGCAGACTTTCATGGATTTTCCCTCTACGAAGGCTTATGTGCAGAGTATTATTTTGCGTTGCCAATTCTACAAAGCTCGCAACGAATTTTCCGGGCAGTTTCAAAATTGAAACGATGAAATTCCGCCTAGGACATGCTGAATTTCTCACTTTTTCAATATTTCAATAAAAAGTAGATCCACCCCGAAAGGAGACTCAAAAAAGCAAGGAATGCGGGCAATTGTAAAGCAATCAGCCACTTGGTGATTCTTATTTCCGAGTCAGCAATGTTTGCTTCCAAGCCAGCAATCTTGGTTTCCAGACCTGCCAATTTTATTCCCACCCTTCCCTCCAAGCCAATCATCTCCGCCCTGAGAAAGTCTTTCGCTACCAGCTGATCATTTTCTTCCTGTACAGTTTCTACAATTTGCTCAGCAATTGCTTCGGCTTGGGCTTTAGTAAGACCCGTCACTTCGAGAGTTCTTGAAATTTCCAATGTACTCCGCCTCACCTGGATAATCTACATGATAAATCATAAATTTTCAACGCAGGTTCTCACATGGATGCCCTCAGTTTGCGGCAACCGATGGAAATACGGATGCGATTTTTTACGGCATGGGTTTTTGAGAAAGGGAGGGGAGATGTTGAGAACAGTACTCATTGCCATCGGCCGATACTCGGAAATCGAGATTCGGAGCGGACATATCAGTTGCGCCACAAAAGTGGCATCGATGGAGATTTGACTCTTCCGGTTGAGATGCCTGGAGAAATTCTTGTCGGCGAAGCCGCGTCTTTTTTGTGTGGCGAGCCTCTTTCCAAAGAGTAGGACCAAAGAAAATCAGATAGTTTAAAAAGGACAACACGAGAGCCAATTTGCCGAGTACAGGTGAAAATATAAATGGAAGCGCTAGAAAAACTGCGCTGATCCAGGCCAACCATTTTGCTTTGAGCGGAATAAAAAAGAAATACACCGGATGATCAGGATCCAACGTCGCAAATGCAAAAAGGATAGACAAATTCAGATACCAATTGAAAATTCCTCCGCCCGTACCGGAAAGAAATGCACCCAGTGTGCAGCCTACTATCCCTAGCCAGAAAAAAATATTTGACCGAAATGTTCCCCATGCTGATTCTAAAAAGTCGCCTAAAAACCAAAGCCATAATACCGCAAAGAGAATCCAAAAATAACTCGATGTCTGAGGAACAAATATCCAAGAAATGAGACGCCAAACTTGGCCGTGAAGAATTGCGGTCGGGTCAAGCCTCAGATAATCCAAATAATTGGGCACAAGCTTTTCCAGGATAAACACCAACAAATTGGCAATTGCTATGTAACGAATGAGACCCGGGATAGCAATCCAGCCCATTCGTTTCTCCAGGTGGTCTTTCCAGTCCATGCGAAATCTTGTCAATAGGCCATCCGCAGTCTACTTGCACCTATTTTGTGCGAAATACCTTTCCTTTTTTGTGCCTAAACAACGACCCCAAACTCAAACTTTGGGCAGGCGAAACGCCCAAATCAAGCGATATCCATTGGTCCTCACTGATTTTAGTGACATGCCAAAGAACGGCAACCGGAAGGGCGAGTCGGATAGCCTCCGGATTGCAGAACTTACCTGAGCAATATAGAGATATGAAAATATTGTGAAAATCCTAAAATGTCCAAAATTCCTGTTTCTTCCGATTCCAAGATCCCTTTGTTAGTTTTTGATGGTAACTGTCATTTTTGTCGGCAATGGGTGGCTCGTTGGCAAAGGACTACTGGCGATCGCGTTCGATATGAGCCCTACCAAACTGCGGCTTGGAAATATCCGGAGGTCTCTGACCGAGAGTTTGCAGAATCCATTCAATATTTTGAACAAGGAAAGCAAAGAAGGCAGGGGGCGAATGCGGTGTTTCATGCATTGGCTTGGGGAAGTCACTGGGGGAAACTGCTGGTATTTCTTTACAATCATATCCCTGTCTTCGCAGCCCTTGCTGAATATTTCTACCGTTTCGTCGCGCGGAATCGGTCCGCTTTTTCTTTATTGAGCCGTTGGATCTTTGGCAACGAAGTGAGTCCCGCCGAATTTTCAGTGGGGATGCGGCTCTTCACCAAGGGATTGGCCCTGATCTATCTTCTTGCGGTCATCTCTTATTGGGTTCAATTTCCGGGACTTGTAGGAAACCAAGGAATTTTACCCGCATCTCGATTTTTTGATGCCATTGGGCAGAACCCCGAAGCAATTCGATTAGCGCCATCGCTCTGTTGGTGGTTGGGAGCAGAAAATACCTCGCTCCATCTACTCTGTGGAGCAGGGGGGCTTTTATCACTCTTCGTTTTGTGTGGATTGATGGAGGCGCCCGCCCTGCTGGGCTTAACCGTAATTTACCTTTCCTTATGTACTGCTGGCCAGGTCTTTTATCTTTTTCAATGGGATAGTTTGTTATTGGAAACGGGTTTCCTTGCCGCACTCGGAGCTTCGTGGAAAATATGGACCGGCTGGCGCGCAGGTAAGCCTTCGCGCATCGCCCAATTTCTCGGTCTTTGGTTGCTATTCCGCCTCATGTTTGCATCAGGAATGACAAAGTGGCTCGGCGGAAGCAAAGAATGGCATGACTTTACTGCTCTGAAATACCACTATTTCACACAACCTTTGCCCACACCCCTTGCGTGGTACGCTTATCAATTGCCCGATTGGTTCCAGTACCTCAGTGTGAGTATTATGTTCCTAGTGGAAATCTTCCTCCCATTTTTACTTTTTGCGCCGGGACGACTCAGATTGATTGCGGTGTTAGGAATTGCCGGACTTCAGCTCGTCATTGCAGCGACGGGCAATTATGGATTTTTCAACTTTCTCAGCATCTTACTCTGCGTCGCTGCGGTAGAAGATCGATGGTGGCCAACTTGGCTGCGTCACTCTCTGAGTGGTGGAAGCAGCCTACACTTGCCTCGCCCAATCCTTGCCATATTGTGTGCAGTTCTGGTGATCTTAGGCTTGGGCTCCATGCATTGGATGGGAGGGATTTGTCGAATAGCCTTTCCAGCTTATGACGCTTTGAGACCTTTGCAACTAGTGAACGGCTATGGCCTTTTTGTTCGGATGACGACCACTCGGCATGAAATTCAGTTGGAGGGAAGTCAAGATGGTTTTTTGTGGAAAACTTATACGTTCCGATACAAACCTCAGGCGCTTTCCCGATCACTCCCTTGGGTCGCCCCTTATATGCCGCGGCTTGACTGGATGATGTGGTTTGCGGCACTCGGGACAGTGGAACAGAATCCGTGGTTTGCCTCATTCATGGAGCAGCTACTTCGAGGTTCTCCGGCGGTCTTAGCCCTCCTCGGCCCTAATCCTTTTCTCAACGAACCGCCGCGGTATTTACGGGCCCCATTCGATAGCTATGAGTTCACCACAATAAACGAAGGCCGACTCACCGGCAATTGGTGGAAATCTCAACCGCTGGGCTATTACGTCGGCGACGTTCATTTGTAGGTCAAACAGCCAAAAAAGCTGCAGATTCATCCCATGAACAGTGCAAATTCTCTACTG
>Ga0153924_1001640_pt1 | contig 10700 bp, 17 predicted proteins | sample TSNJ008MetaG_FD_104709 | JGI IMG/M metagenome (GOLD analysis project Ga0153924, IMG submission 104709) | Attine ant fungus gardens microbial communities from New Jersey, USA - TSNJ008 MetaG | ecosystem: Host-associated > Fungi > Mycelium > Unclassified | place: USA: New Jersey, Wharton State...
AGAACATGTCACCAAGCCATGAACATCCTACCCACAGAAGCTGAGCTCTTTGCTATCAGATATGGCATCAATTAGGCTATCAATGCACCTGACATCAATTGCATCATTGTTATCACTGATACCATCCATGCAGCAAAAAAAATCCTTGATTTCTCATGTCACCCATATCAACTACATACAATAGCCATATCATGAGAGCTGAGAGCATTCTTTCAAGCTAACCCAAACAACAGCATAGCCTTCTGGAACTGCCCGAGCAGTGACAAATAGCCACCACACCACGCCACAGACAAAGAGACCAAATTCCACCCAACACAACCCCTACACCCTAGCCAGGTATCCTAGGAACGCAGTAGAAAAGAAGAATGTGATTCATACATCCAAACATGGCAGATGTACTTTCAAGCATCTGACTACAAAGGTAAGCAATTCCTTGACCTAGAAGACAATGACAAGACCATAGCTTCTACCTACACCAAAGGGAGAGCCTGGTTAAAACATGTTGGGAGATCCAACTCACTTACCATGAGAATCACTCGACTCATCACCAACCATGCCCCTATCAGCGAATACAGGCAACAATTTTTTCCAAATGAACCACATGCCTGCCCCTGTAAAAAAGCACCAGTTGAGACAAGACACCACATCCTCTATGAGTGTGAACAGCACAAGCAGTCCTGGAATCCCCTCCGCAGCTCAATCAATGACATCATCACATTCTTCCATTTCAATCCCAGAGTGTTCTCATTTCGGGACAACATCTCATAGCACACCCCCCAACCTAATTTATCTGTATATACACTTCATTATGTATTACACAGGCTCCTCCGTCTCCCCTCACATGTCCTCCACAACACCCTAGCCACCTCTTACCTTTCCCCCTCCCCCTTTTTTTTTTCTTTCTGCTATCTTCCCTCTATTTAAGTAGATACCTTGTGTAGATGCCGCGGACTGCCACCAAGCCCCACGTTACAAATCGACGATTCAAAAAAATAAAAAATAAAAAAATAATAATAATAATATATATATTATGTAATTGTAAGATACAATAGTCGAAACAAAATTGTTGACCCAAAAAAAAAAGACAACAAAGTACAGAAGTAGATGATAGCAAGATAACATTGCAACCACAGTGGTGCAGGAGGGCATAGTGGTGGTGGTGGTGGTGGCGGTGATGGTGGTGGTGAGCAACTACAACCACAGTATAATGCATGAATCATGCCATAGGCATTTCAGTGATCTCCCTAACACGTCCATCGTGCATGACACTGCGGCAATAATGGATGGCCAGGTTATGCAAACCCAGTAAGAGATGTATGGCAATGGTTAAGAGAGGTACGGCAAGGCTGAGAGGAGGTACGGTAGCGTCAAAGAGAAAGCGTCTCGTTAAAAGGTCGAAGGTCTTCGTCAACACCGAGAGAGAGAGCGAGGCAGGCAGAGGCCTTGATGGGGGTAAGAGGCAAGAACGAAGCCACAACGTGAAACGGACCTTTCCTCGTTTAAATATCCAGGGAGTGGTGCTCGCGGGGTCCTGAACACATGTGGCAAGTTAAGGCAGCGACAGATCGTATGACGTCGAACGTAAGATAACAGTCATCGATTAGAATCGTCTTCCAGATCTTCTGATGTGTTAGGACAATGCAAGTCTCCCAATCGCCAGCGAGGATATGAAGAGGAGGCGGGGGTAAAATCTCGATTCATCGATACCAAAAAGGAGAGGTTGACTGTGCCACCGGCAATCAAGATGTTGACAGGAGGTGTCTTCGGTTTGTAACATACCCGTGTGTGCATGTGTGCATCATGACATAAATGAAGAAGATTCTGCATTCTTTATCTCCAAGACTATCCGATGGACGGAGCGCAATCGGACTGCCGATAAGGCCAGCTACCTGTAATTCAAGTCCTGCTCAGTAGCATTACTGTGTACAGCAAACGTGAGGTCCAACTTGACTCTGATAGTCCGCCCTGAAGGACCCTTCAAGTGAGATCATTGATAGAAGCATTTTTGCGGGGAGAGGAGGCCGCATCAAAATATCCCCAGCCAAACTTATTGCAAGGATATATCGCCAGGGGGTATTCTTGATTTATCGTTCTTCATTGCCAACTGAGAGACAATAGCCGAAATAGAATGAGCTTGGTATGATAGAGTCACTAGTCTCCATTTTAGCATGGAACACTCCAAATGATTGAGAAAGATCTGGCATCGCTCTGATGATCAGAAGTAGATTTTATACAAATCAAGATCGCGGGCATTACTTTTTTCCACTCGGACTTTTTTTCCTCGTCCGAATTGAATCCGAATTGAATATGACTCGCGTTAGATCACCTCCAGATGGGACCGTCCGTCTCTCGGAGTCATTTACAGTCTCGACTCGTTTCTATTTTCCTGTTTACCCTCACCTCAAAATCCTGTAGGCTGGAATCGTCTCCAAATCGGTTTTGATAAGTTGTCTGTACGGTTACCTTTGGTCGGTCAATTAGATAGGGGTCAACACTTCAATGATAACAGATGAGGCTGTCCAGAACCTTCAGATCGTGAAACCCGATTTTTCGTCTTCTCCACAGAGTAGGCAGTTTTAAAGACAGTAAATTTCGTTGAAAAGTACTATGCTCGTCATCTCTTCTGACTGTAGACAATATAAGTTTACGACTTGCCTGCTTGCTTCAGACATCAGATCGGCAACATGTAATAGAACACTAGTCATGAGTTGACTTTCCGAATAAATAATTTGCTGAAAAGAATTGAAGGCTACAGTCGTTAATGTAGTATGAGCATATCCTGTAAAACGGCTTTCTTTGTCTCAGAGCATTTAGGTGAGTCATGCGAGTGATGAATTATGGAGAGCAAGAGCTGAGTCCGCAGTTGAGCTCAGACTCAACGATGTCGTAACACGATGGAAACGGAACCTATAGGCACCTTAACCCGTCTACCCCCAAGCATGGATGGGTTTTTCTGCTGCTTCCTCCGTGTTTCTGGCAGCACGACGTGTTTAGATTTCACTTTCCTACTGATGTGCATAAGTAAAAACCTGTGGCGCTTGCAATCGATGGTGACCGTGGCAAGCATTGCCAAATATTATCACCAATGATGCCATCTCTTTGCATGATCAGATTGTCAACTCGCGTAAACATAAACATCGCAGGTGCCTATGACTGTCCTATGACTGTACGCACCGCAGTGGGTTTGTATGTGATGACGAAGGATTGCAATCGCTTGGTGCCACCTCGATGATACATTTGCAAACAAAATGTTTCCCAACTAATACTATCTTATCTTGAGACCAGGCTTTTGGCTTCAGCTAAGATTTATTCCCCGGGTTAACACTTAGCTCGCTTGCTTCCTCCTCTGATAATTTGTGTATGTTGACTGTAGATATCTTACCTAATAGTTGGAAAAGGCTGGTTTCTAAAAGATCTCAACTTATACCAACAGCAGCTATGTTCAAAGTTTCAAGAATGAGAGATGCAGGAACATGGCTGGACTCCAGAATAGGTATGGGCTGAAAAGCAGCCATCCCCCCCCAGATTTTAGGAGGAGTGCAGCTGAACTCCATATTATATAATACAGCGCCTAACAGAAATCTACCGTTCATTTCCGACGAGAGTGAATAAGATCATTAATAAGAGGGCCGCTGCCGGGAGACTTAGATGCATTTCATGCAACGCCTTCCCGTTGTCAGATGAGATTGACGAGCGTGAAGGCATAGCTTGGACAATTATTGGTACTGAGCAGGATAACAGATACAACCCATCGCACAAGTGTTTTCGATCGTAGGGATAATAATGAAGGCTCGGGAGGTCCACGAGGAGGCTCAGAAAGTTTATGATATGATTAAAAGTTTGAGCCCAATGATGTTCTTGATTGATCCGGGTTCCTGTTTCTCTTGTAGGAGATATTAGTCATGATTGATGGTTCTCAAGTCAGTCTGGTGCCCCTGAACAGGAGTAGGGTGACAAGCATTGGCAGTTCTTTGATTGTGAACCGTTGCTTTGCTATAGCCGTCACTACCTTGATATGAACTTGTGGGAGTTAGAACGCTCTTTGGAGATGTAGCCAACTTCAAAAAAAACTTGTTGCAATTTGGAATGAAAGGTAAACCCACTTTCAGCTTTCTATTTGGAACAGAAGGATGGTGTATATCATGTAAATCATACCTTATGGTACAACTAAATTGTGGATTAAAGAAAGCTTTCAATCAACACACGGCTTTTCTGAGCAGACGACTAGACGTCCAAGGACTCAGCACCACCGAACGTAGGTGTAATCAGAGCTCGAATAGTCCTTCCCACATCACCTCCATTTTCGAGCAGTGCCTTTTCAGCCTGTGGTCTTGTAATTTCAAATTCGTGTACCTGGAGGGAGATAGGGAGGAAGGATATCAGATTATTGCGGAGAAAACCACGTACGACTAAATCAATATCTTCTCGTTTGAGTGTAGCTAATGCAGGATCACGAGAAGGCTTAGATGGAAGTTTTTCAAGAATTCCTCCAGGTCGATAGGCATCGTCAATACGTGCTTTGGAATAGTTCCAACCGTCTGCAAACTAACCGAAAAGATCCATATTTTATTTTAGACTGAGCTCAGTGTCGACATCATTTGGGAACATACATACATTGACAATGACTTCGGGTTCAGGTCTGCCGTTACTTCGAGTCATGACAGTCGCCTCAAAGGATGTATTAGTTTTCCCAAATTTGGAAATCAGGACTCCAGAGGGGTTCGTGATTGACGCTCATCATCCTCAAGATAAAATGGTGCAACGAACCAAGACTGAAGGTCTGCCTTTCTTTTCTTCAAGTTTGTTTTGATGATCAATCAATCCAATAGGTGTATCACAGGTTGAGCAACTTTTACGTGTAACATCAGGAATCGCTGCAGAACTTATCAAAGCTCACGACTCCAACAACTCTGTATCACTCAATGAGGTTCGAGCTCGAATTTCAAAAAAATATAGCTATGGAGGTGTCCCACGTCTAGTAGACATTATAAGCGCCATTCCAGACGAGTACAAAAAAGCATTGCTACCAAAGCTCAAAGCGAGGCCTATCCGAACCGCTAGCGGTGTACGTTCCTGTTCTTCTGAACCTCCTCTCTCAGCCTGATCATCTTAGATTGCGGTTGTTGCGGTCATGTGTAAGCCTCATCGATGTCCACATATTGCCATGACGGGAAATATATGCGTGTGCGTTTTAAGGTTGGCTTGATGGTAATTTGTCTCATCCATATCCTGTATAGGTATTGTCCTGGAGGGCCTGACTCAGATTTTGATTACAGTACCCAGAGCTACACAGGGTACGAGCCTACAAGTATGCGGGCCATTCGAGCGCGGTATGATCCCTATGAACAGACACGAGGGCGTGTTGAGCAACTCAAGAGTTTGGGCCATAGTGTTGACAAGGTGACGTTCATTTTCACTTGTTCTTTTGTCTCGAAGACGGCTCAACCCCAAATTTAGGTCGAGTTCATTATCATGGGGGGAACTTTCATGAGTATGCCAGAAGATTATCGCAACAAATTCATCGCTCAGCTACATAATGCGCTATCGGGATATACTGGATTAGACGTCGATGAAGCAGTACGGTAATGGTTATCACTGGTGCTATCCATCGATTTACTCAATTTTTCAGATTTTCAGAGCAAAGTAAATCAAAAACCATTGGCATCACCATTGAAACAAGACCGGACTACTGCCTCCGTCCCCATCTTTCCCAAATGCTCCGCTATGGCTGCACCCGTCTCGAAATTGGTGTTCAATCTGTCTATGAAGACGTTGCTAGAGATACCAACCGAGGTCACACTGTTCGTGCTGTTTCGGAATCCTTTCATCTCGCGAAAGATGCTGGTTTCAAGGTCGTCGCACACATGATGCCGGATTTACCCAACATCGGAGTTGAACGTGATTTAGAGCAATTCAAGGAATATTTTGAGAATCCGGCTTTCAGAAGTGATGGTCTGAAAATTTATCCAACCCTTGTCATACGAGGAACTGGATTATACGAGCTTTGGAGGACTGGCAGGTACAAGAACTATACACCAAATGTATTAGTGGATGTTGTTGCAAGGATCCTATCGCTTGTCCCGCCTTGGACAAGGGTTTATCGTGTCCAGAGGTATACTATTGAGCGTTGAACGGTATGCACAGGCGCTAATTATTGTCTTTCCAGAGATATTCCCCTTCCCTTGGTGACCAGTGGCTGCGAGAACTCGGGAAACCTACGTGAGCTTGCTCTTAACCGTATGAGGGATTTTGGAGCTGTATGTCGAGATGTCCGGTTTCGTGAAGTCGGCGTAAGTAATTATCTGAGTATTTATTTGACAAGCTTAGTTTTTGTTTTCATAGATTCATGAAATTCATCACAAAGTTCGCCCCGAATCCGTTGAACTTCTTCGAAGAGATTACACAGCAAATGGCGGCTGGGAAACTTTCCTTTCCTATGAGGATCCCGAGAAAGACATCTTAATCGGCCTCCTGCGTTTACGTAAATGCTCTGAAGAGGGTACATTCAGACCAGAACTGGTGCGCCAACCTGATGCCGAAGGGGGTTGCAGCATCGTTCGAGAACTACATGTTTATGGTACTGCTGTGCCTGTACATGGACGTGACCCAACAAAATTTCAGCATCAAGGTTTTGGAACATTGTTGATGGAAGAAGCGGAACGAATTGCGAGAGAGGAACATGGGAGTGTGAAGATGGCCGTGATTTCAGGTGTGGGTACGAGGGATTATTATAGGAAGTTGGGGTATGAGTTGGATGGGCCATATATGAGTAAGATCTTGGCTTAAAATTCAAAGAAAAGACCAGCGCTAGCTGAATCCAACTGGCGCATCCCAATGAATCTCACTTCTCATCATATCATCGCATTGATCAACTTGGGTATTATCTTCGACTCTTCCACATATCAGAGGGGGTCAGTCCATTAGGCGAACACAACGATTTCGAGCCATCAATTCAGTTATAGCATAGATCACAGTGGACCCATGAGTACCTTGGATTAAAGTGCACTATGAACTACATCAACTCATCAGAAAACTCATGACTCAAGTCGGGAATGACCCGAGAGTGAATAACATCTGCTTTTGCTTGCCCTTGCCCTTCTTTCCCTTCTTCCCGCCCATGCCTTCCTCAGCTCCAATTTCATCATCCGCATTAGTCTCCACGCCTCCATCCCCATTCCCGCTGCTATTCCCGGCATGCCATGCTGAAACTGTAGGCCCCGTACTCTTCAGAATACGCTTTAGTGATTGATTTCCACTGACTTGCGGTCTCTCTCTCGCAGTACTTGATGCTGGTAGCTCAGGGAACAAGTCGTTGTCCAGCTTCGGTGGTTTGTCATTCTTAGCCACCTTTGGCAATGCAGGGACACTGCGAGGCTCTACCGCGCGAGAGCCAGCGGCGGCTGATCCGCTTGCAGACCAGGGTGTTGTTCGTTTTGGTTGACGGAAACCGGGAACAGGATTGGTGGCAGAAGACGAAGAAGGATGTGCGCTTGGGAGAGGCGGAAATCGACTGGACTGAGATTGGCCCGGGGTGGAGGGATATTGACGTGGTCGTGGGAGAGCAGAAGACGAAGAGGCCACGGCCGCCACGCGATCCCATACTTGACGTGTTGGACGCGAGGATCGCGTTGCAGTGGAATGCTTTGCGTTCAGAACACGACCTGAGGTGATTCCGGCGTATTCACCACTGATCGACTGAGGCACGAGGTCAGGAAAATTGCGCCGTTGCTTTTTGTAAAGAATCAATCTGAGTTGATTAACTGGGATTAACACCAATGTACATACTTCGAGATTGAACCCCTTCCATGACGCTAATAGATCTTGCTTTTTGTCCTCTTCGTCCAGTAGGTCCACAAGTCCATTGATAGTACTCGCGGTGTGATCGAGATTATCATCCATGATTTTGAACACTGTCAGAATGAGGTCTCGAGCACTGGATTCCGAAGCTCTATAGCCACGAATTGCAGCTTTGATAGCGGGGACAGCATTCACGGGATTTTGTGCCATAGTCCGGAGTCGTCCGATAAACGCATTGTGTCGCCTTGGACATTGAATTATTGGTGATCATGAGGATAATTAAGACAAGGCTCACTCAAGAACGGCGGGATCGGTATCCAGAACTAGAGGAGAGTTCGCACCACTACGGAATGGACTGACTGATTGTGGGATGGTACCGTCTGTCAATCCTGAAGTAGTCCTTTGACTACGAGGGGGATCAGGCTGTGGTCGTGGGGTTTGTGACGCAGGTGGAGGTTCCCTATCATGCTCCCTTGCTCCTCGTCGCTCGGCTCTTGCGCCGATCTCCTCAAATTGAAATTCAGTCGTCACTTTCCTCGCATCTTTTATATCCCTCGAGCTCATGGTCGCTCCATGTTCTTCAACTCTGTGAGCTTGGAGGTCTAGAGGTGTATTAAATACAACAAATTTCCGTTCGCGGCACTCGGCTTGAGTGCATGGATGATGTGAGATATTGAAATGTCGTTCCTGACTTCTCAACTATTCCTTCAACCTCATAAGCTTCAGATACTCACTAGATTGTCATAATTCTGGAAGCTTTTGGGCCACGACGTCAAATCGTGGCCTGCGTATCCATATAAAATACTTACTATTGGAACTGTATGCCATTCCGTTTACAGATGAAACATTCTTCATGCCTCTCTCGCATATGACTATAGTGCTCGTCGACTCCGAAGAAGCATTCATGGCAGAATTCGCAAATAGGGTGTACACCTCCTTCCACTTTTTCTGGGGCGATCTGCTTGACATATCGATGGTGCATAGAGGGTAAATGGACTGGGAGGATGTTCGCTGGATAGAGTGCATGTTCATGTGAGAAAACCTTCTTGTGCCTAATACACAGGTCACTGGAGAATAGCCAGAAACGCTGTCAGAAAACAATCGCCCAGTCATAATTGACGACAGCACAAACCACATTAGCCGTGAATGGACGGCTCTCGCATGTAGCTTAAGATCTGCCCATCCGTTACCGATGTAGTCGCAGTTTGCATCCGGGCAATTGAACTTGAGCAAAATCAGAGTCTCCTCCATCATTTCCTGAGTTTCAAAGTATATCGAAAGCTTTGCATCCTTGTATGAAATGTCATCAGGTTTGTATGCACTGAACTCGATTTCCGAAGACGAGGTAAAGATTACAGTTTGTTGCGGTTCCTAGGAAAATGTAATCAATGTGAGCACCATCTTCTGAGGACTGAGGGCGCACCTTGCAAAAAGTGCAATCTGTTTTTTTGTACAGGGCTCTGAGCCTCAACCCACACACATGACACGTCCTATGATTGCATTCCGACACAGACCAATACTTAACGGGCTCGGCACAGATCCAGCAAGCATTGTCATCGCCATTGTCCTCGATAGGCGCAGCAATTGAGGTATCTGTGTGCATATATTCTGTTTCTTCACTAATTTTGTTCTCCTCTCGATCCTGGTCCGCTGGATTCTTAGTAGCTTTGTCGTTGGAAGCAACTACTGAGCTTCCGCCGCCCCTGCGGATATTACCCCCTCTACGTCCACGATGTCTCTGATTCCCACCTCTTCCACGGAGACCATCTTGCAGGCGATGAGTCTTATTACTGGATACTTGAGTCGGCATTGTGTGATATGCAAGACTTGCCTAGCTCTTTGGAGTTTATCAGTCACATGATCTATTGCTTTTTTTGGATTCAGCATTTCTATTCCAACAACTAAACAGCAATGTCCGGGATGTGTCTACAGGAGGTATGAGGCCGAAAAAGTAGGATTTCTGCTAGTAGATAAGTATGAAGGTATTATTATGGCTGTTATAAGAAGGAATAGTGTGCGTCAAGCGGGGGGAGATGCTCATCTTCAAGTCCCTTTTCGGAGTATTCCTCAGTATTTCTCAAGCGGTTGTCATCAACAGTAGTTTTATGTATGGATGAGCCACATGATTCATTGGAGCATTATAAGCTCCTCCCAGTAGGATAATCCACTTCTCAAAAGCCTCTAGATAGGGTCTGTACCTAGATCAGGGTCACTGATGATACATCTGACCGCTTTACTGCTCGTTTTCTTGTGTGTAGCAGGAGCAAATCGAAATGATGTGTAATCTGGGACCCAAGCCCTTCAATATCGTTCGTTCTTCATTGAACTCATTAATCACAGCTTGGGATACGAAAAAAGCTATATTTTTTGACAAATTATGCTATCACAGAGTCGACCGTGGCTGGAATGCAGCTGCATTCCATATTCCATATCTGGAAATTCTCTCCTTGTGGCTGGAGTACGGTTGGGTTCCAGATTAATCGGAGTCCATTTTTCATCTCTGCCGGATTATCGAGAGAGCCTCTGACACATTCCATTCAACTCAACACCTTCCAAGCATGTTTCTAGATGGTACTCGTACAGGCATCCTTTTATACATGAATAGTCCAAGAAAATCATCACTTTTGTCATCCCTTCCTCACTTTCTCTCTGTCACCAGTACAATTGACACAAATGGGTTCTTAAGTAAGGGCGTACTGAATCTCCAAGTTCAACATACAAAAAATCCCAAATCACAAAATCTCTGAATTCCTCATTCCTCATTCCTCATTTCTCACCCTCAAAAAAAAAACACAAAAAAACAGAGTCGACACACTACCAAAAAGACCATGACCACCTCATACCAGTACGAGCCGAATTCAAAAGGTCAATCAAAACACAACAAATCAACATTCCCAAAAACA
>Ga0153924_1001641_pt1 | contig 10697 bp, 7 predicted proteins | sample TSNJ008MetaG_FD_104709 | JGI IMG/M metagenome (GOLD analysis project Ga0153924, IMG submission 104709) | Attine ant fungus gardens microbial communities from New Jersey, USA - TSNJ008 MetaG | ecosystem: Host-associated > Fungi > Mycelium > Unclassified | place: USA: New Jersey, Wharton State...
ACAAAGAGTTTCGCTTGCGAAACTCTAGCGCTGACGCGCTGTCACTTTAGTGACTATTTCCCTATGAAGCGACATGCGCATCCTCGCGGAGCGTTTTTATCTTATAAGACTCAACTTCTAGCTAGGACCGAAATGTAGTACTTTCCTATACGATATGAAAGAATGTGCTTTAGTACATTCTCTGCGCCGACGCATCCGTGCTATCAGGATGATTACTTACACAGAAGTAATATTTGTCTTTTTAATATTCTCCAAAAAATCTAAATATATACACTTATGCTTTTTCTGAATATAAATATATCATTATATCTGGTCTATCGATTGACACATATGAAAAATTTCGCTATAATGATAACAATTACTATTATTAGCTAAATAATATGGCAAGGAGCGAAGAATTTATGAAAATAACGAAACACAGCCGACAAAGAGAGGCAATTAAAGAATTTCTTATGACCAGAAAAGATCATCCGTCTGCTGATACAATCTATATCTATATGCGAGAGGTCTTCCCTAATATAAGCCTGGGTACTGTGTATCGTAATCTGGCTCTGCTTACTGAATTAGGTGAAATACAAAAACTACATTATGGAACAGAATCAGATCACTTTGATGGTGATATATCACTACATCATCATATTATTTGCCGAGAATGTGGATCTATCAATGATCTGAAAATGGAAAATATTGATTTTATCAATACTCTGGCAAATCAAAATTTTGATGGTATTGTAGAAGGACATAATATTCACTTTTATGGAATTTGTAAAAATTGTAAAAATAACCTTAAATTAAAAAATAATATTGACAAATCAAAATCGGTATGATAGTATAATATCAGTAATAGTTACTATTATTAAATTAAATATAGACAACAAAACAGAAATATTTAAGATTATCAGAAAAGGAGAAATTAAAATGGCTAAATATGTATGTTCGATATGTGGTTATGTTCATGAGGGAGATTCTGCACCTGAGATGTGTCCGGTTTGTAAAGCACCTGCTTCTAAATTCAATGAACAAATAGGGGAAATGCAATGGGCTTGTGAGCATGTTGTTGGCGTTGCAAAAGGCGTGAGTGATGATATTATTAAAGATTTAAGAGCAAATTTCGATGGAGAATGCTGTGAAGTAGGCATGTATCTGGCGATGTCCAGAGTTGCTTACAGAGAAGGATATCCGGAAGTTGGAAGTTATTATGAGAAAGCTGCATTTGAAGAAGCTGAGCATGCCGCTAAGTTCGCAGAATTACTGGGTGAAGTTGTTACCCCTAGTACTAAAGAAAACTTAGAACTAAGAGTTGCTGCTGAGAACGGTGCTACTGCTGGCAAATTTGATTTAGCAAAACGTGCGAAGGCCGCTGACTTAGACGCAATTCATGATACTGTTCATGAAATGGCAAAAGACGAGGCACGACATGGCAGAGCTTTTCAAGGATTATTAGATAGATACTTTAATTAATTCTTGATTTTTACATACCGATAAGTAACATAATTATGTAGGAATTGAAAAGGGGATGTTTCAAAATGTAAATTGGATCGGGCATGACACAGACAGCCATATTCAAAACAGATTCGACTTACATTTTGCAACATCCCCTTTTTTTGAGCATGAATTAATGTGTTTTATGAACATCCACTGACTCAATTCGTAAAACCACTTTTGCATTTTTAAAATTCTTCTTTTGATTTTTATGTATAATATTTTACGAATATCCACAATAATAATATTACCTCCCTTTCTTTTATAAAATTCGTCTTCATATAAATTGATAATCTTCATAGCTACTCCTTTCATATTATTACATATAGCATCAAATATTATGTTAAAAGTAAACTATATTTCAAAATATATTGACTTTATGTTCTGGTTGATGTAGTATATGTATATATTATATGTAGTATTGATAACTACGTTAGGAGGTATTATCATGACAAAACCCAAAGATCCCGGCAGCGCCATCACACATTTTATCGGAATGCTTATGGCTTTGTTTGCTGCAACTCCACTAATGATAAAGGCTGCCTATATGCCTGACAAAATACATTTGATATCACTTGGAATATTTATCTTGAGTATGATATTACTTTATGCTGCAAGCACTTTGTATCACACACTAGACTTGTCTGATCGAGCAAATAAAATATTCAAGAAAATAGATCATATGATGATTTTTATTTTGATTGCAGGAACTTATACGCCTATCTGTCTGATTGTTCTAGGTGGTACGGCAGGTACTGTATTATTTATTTTAGTCTGGACTGTTGCTATTATTGGCATTGTAATTAAAGGCGTTTGGATTAACTGTCCTAAGTGGTTTTCTTCTGTAATCTACATCGCGATGGGATGGATGTGTGTACTGGCATTTACTCAAATTATTAATTCATTGTCAACAGCTGCTTTTGGCTGGCTTCTGGCCGGCGGCATTATATATACAGTTGGCGGTGTAATTTATGCACTGAAGCTTCCAATTTTTAATACTAGACACAAGGCATTCGGTTCACATGAAATATTCCATTTGTTTGTATTAGGAGGAAGTCTGTGTCATTTTATATTAATGTATCAATTTGTGGTAAATATTCCTTTATAAATCTATTATGCAAGGGGCTATCGAGAAATAGAATAGTCTAAAAAGGGGTAAGAATAACTCACTCACGTGGGATATTCTTACCCTTTAATATTGCATTTTTATATATAGTATGGGTTATGAGGATTTCACCGTTATCGCTACCTTATTCACCAACTACGACCCGTGCGCGTCCATGATTATATGCTCTCGCAAAAGTTTTAACGGTTTCACCGTTACGATTGGAAGCTACTCGCACTTGTGGGAAATAGGTACCTTCTGTATTGTAAGTATAGCTAGCATTTACTTCACACGAGCCATCGGGTAATACATCGAACTCTGCGTCAACAAAACCGCCGTTGCCCAGGAAATCCCATTCAACGCTTACGATTTCACCAGTCCCTGGTGGAACTTGGATGCTTGCCGATAAATTAACAGACCCGCCTGATGTAATGTTTGCACGCACAGCGCCGTTAACAGTTAATTTAACTACAGGCTGTATACCACCACGCGTCGCAGCGTCTTCCGCCAAAATAAGCTGACTATCAACCACATTGTAAGAGGTCGAATTTGGAGGTTCCACACCATCTTCTACCCAAGCGCTCAAATCCCGAAGTGCCTGCTCAACTATGCCGGTATAATTGATTAATCGGTAAGTTAGATAAGGTAAATATGGATCGTTCGACGCATGATGATTCGCATTTTCGTTAAGCCAAATACGGAAATCGCCGTCGCGGCCCATTTCCTCTACTCTTTCCCTAAGGTAATCGCCGTCCGATGGGAATGAATCAACGTCCAACAGGTTTACAACCGTTATGGTCTTGTAATTTATTTTCCCGTTCCACTCCGCGCCGCCTGAAGCCATCGTGGCTGTTTCAATGGCATAATGAATTCCTGGTGTCTGTGCATATAGTGGATCGCCATTAGAATCCCTTAGATGATTCCATGTATAGAAGGTTGGCCCCGGATCCTTATGCCTGTGATATGCAATTTTCGCAAGAGCCCCCTCACTAGCGCCGCGATCCCTTAAGCTGTAGAATATATTTCGAAGCTCCGGATCATACGCCTCCAGATACCCTGGTTCATTCCAAAAAGCGTTTGTGTATGTATCGTTTACCTCGCCAGTTGAATTCAGACCGTCTATCAGCTCAGGATGATCATGTATTAAGAATAAATATTCGTAGTTCTCCCAAGCTTCAAGCGGTAAGCCTAGCTTCGTCACTTCTGTAAGGATATCGCTTTCCAAATCATTAAGCACGGCATAAGGATCGCCACTGCCTCCAGGCCTCACAGCATCCCCAATCAGAGAGCCTTTTTCATCCAAAACGGCGCGCGCAAACCATCTTATATCGAAATTGGCCAATGAGGTTGGTGCGGCTGTAATAAAAGGAACTGCCCCATCCCACACCAAACCAGTGCTTAACTCAAGTGCTCCCATAACCATCATAGAGCCGCCGCTGCCGCCAGATACATAACCGTATATCCTTTCGTTGTATTCGTAATAATTCTTTGCGATTGTCCTGGAAACATGAGCTGCTGCCGCTTGCTTCAAATGACCCGCCGAGCCTGCTGGTACTGTTATCGAATATGCACCACTGTCTAAATCGAACGCTAAATCACCAATGGCAGCGTCAAGACCAAAGAACACATGTAATCGCTGCCAAAAACGCCCCTTCCACTGTTCTTTTGGCGGAAAATAAATATAGAACTGAGGATCAGTCCCATCTCCAAAGCGGCCTGATACCCGTACATGCAGCGACGGGTAGGGGAATTCTTCTATAGAAAGGATGTGGGGGGTATCTTGAGTAAGACCCTCCATTGGTGTATAACCTTCCAACAAATTTTCACTTTGATTCTTCTTCATATAATTACCTCCTTCATTAATTTATTTTGAAATGCTTAATGTAAATATAATAGCTATTTACGATAATTAATCCCCATGTATAGAAGATAGCATAAAAAAAAAGCAAATGTATATCAATTCATTTGCTTTTTCTGTACTATATTGACTTAATTTATTAGTATTTTATGTAATACATAAAATATTGGATATAAACGATTCGTATATCGCATCCGTTGTTAATGAACCTTTAATGTCTAAATTACTTCTGTAATCCAATGGTGTAACTCTTTCTTACTTTCTCTATTCACCAACTATGACCCGTGTACGGCCAAGACATACTGTTAAGAACAGACCCATTATTTACTACGACCCGTGCGCGGCCAAGATTATATGCTCTCGCAAAAGTTTTAACGGCTTCACCATCACGCTTGGAAGCTACTCGCACTTGTGGGAAATAGGTGCCTTCTGTATTGTAAGTATAGCTTGCATTAACTTGCCACGATCCGTCGGGTAACACATTGAAGTCTGCGGCAACATATTTACCGTTACCCAGGAAATCCCATTCAACTTTTACGATTTCACCAGTCCCTTGTGGAACTTGGATTTTAGCCGAAAAATTAACAGTCTCACCTGATGTGATGTTTGCACGTGAAGCGCCGTTAACGGTTAATTCAACTCCAGGCTGTATACCTCCACGCGCCGTAGCATCTTCTTCCAAAATAAGCTGACTATCAACCACATCATAAGAGGACGATTTTGGAGGCTCCACACCATTTTCTACCCAAGCGCTTAAATCCAGAAGCGCCTGCTCAAGTACGCCGGTATAATTGATTAATGATTTAATGCTGTTTGACGCATGATGATTCGCGTTTTCGTTAAGCCAAATACGGCAATCGCTTTCGTGACCCGCTTCCTTTATTCTTTGGTAATAATAATCACCGTCCGATGGGAATGCATCAAGATCCCTCAGGTTTACAACCATTATGGTCTTGCAATTTATATTCCCGGTCCACCCTGTGCCGCCTGAAACGCTCATAGCTGTAGTAATAGCATGATGAGTTCCTGTTGTCTGTGCATATAGTGGTTCGCCAATAGTATTCCTTAAATGACTCCAAGTATAGAAGGTTTCCCCCGGATCATTATGCCTGTGATATGCAATTCTTGCAAGAGCACCCTCACTAACGCCGCGATCTCTTAGGCTATAAAATAAATCCCGAAGCTCCGGATCATACGATTCCAGATACCCTGGTTCATTCCAAAAATCATATGTGTATGTATCGTTTATCGTGCCAGCTGAATTCAGACCTTTTACCAGATCAGGATAAGAACTTGTTGAGAATAAATATTGGTAGTCCTCCCAAGCTTCAAGCGGTATGCCCATCTTTGTCACTTCTCTAAGGACATCGCTTTCCATATCAGTAAGCACGGCATAAGGATCGCCACTGCCTCCTGGACTCACAGCATCCGCTATTAGCGGTGCTTTATCTTCCAAAACGGCGCGCGCAAACAATCTTATATCGAAATTGCCCAATGAGGCTGGTTCGGCTATAATAAACGGAACTGCCCCATCCCAGATTTTACCGGTGGTTGCCTCCATTGCTCCGATAGTCTGCATAGAGCCGCCGCTGCCGCCTTCTAAATAGCCGTATATCTTTCCGTCGTATCCGTAATAATTCTTTGCAATTGTCCTGGATACGTGAGCTGCTGATGCTTGCTTTATATGACCTTGCGTACCTGCTACTACTGTTACCGAATATGCACCACTGTTTAAGTCAAATGCTAAATCCGTAGTGACAGCGCTAAGGCCAAAGGTCGGATGTGTTCGTTGAAAAAAACGCCCCTGCCACTGTTCTTTTGGTGGAAGATAAATATAGAACTGAGCAGAAGTCCCCTCTCCAAAGCGACCTGATACCCGTACATACGGTGATGGGCTTTCGTATTCTCTTATGGAAAGGATGATAGGGGTATCTTGAGTAAGACCCTCCATTGATGTATAACCTTCCAATAGTGTTTCTTCAAGTGCTTTTACCGTAATCTTGACCGAACCATATTTCTTACTTCCATCCTTCGCAGTTGCTTTGATTGTGGCTGTCCCTGCGCTTAATGCTGTAATCTTACCCGTATTGTCTACCTTTGCCACAGATGCATTGCTGCTGCTCCATGTTACACTCTTGTTCGCTGCATTAGATGGTGTAATTTTCGCAGTTGCTGTTGTTGTCTCTCCTACCGATAAAGTACTTTTTGTTGCAGATATAGTTATATTCGTCACCTTCACAACAGCTTTTACAGTAACTGTTACTTTCGCTTTCTTACCGCTTCCATCCTTTGCCTTTACGGTGATTGTTGTAGTACCTGCCTTCATGGCAGTGATTTTTCCCTTGCTGCTTACGCTTGCGACCTTTGGAGCGGAACTTGTATAAGATACCTTTTTATAGGTTGCACTTTTGGGAGTTACTGTTGTACTGATCGTCTTCTTATCTCCTACATTTAATGTAAGCTTTGACTTATTCACAGTAACTTTCTTTACCGGTGTCCCTACCCGCACGGTACATTTTGCCTTAATGCTGGTTCCCCTTACCTTTACTGTAATGATGGCAGTACCCTTCTTGATACCTTTTACCACTCCCTTTGATGAAACAGTCGCAACTTTTTTCATGCTACTGCTCCAATTCAGCGTAACTTTTTTGGCTATGCTTGCAGGCTTGACAGTTGCTTTTAATTTTACTTTATTTCCTTTTTTCAGTGTATAATTGGAATGATTCAACTTTACTGAAGTAACTTTGCTCGTTTTCTTTGCTGCAGCTTCCGCGGTAGCAGGTGAAATCACAAAAGAGCTGACTACCATAATTACCGCTAACAGCAATATCAGAACCGAGCGGATTTTTGACATATTGTTTGCCATTTTCATATAATACCTCCTAATGTGATTACTTCTTAACTGTGACTGTAATTGTTTTCTTCACACTTCCACATTTCACCTGGATTTTAGCTGTTCCTTTTTTCTTACCTGTAACATATCCAGATTTATCTACCTTTACCTTATCCTTACCTGATTTAACCGTATAGGTAACCTTTTGCGTTGTTCCTGCTGTAGTTGTTATGTTTAACTGAGCAGTAGCACCTTTTTTGACTGTTAATTTCTTAACTGTTAATTTCTTATTTACTTTTGCATTCTTTACAACTTTAATTGTAATATCTTTCTTTTTTAGTCCGTCTTTTGATGTCACTCTAACTTTTGCTGTTCCTACTTTTTTTGCTGTTACTTTTCCTGATTTTAAAGTTATATATTTTGAGCCGCTCTTTATTTTATATGTAACACCCTGAGTTGCAGTTGATGGTGCTACTGTTGATTTTAATGTTATACTTTTACCTTTTATTAAAGTAATCTTATTACTTTTTAATGTATAACCTGCTGCTTTTACTGTTACAGATGTAGTTTTAGCTTTAACTGTAATAACACATTTTGCTGTCTTAGAACCATCTACTGTTGTTGCGGTAATTGTAGCTGTTTTTGTTCCTGCTTTTTTTGCAGTCACTTTTCCGTTTGCATCAACTGTTGCTACACTTGTATCAGAAGATTTCCATGTTACAGTTTTCTTTGTTGCGTTTGACGGTGCAACTGTTGCTTTTAATTGTAATGTGTTACCTTTAATAAGTGTCTTTGATGTTTGGTTTAATGTAACACCTGTTACATTTATTCTTGAATCTGCAGTCATTTTAATTCCATCAGGGTTACCATTTGCCTTTGCCAGAGCTGCAACTATTTCTGCACTAATATTTGTATTTATAACTGCAACATTGTCGATACTTCCCGAGAAAGGTGTGTCCCATGCATTAACACCTAAGAATACTTTTGTTGCACTTGTAATAACCGAAGCAACATCTCCTTCATAAATCATTATGCCATCAACATAAATCTTTCCGATATCATCAGAAATAACTGTGGTAATAACCGCCCATTTATCTGCTTCTAAGCTTTCAGTTGTTGCATTTGCTCCAGATGGTACATCAAAATATGTACCGTCTGTTCTAGACCATATCATTGGTCCATTCATAGTATCACCCCAAGCTCCGGTTTTCACAGCTAACCACGATTGATCTGATTGATCTGTTGCACCTACAAACACTACCGGAGTTACACCTTGATCGATTTGCTCTGTTTTAACTGCAAATGAAATTGTATAATTTTTACTGGTTGGTGCTACATCCAGTACAAGTCCGTCTGATCCGGCTCCTGTAAGTAAAGCGGCTTTTCCATCAATACCATCTGTATACTCAATTACTGAACTAGATGCTGTTTCCGTTATTTTACTCCCTACAGTAGTTGCCGAAGCTTTTGTAACATCATTTAACATCGTATCATCAAACGAATAGAAACCTAATACTGCTGGGTCATATACCGCTTCCTTTGTAGCAGCAATATATTCAAATTCTATTACCGCTGTTTTAGTTACACTTCCTGCTTTTGTTGCTGTTAATGTTACTGTATATGTCGTTCCGCTTGTTAATTTACTAAAAGGAATTGTGAAACCGGATAAACCAACTACTTCTGTTCCGTTTGCTTCTACTTTCATAGTAACATTATCAGGGGTAACCGGCGTTGTGTATACTACTGTGTAAGCGTCTATTCCTTTTGTTGCCGAAACACCTGATATTATGTTTTGATCATTTACAACTTTTCCATCTTCTATTGTTAGCTTAATAGAAGATGATAAAACCGTATCAACATAACCAGTCATAGAAGCGGTCAGTGTAAATACATATGTACCAGAACCATAACCAACTACAGAGATATTACTCATATCAGAAACATTTGTTGCTTCTTCACCATCTTTTGAAACTGACAAAGTATATGTTGAACCTGTAATAAGTTCGTTATAATTAATATTAATTTTTTGATTCGTATAATCAAGAGTTGTAGTAAAATTTTTTACCAAAGCAGCTTTGCTTACTGATTCATCTATAACTGAAGGATCTCCATCATTATCATATAAAGCTTTTACTTCTGTAGAATCCAACGCACGGCCAAATACCGCAACATCATCCATAAAACCTTTAAATGATGCATCCGACTTGTTGATTCCAAGAAAGATTTTTTGATTTTTCAAAGCTTCAACTACTAATGCATGTGTACTTGAATATGCCGCTAATTGTGCACCGTTCATATATAATTTTTGGTCACCGCTTTTACTTGTTACTGTAAGATAAGTCCACTTATTTGTTGGAAATACAGTGCTTGATCCACCTAAAGCTACGAGAGAATTACCCATATCACCCCATGCTCCTGACTTTCCAATAAAAACCGAACCATTAAAACCATTAAATGAATTTATAGAAAATGTTGAATCACCATGATTCGCAAATACCATAGATGAGGATGGTGAACCAAAATTAGTTGCCTTTATCCACAAAGATATTGTATACTCATCTGATGTGATTGTTGCATCTAATTCTAAACCTTCTCCACTTACAGCACCGCTATCTCCCAAAAATTCATATGCTGTTCCATTTTTACCTGTTGCATAAGCAGCAGTTCCGGTTGGTTCTGCATCCCATGTGTCCCCTGCGCCTCCATGTAGTGATGCTGAACTTCCTGTACTAACCGTATTTGATAAATCGTTTTCAAACTGATAATACCCTACTAGGCTTCCCGGATATGTAGTTGTACCCCCACCTTCATCAGCACTTGTAATTATCGGTGTCGCTAGTACCATTGACGCTGACAAAACAATTGCCAGTGATTTTTTTAATAATTTTCGCATTAAATTTTCCTCCTTAATATTATGACCAAAACCAAATAATCAGTTAATTCTGTAGTTTCATTATTTTTATCCCCATGAATATTCATGAATAAATAATAACATTAAAAAAAAGCAAATGTATATCAATTCATTTGCTTTTTTTGTAGTATATTGATTTAATTTATTGGGATTTTATGTAATACATAAAACATTGGATATAAACGATTCGTATATCGCAGCCATTGTTAGTGAACATTTAATGTTTTAAATTACTTCTGTATTCCAAAGGTGTAACTCCCGCGATTTTTTTAAACACCTTCTGCATGTAGCTCTGTGAAGAGAAACCCAATTGCGTGTAAATCTGGCTGAGAGGCAGCTCCGTTGATTCCAAAAGCCGCATACACTCAGTTATCTTGACCTTATTGGTATATTCTGTAATCGTCATTCCGGTTTCCTGTTTAAAATGCCTGCATAAATAAGTACAATTCATTTGCAGCAGATTTGAAATATCTGTCGGAGTCAGTTTTTCATACAGATGCGCCTGTAT
>Ga0153924_1001643_pt1 | contig 10696 bp, 10 predicted proteins | sample TSNJ008MetaG_FD_104709 | JGI IMG/M metagenome (GOLD analysis project Ga0153924, IMG submission 104709) | Attine ant fungus gardens microbial communities from New Jersey, USA - TSNJ008 MetaG | ecosystem: Host-associated > Fungi > Mycelium > Unclassified | place: USA: New Jersey, Wharton State...
CCGAATAGTCATAAAAAGTCAAACGATCCTTGCCTAACGCATTTTTTACATCATTAGCATGAAATCTTGTATCGTCATATTCCCTGACCTGACTTAGCACCTTACCCATGATGTCAGAATCAATCATTTCCATAAAGTCAAACATCGTATCGGCCATGATCAATCCTCCAAAAAACCGGTAAGAGGACTTGATGCTTCTGCTTTGTATTCCAAAACCCGGCCAAGACCGGCAAGATACGCATATCTTCCGGACTCCACCGCCAGCTTAAATGCCGTTGACATCAGTCCTACATCATCTGCCGTTGCAATTGCGGTATTGGCCATAACCGCCGAAACGCCCAGCTCCATCGCTTCACAGGCCTGGGAAGGTTTACCAATACCGGCATCAACGATAATGGGTAAATCAATTTCATCGATCAGGATTTTAACAAAATCCCTTGTCAAAAGACCCTTGTTGCTGCCGATGGGAGCGCCAAGGGGCATGATCGCCGACGCACCGGCCGCTGCCAGATGTCTTGCCGCGATTAAATCAGGAAACATATAGGGCATGACAATAAATCCCTCTTTTGCCAGAATTTCCGTTGCTTTTATGGTTTCATAATTATCCGGCATAAGATATTTTGCATCGTTTATGACTTCGATTTTTACAAAATCCCCACAGCCAAGTTCCCGCGCAAGCCTTGCAATACGCACTGCTTCCTGCGCAGTTCTTGCTCCGGAAGTGTTAGGCAGCAGGGTGATCCCTTTTGGCAGGTAGTCCAGAATATTTTCCTTACCGCCCATATTGGCCCGCCGAAGGGCAAGTGTGGCCATTTCTACACCGCCATTTTCGATGACGGTCCTTGTCATATCAAGCGGGAATTTGCCTGATCCTAAGATAAATCTGGAATTAAATTCTTTATTGCCAATGATCAGTTTATCGTTCATTTTGCACCTACGCTTTCTCTATATTCAATAAAAGTCTTAGTACCATATTGGCCTGATGGGCGGCACAAACTGCAACTCTCGGCGCCATAAGACCGCTGCCTTCCTGCACCGGTGTTTTAAAATCACCACATACATATAAGTTTTTGAACCTTTGCCTGGTTTTGATGGTATTCGCACTGTCAAAACCCGCCATTCCGGAAGCGGCGACAATGGTCTGCCCACCTTGCGCCAGCAACGCATTGACAAGCATTGCTTTGTATTGGGGATTGTCAAATGCTTCACAGACAATTGGGTAACCGTTAAAAACCGTCATAACATTTTCTTCCGTTACTTTTAACGTACCGGTTTCCGTTTCGATAAATGGATTTATTTTTTCAATCTGCTTCTTAAGTGCATCCGTTTTTAACATTCCTAAATGGGTCAGATCATAATGCTGCCGGTTTAAATTGCTAAGCTCAACTACATCAAAATCCACCAGCAGGAGTTTTCCTACGCCGGCTTGGGCAAGCATTACCGAAATATTGGAGCCAAGTCCCCCCAATCCGGCGACGGCTACCTTTCCTTCTTTCAGTTTGTTATGTACTGCCGGCGTATGCCGCGCCGCCATCATGCTTTCATATTCCTCACGATTGGGCATCATCAACCTCCCCCTACAAAACAAACTATTTCCATTTTGTCAATGTCCGAAAGCGTTTCTGTTTCAAATTTTATTTTGGGTACAATGATGCCATTTTTTTCAACAGCTACTTTCGTCGGATCATAACCTTCCTTTTCCAGAAATTCCATAATGGAACTTTCTTTTTGCAATACAATTTCCTTACCGTTTACAATCATCGTTTTCCTCCTCGTAAAAAAAAGAGCCTTCTCCTGGTAGGAAAAGACTCATGAAATGATACTTTAAAAATCGCTTCCCTACGCCGGTATTAACCGTCAGGTTCAAAGGGTCAGGTTTTACCTTCTCAACTCAAAGAGTTCCCCCGCTAACATCTATTTACTTTTTATTTCTCCACTATAGCACTTTTTTCAAGAAAATGCTACTGTTTTTTACTAAAGTTTCTGCTGTCGGAGCTGAAAAAGTTTCAAAATAAGAAGAAAAATAACAATTATTTAATTAGTGGAACATTTCCCGTAACAGCTGCCATTCCGATAAAGATAATGAAAACACCAAGGCCCCATTTTGCTGATTCTTTCTGCCATTCGCCCATATCCAGTCCTGTCAGGTTCAACAGAAGGTAAATAAAAGCAACCAACGGGCTTAACAAGTGGAACGCCTGCCCAAGCAAGGATGCTGTTCCGATTTCAAGAGCGGTAAAGCCATACTGATAGCCTGCCTCAGCAAATACCGGAAGTACGCCATAGTAAAATGCATCATTCGAGAGGAAGAATGTACCTGGGGCAGAAACGATTGCTGTGATCAATCCCCAGAATCTTCCGAACTGCGCAGGAATCAGTTTAATCAAACTTGCTGCAAGTGCATCCGACATCCCTGAATTTGTGAATAATCCCATGAAGATACCTGCACCGAGAACCAGAATAACGACCTGAAGTGCATCACCTGCATGATCCTGAATGCGTGCTTTCTGCTCTTTGATGGTGGGATAGTTAACCAATAGCGCAGCTGCGGTTCCAACAAGGAAGAGGAAAACCGATGGGAAGGTACCCTTAATCAGCATTATCATAATACCAATCGTTAAAACCGCATTTATTACTACCATTTTCGGTCTCTTCAGGGCTTCTTCTTCCGGTAAAGCGGCTATCGTAAGATTTTCCACATCCGCCGCTGAAAGTTTTACAATACCTACTCTTTTTCTCTCTTTGATACCAAGGTAATAAGCAACCCCCAACATATAAACAACAGCAACCACCATACCGGGAATTAATGCGTTCAATATTGTCTGCTCATTGATACCGTCTACTCCGTCAAGCACGGTGATTACCCGTGCTGTAGGTCCGCCCCAGGGCAGAAGATTCATAATGGTGTTCATTAAAATTAGCAGGACACCAAGATTCATCATCTTCAGGTTTAATTTTTTGTAAATCGGAATAAATGCGGTACAGCAAATCAATGTAGTTGTAGTACCATCACCTTTTAAAGAAACCATAGCTGCAACAATGGCAGTGCCTACGAGAACCTTAACCGGATCACCTTTGGCAACTTTAATCACGTATTTTGTGACCGGATCAAACAAACCTGCATTTAACATAACCGCAAAATACAGAATGGCAAATAAAAGCATAATGCCGGTACCAGAAGTTTGGGTTAAGCCTTGCACTGTCCAATCACCAACAATCTGGATCTGATCCCAGAGGGTGATATCGGCAGCTGCCTTTTCAAGAGCCGCTGCGATAGATTCATCAAATACACCTATAACGGCGCCTACAAGAGTAAACACCAATGGTACCAGTACCAAAGCTGTAAATGGCTGAAGCTTTTTCGTCATAACAAGAATCATGAATACAATAACCATTCCCCAAGCAATAAACGCTAACATAAACTTACCTCTCCCATCTCATCCATGTTTTCAGAATCCCTTGTAATCATTAAATTATAAACTCTTAACCTTTCATCGTTACTCTGCTTGTATTAATTAAAAGCAAGAAAATGGTTAATTTATCTTAAGATTTAAGGATTTGGCGGAAAAAATCAGGTGCCGGACGATATGAAAAGCGAAAATAAAAAAAGTGAGTGGAGATTCATTCTCCATTCACTTTTTTACAGATTATCTTTCCCAATGGATATAAGTCCCTTCTGTATTAAAACTTAATACTTCAACAACGTCGGCAGCCAGTCAGACATTGCCGGAATAAAGGTAGTTCCCAGCAAAACGATTATATTGCAGAGAATAAAGGGAAGTGCACCTTTCGCTATTCTTGTGATCGACATTCCATTTATTTTATTGCAGGTATTCAGGCACATCCCTACCGGCGGTGTTACCAGACCAATCGCCAAACCAACGATAAAGATTGCACCAAACTGCCAGTCACTGACTCCGATCCCCCGCATAATCGGCAGTAAAATCGGTGCCAGCATCAAGATTGCCGGAGATACGTCGATAAACGTACCCAAAAATAAGATTAATACATCAATCAGCAGCAGCAACATCCATTTTGGCATGTCCAGGCCTAAAAAGAACGCCGATACCGTCTGCGGAATCTGCATCATCGTCATTAACCATGTAAAGATGGTTGAAAAACCAATGATAATTGTGATTGATGCTGACGAAACCAAGGTTCTCCGCAATGCTCCGATTACTTTTTTCACTGTCAGTTTTTTATAAACAAACAATCCCAGCACCAAAGAATAGAGCACCGCAACTCCGGCCGACTCACTGGCCGTACAAATGCCAAGTGCTACGGACATTACAATCACCAGCGGCATCAAAACAGACGGCAGGCTGTACATTATAGTACGTACAAATTCCTTAAACACAAACGGCGGCTGCACCGGATGATAGCCCTTCTTTTTTGAAATCACATAGCACAAAATCAGCTGAAGGACGCCAACGGAAAGTCCCGGAATCAACCCCGCCATAAATAATGCACCTACAGATGCTCCTGAAATCATGGAATACATAATCATCGGAATGCTGGGCGGGATTACCATCCCCATGGTTGATGAAGCAACTGTAATTCCGGCCGCAAATTCCGGCGGATATCCCCGCTTCTCCATTTCCGGAATCAAAACGGAACCCAATGCGGACGTATCGGCTACCGAAGAGCCGGAGATACCGCCAAATATCATACTGGCTACCACGTTTACCTCACCCAGGCCGCCTTTGATCGGTCTCACCAGATACATACAGAAATCAAGAAGTCGTGCTGTAATACCACTCTCATTCATCAATTCGCCCATAAATATAAATAATGGCATCGCAACCAGCACATAACTGAAGGAACCGGACCAGATCCGTTGTGGGATCATCGCCAGAAACTGCGGTGTTTCCATTCCCATATAAGTAATGCAAGAGGCTCCGATGGCAAACGCAAGGGGCACCCCAATTAATGCAAAAACAAGCAGTAAAAGCAGTAGATATACCATGATCATAACGTATGCCCCCCTATCATTCTTCATGCCCCGGTTTCAAAAAACTCAAATCAATGTTTTTGACCAGACTATAAACTTTTACCAGAACACAAATCAGACTTACACCTACGCCGATTGGCATAACTCCATATATGTACCTGTATTTAATCCGCATTCCATTGGAAATCGTCTTTCCTGCCACCTTAATCCACTCAATCGCATAATACTGCAGAACTGCCAGGATAATTAACACAAATACATAATTCACTACATTCAGCCATCGCTGTACGTTAACTGGCACTTTTAAAAAAAAGAAATCAATTACAACATGCTCATTTTCCAACACACACATCCCGATTCCCCAAAAGGTGGTGAATGTAAACATCAGGGTAATCAGCTCTTCCAAAAAGGTGAAGGATATGTTAAAAAAATATCTCATAATTACCGTAAAAATAACCCCGGCAGCCACGAATCCCATCGCAGTCACCCCAACTCCCACATAACACCCATATATCTTTTTAGCTGCTGCCTGTACAGATGTCACAATAATCCCTCCTGTCTTCTTACCAAGATACTTTTTTACCAATTACAGCCAACATTTCATCCAAATCCTCACGGGTAATTCTGCCGCTTGCAATATACTGTTTCCATACTTCTTCCGCCAGTGGACGGAAAGCTTCCCGCTGCTCCTGAGTCAGTACGATCAGTTCACAGCCGTTGTTTTTGATATGCTCGATATAATTATCATTTTCTTCATCTGTGATACGGCTGTTCTCGTCCATCATTTCTCTTGACGCCTCGGTCAATACGGTCTGATGCTCTGCCGGCAGAGTATTCCACCAATCTAAGTTAACATACATAACTTCTGCACAGAACATATAATCAATGATGGAACAATATTTCTGAACCTCATAAAACTTTTGTGAATCAATCAATGCTACCGGATTTTCCTGTCCATCCGCAACACTGGTCTTTAACGCCATATACAGATCCGTAAACGGAACTGATACGGTAGAAGCACCAAATGATTTCATCGAAAGATCGATAACCTCCAAAACGGTCCGCATCTTTAGCCCTTTCATATCCGCCGGCGATAATATCGGGCGGACATTGTTGGTAATCTGACGGAAACCACTGTCATCACCGACTGCCAGCACTTTCATGTTGTGCTCTGATTCCACACTGCTTAGCATATCTTTGACAAAATCGCTGTAGCAAAGAGTTCTTACCTCTTCCAGATTATCACACAGCATCGGCAGAGACAGCATGGTGATCTGGGGAAGGTATTCCAGCTCTCCGCCTCTGACCGCCTGCAGCATTCCCATGGATACGGCTTCCGTCATTTCCGTCTCATTGCCCAACTGTCCGGCCGGATATATTTCAACCTGTACACCGCCATTCGTTCTCTCTTCCACGGTCTTTTCAAACAAAAGCAGCGACTGATGACGGGCACTGGTTGTCGCCTGTGCATGTCCAATCTGCATTGTAAACGTTTCTTTTGCAGGTGCCGTTGTTTCGGTTTTTGCCGCAGTCTCTGTCACCGCCTCTGTCTTGCCGCCGCATCCGCTCACAGTACCTGCCACCAGCATTACTGCCAAAATGAAACTCATCCGTTTTTTCATAAATGTAATCCCCTCCATTTGTTGTTTTGTATAATTTTTATGCTTTTTTAATGTTGTCATTATACACAATCCACAAGCAAAACACACTACAATAAATTGTGTTGCTTCCTAAATATTTTGTCCAATAAAAAAATACCTATAAAATATTGCGCTTTTACCACATTCATTTTATAAGTATTTTTTTTTGCTCTAGCTGTCACTGCTCAGGTTTTGGAAGTAGCGATATTTGATCGGGGAAATTCCCAAATATTTTTTAAACGACCAGGTAAAATAATTCGGATCTGAATATCCAACCATAAAGCTGATCTGTTTGATACTGTAATCACTTTGTCCAAGCAGCTCTTTTGCTCTGTCCAACCGAATCTTGATCAAATAATCGATAATCGTCACCCCGACATGCTGCTTAAATAACCGACTGATATAATACTTGCTGAATCCGACACTGTCGGCAATAGAATTCAAGGTTATCTTTTCACTGTAGTGCTCATTCATATAATTGCAAATATATTCAATATCCTGGGGAACCGTTTTTTTACCCTCGTCTCGCGTGGGTTCTTTTACCACAAGTTCCCTTCTTTCTGCCGTTACATATTCTCCCACTGCCTCTTTTGCACAAAGATAAGAAAATTCCATCTGCATCAAATCATCTTCCCAGGAACCAATTCCAATCTCACCCGGAATCTGAAGCTTGTCCATCGCATAGGAAAAAATTGTTTCCACATGCTGGGAGATTTTTTCTGCCTGATCTGCGGTTTTTGAAAATACCATAAAATCAATGGACGTTCGGTGGACATACAACAGATGTGTGTATCCGGCCGCTGTTAAATCCGCCCTTAGAAGTTTCGATAATCTGGTCTTTTCGTCTTCATTGATTTCCCTTTGCAAATGAACAAAAAAAATGCATCCGTATTGTTCCGTTATTTCCATCGCATCAAAAAACCACAATGTTTCCTCATCTGTCTGTCCCGTAATCAACTCCCGCAGAATCCGTTTTTCCAGCACATACGTTAAATCAGTTATCTTAGACTGATATAGCTCCTGATTCCGTTCCGCATCCAGTTCATCAATTGCTTTATTTAAGACCTGGATCAGCTTTTCCTTTTTCACCGGCTTTACCATAAAATCCAGCGCCCCCGCCTGAAGCGCCTTCACCGCGTAATCAAAATAACTGTATGCCGTCGAAAAAATCACCTTGCAGTTTTTATTTACTGACGCAATCTGCACCATTGCCTCCAGACCTGAAAGTCCCGGCATCTTGATATCCAAAATACAAATCTCCGGCTGTTCCAGCAATGCAATTTTGACAGCGTCAATCCCATTGGCACATTCCAGGATTTCGCCAATCTCCAAATTAGAACGTTGAATAAAATGGCGGAGCGCCTGCCTTTCCAAAGCCTCATCATCAGCAATCATTAGTTTATACATTATTTACCTCCATCGGCAGACAGATCACCACGACAGTTCCCCTGACATTATTGCTTTCAATGCGAACAGCATCCAAATCTTTTGTAAAAAACCGCAAACGTTCCATCGCATTGCTGATTCCCACAGACTTTTGCATGCCGACTCCTGACGGCCGGCCCTGGTTCAGCACTGCCAGCTTTTCCGGCGATATCCCCACGCCATCATCCTCAATCCTGATGATGCACTTCACTCCCTCTTCGCTTAATGTAACGCGCACATATCCGGACTCTGTTTTCGGCTCAAGTCCGTGAATGACTGAATTTTCCACAAAAGGTTGAAGAGAAAATCTTGGGATCAGAACTCTGTTCGCCACTTCCTTCTGATATTCCATTTTTACCTGAATTCTGTCCCCAAAGCGAACATTCTGAATATGAAGATACTCTTTTACCACCTGAAGCTCTTCTTCCAGCAATACCGGTGTTTCCATGTCATTCAGATTATAGCGCAGCAGAGCCGCCATGGCATCGATCATCTCTACCGCCTCCTCATTCATGCCCAAAGTTACCGTGCGTGAGATGGTATTTAATGTATTGAACAGAAAATGAGGATTGGTCTGCAGCTGCAGATTCAGAAACTCAGCCTGCTCCAACCGGCGGACATACTGCTCATTTTTTAACTGTTCATCCAGCAGCTTCGTCTTAATATCAGCATTTTTCCGAATATCATTCATCATCCCCACGATACTTTTTGACATCTTATTAAACGCTGCTGCCTGAATTTTTATCATCGGATCCTGCCAATCCTCTTCGACCTGAACCATCTTCCCTGCCGCAATTTTTAAAGATGCTTCGTATAATTTATTTAAGGGACGGTAAAAGGTGTCATTTACATAATATACACTGTAACCTGCGGCAATTGTCAGCAACACCACCGCATAAACATTAATAAAAAATAACTGATTTTGTTTTTTGCTCAGCCATAGATAATAATTCTGATTTGCTTCCAGCAGCACTGCAAGGATATCGTCACAATATTGCTGGATATACCTGCCAATTTCCCGGGACTCCTGAAAACTTAGACTACCTTCATAATAGTTATCTTGCGCATAAGAAAACGCCCCATAATTGGCTGCATTCTGATAAGAGTAAAAAGCATCGCTGATCGATTGGACAAAGGAAGCGATTGCCGGTGTATTGACCAGTTCCCAGCATGTTTTTACTCTGATATCGATCTCTTTCACCGCTTCATTATGTTCTGCCAATACTCCGCGGTTCCGGCTCATCAGATAATCCTCCATCGTAATATCACATTGTTTGATGGATTCCTTAATCGCTGCGGCTTCATAGTATAAATCAAGGCTCCTTTGATATCGCTTTCCGATATCACGGTACATCATATAATTGTACATGGAAAAAACCAGGGTGGCCACTGCCAGAAGAAAAAAACTGCGATTGATTTTTGTGATTGCGGAACCTTTGATTTTAATAAAATCTTTCATTCGGTTTCCCTCAGCTTTTCCCACTGCTTTTGTTGTGCTTCAAGCAATGCTTCGAGCTGAAAAGCTTCTGTTTTCCGTGCACATTCCAGCAAGATTTTCTGCTGCTGGGCCGGCAGATTCCCCAGCGAAACGGTACTGGCTACCAGGATATCAGGTATCAGAAAATCATCGTAGACCCAGACATATGGCATCACCTTATCAAAGCCGGCCCGGTTATACATCAGCAGCGGCATCTCACTGCCATCAATATATCCCGAATCAACAGCTCTTAATAAATCGATCCGGTCGGAATTCTCGATTTCCGCTCCCAGGTTTAAGATATAAGCGGACAACGTTGCTGCTTTGGCGACATGTATTTTCAATCCGCTAAAATCATTCGCCGTACATGGCTCCTCTTTGCTGGCAATACACCTGTAATCCGGTCTGTAACAGGCTAAAACCTCCATGCGTTCCTTCGAAAAATATCCCTGAATCTCATCCAATTGCAGAAGATACTCCTTTTGCGCCGCTTCCGGCGAAGTGTATGCCCCAATAAACCGATTAAGCTCCGGTATTTCTTCACAAAAATCAATAAAATTCACTGCGGTAAAAGCGATGCCGCCAAACTGCAGCTGTTTCACAACATCTTTCACACTCCCTGGTTCCGTACTATATGCAACGGAAACTTCGATCTGCCCATCTGTTTCCTCACGGACAAGTGTGGCAAAATACGCCGCCGCCTTTCCCGTTGGGTGATCTTTTTCATATGGTACTTCCATTCGAAGCATTGTCTGATTTCTCCACTCCCGCAGGTATCTTCCCGGAAAAACAAAAAAGACAGAAACAGACAATAAAATGACAAAGGAAATTAAAAAAACAATCATGATACCTTTTTGTTTCATTGACCGCACACCTTCTATCGCTTTTTTTAAGAATAACATATTGCATTATGCAAAACAAGACAAATCCTAGTACAGCGACGCCTGTTTCTTATACTGGTATGCAAACAAGGCCGTCAAAATAAGGCATAAAAACTCCGAGACGGCAGAAGACCACCAGATTCCCGCACCTCCATACAACCAGGTACAAACCGTTAAAGCAATTGCGATTGTAACAAAGCCTCTCCCAAGAGAAATAATTAACGCCGGCCGGGCTCTTTCTACTGCCGTAAAATATCCCCCCATCTGAATATTTATCCCCATAATTAAAAAGGAGCACGAAAAGATGCGAAATGCCGATGCC
>Ga0153924_1001645_pt1 | contig 10690 bp, 18 predicted proteins | sample TSNJ008MetaG_FD_104709 | JGI IMG/M metagenome (GOLD analysis project Ga0153924, IMG submission 104709) | Attine ant fungus gardens microbial communities from New Jersey, USA - TSNJ008 MetaG | ecosystem: Host-associated > Fungi > Mycelium > Unclassified | place: USA: New Jersey, Wharton State...
CACGGGTAGTCAAACCAGGCACTAGGATACCTGCAAGTTCTTGCAAGATGTTAGCGGCAATTGCCCCCGCTATGCGCATTTTTTCAATTTGTTGATTGTCTTTAATAGGAATCATTTCCCGGGAGCCGACCTGTTTTTAGCGAGACCGCAAAACCGTATGATCAACGATGATATGCGACCAAAATCGTTGTCCCAGCAATCACGAGAATAGCAGCTGCAACATAAAACCATATTAGCGAGGATTCCGCCACCAGGGCACCGCCACCGCTTCTGCTTTGATAATCGCGAGTACCGCGTAAACGTCCTTTCCGCAAAAATCCATCATAGTGCCTCTGCAAGAGATGGGTTTCCACCTGCCGCATAGTATCCAAAACCACTCCGACAATAATCAGCAATCCTGTTCCTCCGAAGAATTGGGCTGCGGTATAGGGAAGGTTCAATCCCTGATAGAGGGCTTGTGGGAGCACCGCTATCAGTGTCAGGAATAGTGCGCCCGCAAAGGTGAGTCGCGTCATTGTAAAATCCAAAAAGTCGGCGGTGGGTTTCCCTGGTCGGACACCCGGGATAAATCCTCCGTATTTTTTTAAATCGTCTGCAATTTGGGCTGGTTGAAATTGTGTGGCCACCCAAAAATAGCTAAAAAAGAAAATCATCACACCATACAGCGTATAATGTAACCATCCCGTGGTTAACATATCCGCTAAATCAGATGCCAATTTATGTTGAGGAAAAGCCATTTTTAAAATGGTGGACGGAAAAATGAGGATGGCCTGAGCAAAAATGATCGGCATGACGCCTGCATAATTCACTTTTAATGGCATGTACTGCGTCTGTCCTCCATAAACTTTCCGCCCTACCACGCGCTTGGCATATTGAATGCTGATTTTCCTTTGCGCCTGAGTTACGGCAATCACCATCGCTATCACGAGCACTAGAAACGCGCACATCAGCACAAGAACGATGGGATTTATGGTAGATGTCGCGCCCATCCCGCTCGGCACAAAGGTTCTCCATGCTTGAAGGAGACCAGCTGGCAGTTGGGCAAGAATTCCGACGGTGATAATTAGGGAAGTTCCATTTCCCACTCCTCGTTCGGTGATTTGATCCCCTAACCACATCAGGAATAGGGTACCTGCTGTCATGGTAATAATGGTTAACAGGCGAAAGCCAGGCCCCGGATGCGGAACGAGTGCCATATCGAGGCGCTGCATTGTCTCTACAATCCCATGAAGAAAGGGACTCGAACGGGGATTTTCAAAAGAAAGGGCCAGAAAATATCCCTGAACAATGCACAACAATATCGTGGCATATCGGGTATAGAGCATGATTTTCTGCCGACCACCATCTTCGCGTGCTAATTTTCCAAGCTTCGGAATGACTGCGGTCAAAAGCTGAAACATGATCGAGGCGCTAATGTAGGGCATAATGCCCAACGAAAAAATTGCGCAGTTGCCAAGCGCACCTCCGGTGAAAAGATTAAAAAGCGCGGCTACTCCTCCACTGGATTGAGAGTTAGCGGCACTCAAAAACCATTGACGGAGAACTTCCGCATTGATGCCTGGAGTTGCAATGACTGCGCCGATGCGCATGACCACCACCATCGCCAAAGTAAATAATATTCTTTGACGAAGTTCGGGTATTTTAAAAATATTTGTAAAAGCGGAGATCATACAAAATCAAAATTTCAGGGAGAGTATGATGCGCCGATTTTAGAACATAGCCTATTCAGAATGCGATTAATTTATGGAACTCGCACGAAGCAAAAGGGAACCGCCTGCTTTTTCAATCTTTTCTTTGGCAGAACTACTGGCACGGTCGACTTCGACTGTAAACCTTTTGGTGAGGTCGCCTCGTCCCAAAATCTTAATGACATCAAGATTACCGCGAATGAGTCCCTGTTTTCGCAGCAGAGTTTCGTTAATGACAGTACCCTCTTCAAAGCATGTTTCTAGGTCTTCTAGATTCACGATACCCACAACTTCTTTAAATCTGATATTGCTAAATCCACGTTTAGGCAAGCGCCGGATGAGTGGCATTTGTCCTCCTTCGAAGCCTGGGCGGATGCTTCCTCCCGAGCGCGCTTTTTGGCCCTTGTGGCCCTTACCCGAGGTCTTACCCCGGCCGCTACTTTCGCCGGCGCCCAGACGCTTTTTACGATGCGTGGCACCAGGCCGTGGTTTTAAAGTATGGAGTCTCATAGCTCAGTTATACCGTCACAATTGGTTCGGAAAGAATCTCTTTATTTTGATGTTTCTTGCCGCGAATTTTATAAATTTGTTCGCGTTTGCGAAGAGCACTCAGCGCACTGAGGGTAGCTTTCACTACATTAGCAGGGTTACTGGAACCCAGTGATTTAGCCAATATATCTCGAATTCCTACCGCTTCAATGACAGCTCGCACTCCGCCACCCGCAATGATTCCCGTGCCAGGCGAAGCCGGTCTTAAAAGAACGCGGCCTCCATCAAATTCCCCGATGGTTTGGTGGGGAATAGTATTGTCTGTAATGGAGATAGTCAGGAGCCGTTTGTGTGCGGCATCTGTAGCCTTTCGAATTGCCTCGCTCACTTCATTTGCTTTGCCAAAACCGACACCAACGCGTCCTTTTCGATTGCCGCAAACAATCAATGCGCTAAAGCTAAATCGCCGTCCTCCTTTGACCACTTTTGCGCAGCGATTGATAAAGACAACCTTGTCCGTCAAATCGCTCTTTGGTTCCACAGTCTGTTGTGCGCTTCCCCGCGTATTGCGGCGATTGCCTCTTTCCTTATCTCTTTCTTTGTTGGGAGCTGGCATGAAGTGATGCTTGAATAAATAATGATATCAGAACTGGAGGCCGGCTTCTCGTGCGGCGTCAGCCAGGGCTTTCACTTTACCGTGATATTTGAAGCCTCCACGATCAAATACGATGCATTTTATATTTTTCGCCAAGCCTCGTTCTGCAATGAGCTTGCCTACTTTTTCAGCACCGGCAACGTTAGTTCTGAGATGTCGCAAATCTTTTTCCGTTGTATGGACAGAAACAAGGGTTTTTCCCTCTCCGTCATCAATAATTTGAGCAGTAATGTGCCATCCGGAAAAATGAATGCTCAAACGTGGGCACTCAGTGGTTCCCGAAACTTTTTTCCTAATGCGATTATGGCGAAGAAGGCGTTTCTGAATATTGGTCATGATGAGAAACAATTGCAAACAAAGTTTTTTTCTAGTAGAAACTTCTAACGGAAGCGAAGGAGGTTCGCAGCTATTGTACCGTTTTACCCTCCTTGCGGCGAATTTGTTGATTCTTAAATCGGATTCCCTTTCCTTTATAGGGCTCTGGTGGGTAATAGCGTTGGATATCAGCGGCACACTGCCCCACCTGATGATTATCAATACCTTCTATTGTCAGTTTGGTATTTTCCGCAATGGTAATTTTAATTCCCTCTGGAATTTCAAACAAAATGGGATGCGAAAAACCAAGGCTGAGATTTAGGATTTTTCCTTGGAGGGCAGCTTTAAAACCGACGCCGTGGATTTCTAATTCCCGTTTAAAGCCATCTAAAACTCCCGTGACCATATTGGAGAGGAGCGCGCGAGCTAATCCATGCATTGCCCGTGAACGCCGTGAGTCATCGGCTCGTTCCACAATGACTTCATCCGCCTCCTGGCGCGCCTGAATTGCTGGAGGAAGAATCCATCGAAGTGTGCCCTTTGGGCCCTCGACAACGACACTTCCATCCGGTGAAAGCAAAATCTTTACTTTCTCCGGTAGCTTGATGGGCTTTTTACCAAGTCGTGACATATTATTGCTGCGTTATTATTAATTTTTGCGTTGCGCACTCTTACCAAATATATGCCAGTACTTCTTCCCCTACATTCCGCCTGCGAGCTTCTTGTCCCGTTAAGATCCCCTGTGGAGTGGAAAGCAGGGCAACTCCCATTCCGCCCAATACGCGCGGGATTTCCTTGGATCCTACATACTTACGAAGACCCGGCCGACTGACTCTTTGCAATCCCACAATGGCCGAGTCTTTATTGACATATTTGGCTCGAATTTTCAAGACCGGATGTGCTCCACTCGTGTCTAAAGTAACATCGGTCACATAGCCCTCACGTTTCAAGATGTGCAGAATATCACTCTTGATTTTGGAATATGGAACTGTGAATTCATTTTTGCGCGTCTGCGAAGCATTGCGAAGACGCGCTAGCAAATCGGCGATAGGATCAGATGGAACGCTCATGATGGAATTGGGAATTATGTCAATACTGGCTCAGTTTTTGGAATCACCTTCTTGGCTCGATCCGCAAATGGCATACCAAGCTCGCTCAGAAGCGATTTTGCTTCTTCGTTAGTTAAAGCGGAAGTTACGATGGTGACGTCAAATCCGACATTACGTTTAATTTTATCAAGTTCAATTTCTGGAAAAATGGATTGATCAGTAACTCCCAGAGTGTAGTTGCCCTTTCCGTCAAAGGCTTTGATTGAAACTCCTCTAAAATCACGGATTCTCGGCAAAGCCGTACGGATAAAACGTTCCAGAAATTCATACATAATACGTCCCCGCAACGTCACTTTGGCACCAATTTCCTGATGCTGCCGCAGTTTGAAATTGGAGATACTCTTTTTAGAAGTGGTCACTGTTGGTCGTTGACCTGTGATCAAAGAAAGATCGCCTTTGGCAATTTCCAAAGCTTCCTTGACATCAGGTGATGATGCCACACAGGTATTGATCACTACTTTTTCAATTTTTGGAACTTGGTGTACATTTCGATATCCATGCTTATTTTGCAGGATGGGAATGACTCGTTCTTTATAATCTTTTTGAAGTTCGGATTGCATATCAGTCAACAACCTCTAGTAAGAGATGGATGGATTTATCTTTTGCTCCGCACTTAGGATGCGGACTTACCTTTTTTCTCAATTTTCCCCTTTTCAACGACTTGCAGGTTTGAAATGTGGATCGGCCCCTCTCTCTCTATAATGGCTCCGTTTGGACGATCTTGGGTCTTACGTTGATGTTTTTTGATTAGGCGGACCCCCTCGACAATGGCTTGAGATTTTTCCTTCAAAATCTGCAAGACAATGCCCTGTGCACCTCGATGGTTACCCGAATTAACCTTTACCGTATCTCCACGGCGAATGTGAAACCGTTTTCTCATAGTACCTCCGGAGCTAGGGAAATAATTTTCATAAATTTATCCCTCAATTCACGCGCCACAGGTCCAAAAATGCGAGTTCCACGAGGGTTGTGATCTTTGTCAATAATGACTACGGCATTGGTATCAAATTGAAGGTAGGAGCCATCTTCTCTCCGAATACGATGTTTGGTACGGACTACAACAGCCAGAACAACTTCTCCTTTTTTGACGGTGCCACCCGTATTGGCTTCTTTGATGTTGACTCTGATCACGTCCCCCACATGAGCAATGAGCGTTGCTTTACCAATAACACCAATCATACTCGCCTTACGAGCTCCGGTATTATCAGCAACATCCAATATACTTCTCACCTGAATCATTTTATTTCCTCCTCCAACGCTTAGTGTTTGAGTACTTCCACTAACCGCCAACGTTTCAATTTACTGAGAGGCCGGGTCTCCATAATGCTCACTCGATCACCCACCTTGGCTTCATTTTTTTCATCATGCACGTATAGCTTTTTTATCTGTTTGACAATTTTGCCGAAAGCAGCATGAGGTACTCTCGTCACAATTTTAACGACGAGCGTTTTCTGCATTTTGTCAGACACTACTTTGCCCACGCGAATTTTTCGCAGTGGTCGTGTTGGCGGAAGCGTCTGATCCGCCGGTTGAAGAGGGTTATCGGTTGTTTCGGTCATCTGGATTCAATTTGGTTAGTAGCCCTAAGCTTTTCGCTGATAACAGTTTGAATTCGAGCGATGTTACGGCGAAGGAGACGGAGCATACTTGGTTTTTCGAGTTGTCCACTCTGTTGCTGAAGCCGAAGCTTAAAAATCTCATCGCGCATCTCTCGTCTTCGTATCTGCAATTCATTTATAGTCAATTCACGAAATTCGCTGCTTTTCATTCGGTCAAATAGGTAGCTTATTAGCTTACTGTTGCATGGTGGCGAACAATAAATCGTGTTCGTACGGGAAGTTTATTGGCGGCTAATCGTAGGGATTCCCTCGCCACCGATTCTGGAACGCCATCGAGTTCGAATAGAATATTACCGGGGCGAACAGTTGCCACCCAATGTTCCGGCTGGCCTTTCCTTTACCCATACGAGTTTCAGGGGGACGCGATGTCACTGATTTATCCGGAAAAATACGAATCCAAAGTTTTCCCTTACGTTTCATATTTCGAGTTAAAGCAACGCGTGCGGCTTCGATTTGGACATTGGTAATCCAGGCTCGTTCCAAGGTTTGTAATCCAAATTCACCGAAATCGATTTTCAAATTACGCGATGCGGTACCAGCTCGGCTTCCTCGCTGCGTCTTCCGATACTTTACGCGTTTGGGCATCAATGGCATAAAAATTTTTCCTTACTAATTATTATGTGGCAGGAGTTAACTCTTGTTTGCGAGATGCAGGGCTCTCAGTTTCTACTTCAGATTTTTCTTCCTTTTTACAAATCCAAACTTTGACGCCAATTTTACCAGCTGTAGTGTTGGCCTCGCAAAATCCGTAGTCAATAGGAGTCCGTAACGTGTGTAATGGTACGGTTCCCAAACGCAACCACTCGGTCCTAGCAATTTCAGCTCCTCCCAATCGCCCGGCACATCGGATCTTAATTCCGAGAGCACCAACATCCAAGGCCATTTGGCCAGCTTTTTTCATGGCACGCCGGAATGAAATTCTGCGCTCTAATTGCGCAGCTATGTTTTCGGCAACGAGTTGAGCGTCCAGATCCGGGCGTTTGATTTCGACAATATCAACCTTCACCTGCTTACCACCTGCCAAATTCGAGATTTCTTGCGTCATCTTTTCGATTTCGGCACCTTTTCGCCCAATCACTACGCCAGGACGCGCTGTATAAATGGTAACACGCAAGCTATTCCAAGCGCGTTCCACGACGATGCGGGCTACCGCCGCTGCTCGAAGTTTTTTCTTAAGATACCGGCGAATTCTTTCATCTGCCAGTAGGAATTCCGCATAGTCTTTTTCGGGGGCAAACCAGCGGGAAGCCCAGTCCCGCGTCAGCGGAAGGCGGAAGAGTTTAGGATGAACTTTCTGTCCCATGGAAAAATTTATTTAAATGTTTAGGCTGACTGTTCTCGAAGTGAGGATTCCACAGTCTGGTCTGATTTCGAGGAATGGGTCTTCTTGACCTGATTTCTTTTTTTATTTTTTTCGCGACGTTTAATTTCGACCTCATCGGTGAGAACAATTCGGATATGACTTGTCCGCTTTCGAATCGGACCTGCGCTACCACGGGCTTTAGGTTGAAATCTCTTGAATGTAGGACCTTCTCCCACCACAGCTTCTCTAATTACTAGGGTATCCGGTTTCAAATTATTGTTATTTTCAGCATTTGCAATGGCGCTTTTCAATGCTTTGAGGACAATGGGCGACACTTTTTTGAAACCAGCTGCCAAGTTTAACACATCGAGGGCATCGAGCGCAGGAAGTCCCTGAATGGAGCGGGTCACTTCTCGTGCTTTGAACGCCGAGATTCTCGCGTATTTATATATTGATTTTACCTGCATTTTGAATGCTTTAAGTTGCTTATCATTGTATTTCCAATCGCAGGTGGTCTCCCTGTCGAATAGGCTGTTTCATCGAATTCAAATTCTGAATCACTGCTCCGCAAATACGGTCTCTCACATCTACCACTCGAACCGTTCCTAAGTATTTTTTGGCGCGCATCGCTTTAAAAGACATTCCCGGTCGCACACCTTGTTTTCTGCCAATATTCGCAATCACTAAACTCAATTCCTCTTTCACCCCCACCACTGTCGCCTCATTCAGCGAGGTGGGAGTAGACTGGGCATTTGTTCCCAAGCTATTATCCCCTAATATGTCTCGCACCTTGCGCAATTCTGTCTCCACTGCCAAGCGAGCGATAGGGTCGACACGATCCGCGGTTTTTAGCAATGTTAAAACCGCTTCGCTAAGCCGCATGAGCTCGAGGCGCGCTTCGTCTCCCTGTTCTTTAAGAAGGCGCTGCGCACGAACAGCAGTTAATAATTTTTGTTCGCCGATTGTCTGATCCGTATCTATATTAGGGATTCCAAAAATTTCAAGCTTAAGTGCCAAATCAGCTGCCTTTCGACGAGATGTTTCAGCATCCAGGGTGGCTTGGACCAAGCTATCGGTTAGCGATCGCACAGTTGCTTCCAAAAGGATTTGTCTTTCACGCAATGCGGACATAGTATCCTCGTCGTCAACAACAGGAACATCGATTGCCGCTCCTCCTATCGGAGAAGAGCGATGTAATTCAGAATTTGTCAAAGATCTACTGCCTGACTCCGCTGCGTGAGCTATTGTCAGGCTCACTAAACTGACTCCTATGAAAGTCAGTTTTATTAAAAAACTAGGGTTAATGAGTTATGAATAAATTATTTCGTCACTTTCGCAGTATGAGATCCATGTTTCTTAAAAATACGAGTCGGGGCAAATTCGCCGAGCTTGTGACCTACCATATTTTCGGTAATAAAAACTGAAATAAAGGTCTTACCGTTGTGAATCAGGAATGTATGCCCTACAAAATCCGGAGTAATGGTGGAACGGCGATACCATGTCTTAATGGGTTTTTTAGTACCAGCACTGTTTAGTTTGTCAATTTTCAGAAGGAGCTTCCACTCAACATGTGGTCCTTTTTTAAGTGATCTACCCATAGAAATTATTTCTTAGCTTTTTTACGTTGTATAATGAAACGATCGGAGGGTTTGTGTTTTTTACGGGTTTTAAAACCTTTAGCAAGCTGTCCCCAGGGGCTTACGGGATGATGTCGCCCGCCGCCTCCCTTACTCTTACCTTGGCCGCCACCCATTGGGTGGTCCACCGGATTCATCACCATACCACGCACATGTGGACGACGCCCCAACCAACGACTCCGACCCGCTTTGCCGCTTGAAACATTCATATGGTCAGAGTTTCCGACTTGCCCTAACGTAGCCAAACAGTCCTCGTTGATCTTCCGAATTTCACCCGACGCTAATTTCACAATGGCCAATCCACCTTCTCGGTTGGTGAGAAAAGCTTGTGCACCTGCGCTGCGGACTAGCTGAGCACCACGACCGGGAGTTAATTCAATATTATGAATGGAGGCACCAAGTGGAATTGCTTTAAGGGGTAGTGCATTTCCCACTGCCGGATCGGCTTTATCACCAGCCATCACACGATCTCCGACTTTCAGTCCTAGAGGGGCTAGTATATATGCTTTTTCCTTGTCCTCGTATTCGATTAAAGCAATACGTGCTGATCGATTAGGGTCGTAGTCAATCGCAATCACAATGGCAGAAACATTTCGTTTGCGCCGTTTAAAATCGATCAATCGTAATTTGCGCTTGTGTCCGCCACCTCGATGACGGCTAGTCACTCGGCCCTGGTTATTGCGGCCGCCCGTTTTTTTCAAAGGGCGAGTGAGAGATTTTACCGGTCGATTCTTTTCGGTGGTAATCTCCTCAAATGTCGGCAATACTTTAAAACGTAACGAGGGAGTCAGCGGGCGAAATGTTTTTAGGGCCATAGAATTTTCTCCGGGTTAAATAAGATCCAGCTTTTCACCTTCTTTTAGCGTGACTACGGCTTTTTTCCAATGCGGCCTTCGGCCGAAATCCGCACGCCGTTCACGTTTTTTCTTTCCGGCATAGTTTGCCGTGTTTACTCCTACGACCTTTTTATTGAAAATCTGCTCGATAGCCTGCTTAATTTGAATCTTATTAGCCGAAGGCGATACTCGAAAGACATATTGATTGTGCTTTTCAGAAAGAAGCGTCGCTTTTTCCGTAAGCAGTATATTGTGGATAAAATTGTAAGCGTCTTTCATTTATTTTAACAGTCTTTCAGCAATGACAGCGAGCGCGCTCCGTGTAATCAGAATTTTATCGAAAGCTAGCAAATGCTCTGCATTGACATCACACGCAAGCAACAAGAGTGTCTCTCTAACATTTCGCGCAGCTTTAAAAGTATTTTCATCAAACGAATCACTGAGCACGAGCACCTTTGAATCCTTGGGAGCAATACCATTTAAAATAGCCAAAAATCTTTTTGTTTTTGGCTCCGGAACACGAAAAGAATCTGAAATAAGAACATCGCCTAAAACAATCCTAGAACTCAACGCCTTGCGTAGAGCCAAGCGTTTGACTTGTTTAGGAATTTTTTTGCGATAATTCCGAGGCTTCGGACCAAAGGCTACGCCACCTCCCGTCCAGACGGGCGAGGATTTATATCCTGCACGAGCCCGTCCAGTGCCCTTTTGTCGCCAGGGTTTTGCGCCGGAAAGCGCGACCTCAGCCTTTGTCTTTGTATTAGCGGTTCCGCTACGCCGATTGGCACGCAATGCCACAATCATCTCATGCACTGCTTGGGTACCTTTAGCGTTTGTAATTAGCTCAATTTTAGATTCTTTGGCTTCCTCAGCCGTCAGTATGGTCGCACTCATGATCTATTATTTCTTACCTGCGGAAGAAGTCACTTTGGAGGGACTCGCCTTTTTTTTGCCCTTCTTCTTTGAAGGACGTACAATCAGATAACCATTTTTTGGGCCTGGAACTGATCCACTGACCAGGATCACATTGTCTTGTTCA
>Ga0153924_1001648_pt1 | contig 10685 bp, 10 predicted proteins | sample TSNJ008MetaG_FD_104709 | JGI IMG/M metagenome (GOLD analysis project Ga0153924, IMG submission 104709) | Attine ant fungus gardens microbial communities from New Jersey, USA - TSNJ008 MetaG | ecosystem: Host-associated > Fungi > Mycelium > Unclassified | place: USA: New Jersey, Wharton State...
ACCTGAGACAAATAGTAGTGCTATTACTGCGATAGCAACTGTACCTAACGATATACCTGTGTTAGTATTCATTATGATGTAATATGCACCAGTGAATATATGAATATTCTGATATTACTATATTTCTTGTATAAATTAGTCGTACTAAAGCAGATATTGTAATTTGATTAATTAATAACTGATAAACGCATGATATTTATACGTGCGAACTAAAGTAGTGTTATCAAATCACTTGAAAGTGACTGGTTTCTACCTCTTTTTAAACGGACGTATCTCTATCAAACCCTTTTCTATCAAAACTGTCAATGCCTGTTGCCATGTGCTCATCTATATTTTTCTTCGACTCTCGACAGATGCTCGGAATGGATGTCGGATAGTCCCACACGTTTCTTATCCTTACTGAAATAAATCTCTTATCCGCTTAGCATAATCACAAGTGTTTGTCATCCAAACGTAGTATTTTCATATTCACTCTAGCCAACTTAGGCAATAACAACTAAGTTAGTAAAGAATTACTGCTACTCTTAATTAGATAAAGTGTAAAGTAATTGTATAGGTAAATGAAAAATGAGTGCTGCTAACAACAACAATAAACAATTTCTCCTTAATCAGATAATATGGCTGGGAATATCCTTTGGCATCAGCATTGCCATCTCTATGTTAGTACCATTTCCTATATCGTTAGTTATTATAATGGGAGTATTTATCTTGCTTAACCTGTATATGAGAAACAGAATGATGAGAAGAATGGGAATGGGAAGCGGAATGTTGTTTGGTGCAATGTCTTCTTCTTCAATGTCCGGCGGCAATTCGTTAAGATATTATTGTATGAGCTGCGGTATGCAGCACAAACAAGCAGCTTGTCCTAAATGTGGTTCAAAGATGAAAAGAGTAGGGTCTTGAGGTATCATCATCGAACCAAGTCAGTAGACATCTTATTCAAGTAGTATATCTGAGATGCTTCACAACAGTTGATCATCTGTCTTCCGTTGTATGATCCTATCCATTTCTGGGTGGGATCTTCTAATACTGGTCTTTTTAGGCTATTCAAGAGAGTATATCTTGCTTTGTCATTTGATGAAACGATTTGTTGGCCAAATAGTTCGATAACCATGTCAACACTTTTATTTTTCCTTCTTTAGTCGACTCCTTGATATTCATCTCTACCTGTTCTGCTAAGATATACTCACAAATGGTATTGACGTTCTCTGGATTGACTAGGGCAAGTTTTTTGAGTGCTGCCCTAAAATAGGGTTTTGAGTTGTATTGGGTAATAGAGTCTATCTTTTTTTCCAGTTCATTTTTCCAGTCCTTGAAGGGTCAATACTGTGAGAACATATTTTCTGAGCTAATAAGTTTACGTGAAGAATCCCCAAGTATAGCGCGGGGAGTGGGATTCGAACCCACGAGTCCTTTCGAACATGGGATTAGCAATCCCACGCCCTACCAGGCTAGGCGACCCCCGCTCTTCCGTATGAGTTACCCAGGCATCAAAATCCACAGGTATTATATTAATCATGGGTAAAACCGATGGAGGAACCGTGTGCAACCCAATGTTTAAAAAGGTTATAAAAAGGAAATATATGCTTATATTATCTTTGAATCTTAAAGAGTCAAACGAGATCTTCCGCAGGGCCATAATTAAGGCTTACTTTGAGCCTGAATTACAAAAAATGGATTACCGCAAATCTCTTGCGAAACATCCACTGATTACAGACTATGGCCTTACCTCAGGCCAAGACGTTTTACATTTATTTTTTGATATTATCACTGGGAATGATTATCCCGATGGTGATGAATGGTTTACAATTGAGTATCTCCTCCCGTATAGTGTAAAGTTGCCTGACAAGCTAAAAGGACCTGATTATTTTAGTACAATTATGGCTGCCGAAGAAAAACATTTTTGGCGTCATAGGGAACTCATCCGTTTCAAATACGGCAAATCTAAAAAGCTATCAGAGTCCCTGGAATTTATGAATCAGAAATATCTCGACCTAGTTAAAGCTTTACACAATTCATCGGTTATTGAAGACTTGAAATGACAGACTGATTTTACTTATACTCCACATACATCTATGCATATGAAAATTGTCGGATCGAAAATTACAAATTCTATCACAACTGGTACCATTTAAGTATAGTCACCTTTTCTTCCATTCCTTCGTCTTCGGAAGATAATAGTATTCCGAACCATCAGAGTACTTTGTGCTGTACGGACTCCATTTGAAACGTTCTTCATCGTAACTATATATGATCTCGTCCAAATTGGTGAGTGTAAAAGTCTGCATTTGTATAGGGATAATGTCGACTAAATATTCAATTTTTTCAATCGCCATTTCAAAGAGCTTGTTATTTTTATTCATTAGCGAAAAAATTAAGCGGCGCGGTGTTGTTTCTTCCGGCGAGATTCCACAAAAGGATATGAAGGCTTTCACACCTCTTCTGTTTCCTCTTCGTCGCTTCATTTCTTTGATTAATCCCTTAATTTTGTACCACCTTTCCATTGTGAATTTTTGAAAAAAGGATTCTCCGAATGCAATTGGGAATTCGATTTCAACCATGCTAACATATAGCGTATCTCCTATCGGAAGTTGCTGCTCGTCCACACGGTCAAATACACCATTCAGTGCACTATATATTACCTCGATCTCAAACGGCGCAATACCATAATAGACAAATTTGGCCGAACACTCTGCAGTCAAAGAGTAATTATGTTAATTATAAAAAAAGGAAATTATAGGTTTTGCTATGTCACCTCAGTTATTGGCTTTACACAACTCGCTTTACTATTTTGCTCAACCCAAAGTTAGGCAGTGCTATGAAGCGTTCACTTTCGTTGCGTTGTCTACGCACTGCAAGATGCGCTTTTGAATAATAATAATAACGCTTGACTGGATACAGATCCCTTGTTTTGCTGCTCTGTCTTAATTTCTGGCAATCTGCTTTGGAGATCAGTTTCCTACATAGAGGACAGTACAGCAGTCTATGAATTTTATTTTTCGATTCTAATATGTGTCCGTTACTATCTTTGAACCAAGTCATAATCTTACCACTACTCTGTAGACTGGGGATCCTTATTTAAAAATTTTAAAGTTATTACCGCTGCTTAAAAATCATCGAAAATTAAGATCATATTCGACCGATGAGTTATGAAAGAAATTCACAACACTTGTCGTCTATCTATTGAACAAGAAAATCGCTGGAATAGTATTTTCTTCGACTGGGTCTTAGTTTCATTGTGGGTCTGGTCTGAAGACAATGCTATGAGTACATTTCAAATACCACGGGTGTAACATTTCAATAATCAAAAGCAAGGTTTTCCATACATATGCTGCCGAAAAGCGCTGTTATTATATTCTTATTTCTGTTCGAACATTCTAAGTTGTTCCAATCATAGAATTTCTTTCCTCAGACGATATTTTGGATTCCTCCCAGAACAGCATTAATCAATCACGAGATTATAAAAATTTGGATAGTATCAAGTACTGTTGTCTACCACGGATATCGATATAGAGGGACAGAACTAATAACAACAATGTCGAGCTTTGCTAATAACTATTTTATCTCTTGACATGATTGAAGTAAATTTATAAAATCCAACAGACCATTCTGTATTGAATTGAAAAAACATGTTCGATAGCATTAAAGAAAATGGAGGCGATAGTGAAGAAGTTGATGATATTTTTGATGATAATGAATCCCATCATGAACCCGATATATCTGATAAAAGTGATCCGTCTGATAGGCCAACGTTAAATTCTAACGATCCTATAGCAGCCGCTACGCCCACTGTGGATAATGGCATCAGCTCCAGAAATTCGCAACATCTTACACCGGAACCGGAAATAAAACCAGTCATAGACTCAAAATTTTTTGCTATCAGGACTACAGGAGGACAGGAAAATATAGTAGCAAATATTATACAAAATAGGGTTAATGCGAAAAAAATTGGAATTCATTCAATTCTTATATTGGAGAATTTTAAAGGATATATTATCGTAGAAGCTCCTGATTCAAATATCGCTTATGAAGCATTGGCAGGTGTACGTCACGTGCGAGGCCAAATCCGCGGAGAATTACCCTTCAAGGACATTGAAGGGTATCTCATAAAAAAACCGGTAGTCTCAGATCTGAATGTTGATGATACAGTAGAAATTATCGGCGGGCCATTCAAGGCCATGAAAGCGAAAATAACCAGAGTCGATTACGAAAAGCAGGAAGCCACTGTGGTGTTACTTGATTCGCCGTACCAGATTCCGGTAACGGTAGACGCAAACTATCTGAAAAAAGTGGCGCACTAGTTTTTGTATTTTTTTGTTCTCACTATGACCTTTTTTTTAATACCCATATATTTACAGAAATGTTTAGATTGATTCGTAAGCAAAATCACCTAATCACGGCTTTCAAAAGCAAGTTCAACATTGAACCTCGTACGAATTAGCAACACGTAATAAGCCTCACTATATATGATATCGTTCCTATAAAGGACGTTTATATTTCAGGTCAGCTTTGATTTGAAGCATGGGCGACAAGAAAATAATATCTGCATTAGTTAATGGTGGAGAAGCAAGTGCTGGGCCGCCGCTGGGGCCGGCTCTGGGGCCTGTAGGCGTAAACGTATTGCAAGTTGTAAATAGCATTAATGAAAAAACTAAGGATTTCCCTGGAATGAAAGTTCCTGTTAAAGTAGAAGTCGATGTTGCGACAAAAAAATTCATCGTAGAAGTAGGACTACCGCCGACAGCCGCGTTGATAGTCAAGGAAGCAGGTGTAGCTAAAGGATCTGGAACGGCAGGGACCAACTATGCTGGAGATATAACTATGAAAACCGTCATTAAAATAGCTAAGATGAAAATTGATAGCTCCTACGCCAATGATATACAGGGTGCGGTAAAGGAGGTAATCGGATCTTGTGTAAGTATTGGAATTAGTATTGAAGGCAAACCGGCAAAACAAATATACTCTGATATTTCAGAAGGAAAATATGATGAATTTTTAAAGTAATTCTTACGGCCACTTGCTTTTTATCCATGTTGGTCGTGAAATAAACTTTTGTATGGTCTCATAAGAGTACGCGTAAAGACTTTAAGAATAAATTTGCAGTAAGTTTAAAATATCCCAATTAAAATTTATAACTCATAACTTTTAGAGGAATATGAATATGGCTACAATTCAACAGGGATCAGCTGGCGGAATGCCAGTATTGATATTGAAGGAAGGCGCGACTCAGACAAGAGGTAGAGATGCTCAGAAAAATAATATTACTGCTGCAAAATTGATTGCTGAGGTAGTAAGGACGAGTCTTGGACCCAGAGGCATGGACAAGATGTTGGTTGATACATTAGGCGACGTAACAATTACAAATGATGGCGCAACGATTTTGAAGGAAATAGATGTTCAACATCCTGCGGCTAAGATGATGGTCGAGATAAGCAAGGCAACCGATAACGAGGTAGGTGATGGGACTTCGTCTGTCGTAATATTGGCAGGCGCCTTGATAGAAAAGGCTGAGGAACTTATCGGAAAGGATGTCCATCCTACGATTATTGTTGACGGCTATAGAAAGAGTGCCATGAAGGGAATTGAAATTCTCAACAGCATGGGCCAGAAGATTAAAGACAATGAAAAAGGAGATTTGATAAAAGTGGCTAAGACCTCTATGCAGACAAAGCTAGTATCTAGAGAATCAGATCAACTAGCAGAGCTAGTAGTGAGTGCATGTCTCCAGGTTTCGGAGAAAAATGATTCCGTATCCAAGGTAGATATTGACGATATCAAAGTTGAGAAAAAGGCGGGTGGTTCTCTGCATGATACCAAATTGATCAGGGGAATTGTCCTCGACAAAGAAGTTGTGCATGGGGGGATGCCAAAGCGAGTTGAAAAAGCAAGAATAGCTCTTCTCAACTCGGCTCTTGAGATCGAAAAGACAGAGTTCGACGCCAAGATAAACATCAGCTCCCCTGATCAGATGAATATGTTCCTAGAAGAAGAAAATAGAATGTTAAAGAGTATGGTTGACAAGATAACGGCGACAGGTGCGAACGTTGTCATATGCCAAAAAGGGATAGATGATATTGCTCAGCACTATCTTGCGAAGAACGAAGTTTTAACAGTTCGCAGAGTCAAAGAAAGTGATATGTCGAAATTGGCAAGAGCAACTGGCGCACGAGTAGTAAGCAACCTTGATGACCTTACAGCTAAGGACATAGGTGCTGCCGATCTTGTGGAAGAGAGAAAGATTGAGACAGACAAATGGGTGTTCATAGAAGGATGCAAACACCCCAAGGCGGTGACGATACTTATTCGAGGAGGATCTCAAAGAGTTGTTGATGAAGCAGAGCGATCAGTCCATGATGCACTTTCTGTTACAAAAGATGTAATGGAAAGACCAGTGATAGTTGCAGGCGGTGGTGCTCCAGAAGCATATACAGCAGCAAAACTAAGAGATTGGGTAAGTACGTTATCCGGTCGCGAGCAGTTAGCAGCCGAGAAATTTGCTGAATCGCTAGAAGTCATCCCCTTAACATTAGCAGAAAACGCAGGCATGGACCCGATTGATACCATTACAGATTTACGTGCGAAACAGAGTAAGGGGTCGAAGTGGACTGGGATTGACGTAAGAAGTGGCAAAATTGCAGATGTATCAAAATTGGATATATTCGAACCAATTATCGTCAAAGAACAAATCATTAAATCAGCAACAGAAGTTGCATCAATGATCCTTAGGATCGACGATGTGATAGCATCTGGTAAGTCAGCTGGTGGACCGCCTGGAGGAGGCATGCCACCTGGAGGAATGGGCGGCATGGGTGAAATGTAAAGAACAAACGAGTAAATGAACTATAAGATTTACTCACGGTGAGTTATTTCATTTCTTCTTTTTTGTCATAATGTTTTATCATTTGGTGATATATCGCACTAGAAAACGGATTCACAAGTGTAGTATACAACGTATGTTTTGTGTGCTCCAACATTAGCAAAGCTTTTAATACCTCAGAATGTGCAGCTAAGATTATCTTTCCGCCTCTTCCCCTCCTAGTTTTAGGCGTTTATGAATCTAAGGATGGTCGAGTTATGGCTTGGATCTTGATGACCGGCTCTCCAGAAACGTTCCCTTCACTGTGTTCATATATTTCAGCCAACACCTAGCAAACCTATTTATAGAAAGTATTTTGAGGGTAGCTTATGTTGCCAAACACTGGTCAACTAGCCGTTATCGTTGCCATCTGTTATTTAGTGTTGTTCTTCCTTCTAGCATCAGGTTTATTTAACTCCATTATAGAAGGACCAGGTCAAAATCCAAGTCAGTTCATCGTCCCTTCCAGGTCAGTTCAAACGATCGGAGAAACGATTGTTACAACAATGATCTTGTTTATCGGAATGTGTGGTGCTTTCCTGCTCTATAAAGCAGGAAACTCCATCAATCCAAAGTCACAGGGAGGATTATTGGCAGCAGGTTTTACTATTATTGGAATAGCCTTAATACTTGGATTCAGACTAGTTGGTATCAAAACTTGAGAAGCAAATGTGATTGATTAAAAAATATTCTTTGAAATTAAATGACATGGGCAAATCATGTGTTTTGTTCTATTAGAGAAAACACATTACGCAGAACTATTATCTCAAAAATGTGCACTCCAATACGACGACTCCACACGCAGCTAAAATCTTAAGTAGAAGATAATGATATAAATCCTACAGGTGATTTATGGTATTTGAGTTAGAACCATTTGATTGGTACAGGAGATTCTTTGGCGGAGGAAGAAGAGGTCTAGGCGGAGATTTCTTAGATGATATGTTCATGGGATTCGATGAAATGAAGCGAGAGATGGAAAGAGAATTTGAAAATATACAAAAAAGAATACCCAAAGACTTGATAAGAGAATATAATACACCACAAGGTGGAACAGTAAGAGAAGTATGACCAATAGTCTATGGATATTCAATCACTATTGGACCTGATGGTAAACCAAAAGTAAGAGAATTTGGCAATCTTAAATCATCAAGAAGATTTGGCAGCATGGGTAGACCTGAAATTAGTGGCGAAATAGAACCTTTGGTGGATGTTACTACAACTGATAAGGAAGTGAAAGTAGTAGTAGAAATGCCAGGAATAAGCAAGGACAATATCAGAATAAATGTATATGATGGCACTTTAGAAGTCAAAAGCGAAGATCCCCAGAGGAAATATCACCGCAGTATTGAAATACCAGCAGAAACAGGTATTGAAACAGCCAAATCTACTTACAATAATGGAATATTAGAAATTACGTTTAAGAAAAAAGAGCAGACAAAAGGAAAAACGATAAAGATAGAATAGATGATTCTTTACTTTATACTTTATACTTTTTTACTCTTCAATCATACGACTAGCTTCATAATCTAAATATATAGAGCTTTTCGTCCTGCTTTTGAAACCATCCATTTATCCAAACTGAAGTTCTTTAATAGACTCCGCCACCAATAGCTCATATAGTTAGATTTGTTTACTAGGAAGATTGTTAATCAAATACCGCTTTTACTTTTTATTGAAGGCGTTAATGGATGGATTATTTGAATACGCATCGAAATCAGGACATGTGAGGCCTTTCAATGTATCTTTTGGATACTCTTAGATGCAATTAAGGGATATAGACATCACCCATATCCAATATCATATTTTTTAACACATTGATTGCCGAATCTACGTATCAAAGATTGATTCCTTGATTTTGAAAAATAACTATTTCACGAGGTCTATAAGGATGAGATATAATATGAACAGAAAGATCATTTTCATTCCTCATTTCTACATATAATTTTACTGCACTTTTCAATCTTAAAAGTCGGTTGCTGGAAGGTGACTGAATCCAGTCATAACTTTTTTTGTAGCGAATCATGCTCGTAGCAAGGATAGGGATCTGTAAAGTTACACCTTGCTTTACGAGTAACATGAGGAATATTGACAATAAATGATTCACGTTGCTGAGACCAAATCCAGACTCAATGTTGATTTTTTTATAATATAAATTGTAAAAAGAGTTTACAGAGTCAAAAATAACAAGACAAGATTCAGACATTGAATCTATGACTTCAATTAAAATTGATTCAAAGGTTCCCTCACTGGGAAGGTAAATTTTGATGCTCTTGTGACTATCCTCTAGTGGATTGCGTGTTTCGGTCATTGTTATAGTCGACTGCTTTAAAATTAGTCTTGCCCTCAGATATGCGCTGAACGTTGTATCCAAGTCTATATAAGTTACTTTTTTTTGAAAGGTGTGACAGGACTCATGATGTATTCTGCTAAGGCAACAACGTGATGCAAGCATGGAAGTGAAACATAATTTTGCATAAGGGTCATTAAATATTAGTGCATTCAAACCTTCGACGCTGAGTATATCCTTATAGACACCTTCCACGCTCGTATATAATGTAAGCAGAGGCTGAATATATAATGAATTATGATGGCTTCGATATCATCGAACCAGGAAATTGAGTCAGATTGTATTAGCACATAACGTGGAGATAATTACTGTAGGAGCCTCCACTCCTCTTTGTGTACGGATTATGCGTCCTAGTATTCCACATTATCACTACGTTTAAAACAGGGGAGTATATAAAGAAAGAGTAGATTGAGAAGAAAGACAGCTACTACAACTGTAGTAGCAGCTACAGCAAAGACATCAGTAGCTACAACCACTCCAGTAAAGACAACAAGAAAGACATCGGCGGCTACAACAACAACGACAACAACTGGTACTGCAGCAGCGGTAACAGACCAGAAGATAGAAAATGTTACGAAGGGTTTAACACCATCATATTCTAAACGTTTAGGTCTCTGTAATTCAAAACATATCTCTGTAATCTGTGATTATGTATCGGCTTTAAGAAGTGAAATAAAGCTTTCAGATAATTATAGGCAGTCTATTTTTAACACATTAATAACTCTGTCAAGGACCAGTAAGAAAGAATTCAAAGACTTTACCAGAGCGGATGTTATAACGTACCTAGACCAATTCAGAAAAGAAGACCAACAAGACCCCAGTCATAAGTGGATTGGTACATACAATATGAACCTAGTAAATGTTACCAAATTCTTCAAATGGCTGTACAGTTCCGATATTGAACCTACAAAAAGACCCAAACCTACAGTAGTACAGAACCTTGCAAGGTTAAAACGTAAAGAGGTTTCTGGATACAAACCATCAGATATGTGGAACGCTACTGACAACCTTTTATTTCTCAAATATTGCCCAAATCCAAGGGATAGATGCTATCATGCGATAGAAGTAGATTGCTCGGCTAGACCCCATGAACTCCTGAATTTAAGAATAAAGGATGTGGAATTCATAGATGAAGGTGGTAGTAGATATGCTAAGATTATAGTGAACGGGAAGACAGGTGAACGTTCTCTTGCACTTATAGATTCTATTCCTTATGTTACTCAATGGATTTCCTTACATCCACAAGGAAGCAGCAGAGAGGCTATTTTATTACCTAATATACAGACGGGTAAAGCAATCAAAGTAAATGCCATGTTTAAGGTATATAAAAATTATAGAAAATATTTTACTTCATTACTCTCCTCTGATAACGTCCCAGAAGAGGATAAGATAAAGATAAAGGAATTACTCAATAAAAAATGGAATCCTTATGTCCACCGCCACTCAGCAATTACAGAGAAATCTGGGATGCTATCTTCAGAT
>Ga0153924_1001649_pt1 | contig 10681 bp, 11 predicted proteins | sample TSNJ008MetaG_FD_104709 | JGI IMG/M metagenome (GOLD analysis project Ga0153924, IMG submission 104709) | Attine ant fungus gardens microbial communities from New Jersey, USA - TSNJ008 MetaG | ecosystem: Host-associated > Fungi > Mycelium > Unclassified | place: USA: New Jersey, Wharton State...
CCATAGAGCTCAAACTTCGAGCACGTCGGCATACGTGGAACAGGCTCTTGCTGTCGCATTCAGCCTTGGTTCTCTGTCTACGTGGACCCTTCTGTCAAGATCAGATCATCGTATAACATTTCCAGCGATCAGCTCCGTTGTCCACTCCTCCCAACGAAAGTTCCCTTTCTTCATTTGAAACAGTCCCTCAAAATGAAGCAACCTGCTACCCTCATGAAAGAAAATCTAACTCGGCAACCTCCCTTCAAAGTTCGCCGCAAACCAGTTCCCCGACTCTCTGACCTTCCCTCATCCCCTACACCTACTCCAAGGAAAAACGCATTCGGGAAAGATATTTTCACCAGTTTTCCAGCTTTGGATAGTGGTAGTATTGGCCATCATTACCAGCTTGACCCCCAAACCCTGGATTCATCCGGAGAACTTCGCATCCACAATCTCATTGTCAAAAAATTACTAGGTATTGGAGGACAAGGAAGAGTTTATCTTGCTCAGGGACCCTCCCAAGGGACCAAGGGAACTGGACCAAGGGATCAAATGGTCTTTGCTGTCAAAGTCATGTTCAAGAGTCGTCATGTGCATTATGATGATATTCTGAGGGAGCAAAAGCTGATGAGGCGTTTGCGTGGAAATCGGTTCTTACTTCAGTTGGAGGCAAGTTTCCATGATAAGAAAAATTTCTATCTCATCACGGTAAGCAAGTTTCTTATTCGACTTTGCCATGTTTTGGCTTGATCAACATGACAGGAGTATCATTCCGGAGGCGATTTGGAAGATTTGTTGAGAGTGCAGGGATATTTCTCCATCTCAGCCGCTCGAATTTACACAGCTGAACTCGTAGGTGTTTTTTTTTTTGTCGGCGTCATTCGGAACTGATAAATCCTCCAGTGTGCTGCTGTGTTTTTTCTTCACGAACACCGCATCCTGCATCGCGATATCAAACCAAGCAATATTCTTCTCAAGTCGGATGGTCACATCTGTCTCAGTGACTTTGGCCTCGCCGTCGATTTCTCTGATAATACAATCAATGAAGAAAGTGCTATGGTGCATGTTGAGCCTGTCATTCAGGGATGCGCCGGAACAACCATATACATGGCACCCGAGGCCTTGAGAGGCGAGTATTATGGTTTTAAGGCTGACTGGTGGTCTGTTGGCACTACCTGTTATAATCTGTTTGAGGGCATTGTACGTCGTTCTTCGTTGATCTGACTGCCTCAGTTGATGGAGATCAGCACCCTTGGCCTTGCTCGGAGTATAGATGGCTGGCCGAGTTTGCTGGAGCTGAACCTGTTAAATTCGGATTGACCTCTGATAACCATGTGAGACTATTTGTTCGCTCGGTGAGTGGCACTTCATTATAATCATGAACGTGACTGGATTGATTTTCGTCCTCCAGCTCTTACTCAGAGATCCAAAGCAAAGGCTGGGTGACCGTGAACTGTTTGCTCATTCGTTTTTCAATGGCCTGTAAGTCAGACCTAATAAATGATCCATAATGCTGATAGACTTGATATAGAAGAATTCAAGACATTTATAACGGGAGACTCGTCCGTGAGTTGCACGTCCAAATCATCGTCTTTCCCAGTTCATTGAGCTTCTCTAAAGCGCCTTATCTGCCTAGACCCTTTGACGCGACGGACATCCGCAGCACACTCACACAGAACGACGTCATAGAGATCGGCGAGCACTATGATCGGGGCGCAGTGCCGAATGCCGACTACATATTCTATGGTTCCAACCTGTCCGAATTTGTGCCTTCTTTTGATGGGATCGATGCCAACAATGAATTGAAGAACCCATCTTTGTACGATTCTATGCAAAATTCTGCCGGTATCAATGAAAGAAGTATAACGTTTGATAGTACTGGAAGAGTGTTTGTCTCCCGCTCCAGGGATCCTGAATTAATGTCAGAGTCGATGGAAGGTTTCGAATCGAATGTTGTGGGCGATATGTCAAGTGCTGTTGTGGAGACCCGGACTTGCGAGGTTGTTAGGAAAGATCTGAAGTTCCGCTGGAGCATATTGAGTAATGAGAGTGGTGTTGCCAGTAGTGCTGTGAAGAGTCGAGCGACGAGTTTTGTTGCTTTTACGGAATTCAAAGCACTTGATGAAGCCGAAATCAAGGTCGAGAGTGACAGGGAAGGAAAGGAAAAAGGACAAGAACAAAACCTCGATTCGAAATCAAAACCAGACACTTTATCTGTCGTAGAGATCATCGAAGAAACCGAAACTGGTCATGGTCCGCTAGATACCAAGCAAGACATACTGCAAGCAGAACAACACATTCAATCCAGACTACAGTCAAACTATCAGCTTGAATTCACAACACCTCTCATATCACCAACCACAACTTTCTCCTCTCCTCCATGTCAAAAGGTCATTCACTGTAAAGGAAAGCTCAGGATGATTGGTCTGAGCGGTTCCATCACGAAATTTCATGTCTTGACAAACGTTGCTTTACTGTCACCACTCAAGAGTGGTCACAATAATCAAGGTAGTTCGTCATGTGAAACAGCTGCTCCCTCGTCTCTTGGATTCTGGCATGGTGGTGAGCCAGACGACAATCAAACAAGTGCGACGACGCTTGATTCCAGTATCGCTCCCCTGCTTGAGGTTAGCTTATGTGATGGCTCACCTGCAAAATCTGAGACTGTTTTCTCTGTCGACGACACATACAGTGGCGGGCGACAAGATGACTTCTCGGATACCTCCTCAACCTTGGGTGAACTGGACATCAATAGGCCTCTTCCGTTTCTCTCTGCACTCAGAGACAAGGAGATCCATGGCAAAGACAACGAAACCAGACCTGTCGACAAGATCGTCTCAATTGCCGACGATATCATTCTCATGACTATCAGAGAAACTGAGGTTGATGACCCTTTGGCCACTGTGCATGAGAGCTTGTGCACTTCTGTCGGAATTGTGGACAATGCCTTCGCTCTTATAAGAAAGGTCACTCAGCTTCTCAGTAATTGTGTCAAGATTATCTTCTGCCCGACATGTCTAAGGCCTAAACGTTGTTCATTGGTCTAACCAGGATATCATGAATCGTCTTCACGTTTCAGATTGAGGTAATTTAACCCCAGGATCATCCCTATCACGGACATCAATCCCTCGTTGGTGGGCGCTAGTTTCTCTTCAGCGATCTGGCCGAACTTGGCGGTCTGCATGCTATTCTGTCGAATATCTTCATCGCAGTCGTGGTCATATGCATTTGCGATTCAAGATATGAGCACTGAGGAGGATGGTGAACACCCTGGCAACACATGAGGTTCCTGTATCCTTGTTGCAACGTCTTGACAGCCCTCTTTCCAATAGCCCCGGCTGATCTTGCATCGGGGTGTTCCATCCGAGGCGATCACTGGTCGTTGACTGCGATAATGACACTATCTGTCGATCTCCTGGTCTTCATCTTCCTCGCCCTTAAAGATTATGATTGATCGTTTTATGTCCTTCTCTTTGTCGCTTGTTCTGAATGTATGCTCTCTAGATCGTATTTCACCCTAGGAATATCGCTCCGAGCCGGTGTTTAGTTCCAATAAAGAGTAGAACACTTAATTGAAAGGTATCATCAACCAATTATTTTCATGGTCTCTGGCCTCCTGAGTTTGATATCCATATACACCGATTGTTTTTTTGTTATACTTGCCTGATCTTGATTTGTCCTTAGCCTATTGGTGCTAGGAACAGTGCCTGTCAAAACTCTATATTGCCGCTGAACCTTGACATGGCATGGCGCGGCGCGCTCGGAACAGGGGACAGCAGATACGCAATTGTACACTGTCCTGGGGTGTAGAACCTGCTATTGGTCTCGCCATTTTCTGAGCCCATGAAAGGATTAGGTGATGAGGTGATTATACCAGGAGAATTGAGTGTTTCGCAGTTTTTGTTGCCGAAATCCAAGTATACGTTATCCTGTCCATTACAAATATGATGTCAGGACAAGTTTTTAAACTTCATTCTGGGCGTCTCACAACTAGTCTCCATTTGAAGCACTATTCTATACTGAGCTACAGAAAAAGGGGTTTGTTTATCCAGGCAATATACTATTTTGTACTTTTAGTTTTTTTTTTCGCTGGTGACGCAATATTCAAGTATTGAATTGTAGATAAATATAAATTCTGTATTGTGAAAGCTCTAATTATTCAGGAAACTGAAACAAGTACTATGAGACATGATAAAGAGAGACCAGACAAGTGACCGATATCGGTGTTATAACCAGTGTCAGCGATGTGCCATATCCAAATCAGACAACAGTGTTCAACAGGACCAGGATCAACCCTTAGTTATGGTGCATCCCACCTACTTGAGTTAAGGACCATGATCTAGATCTACTTTAATCATGTCGGATGAAGATATGCTTTACAAGTGCCTCCACTCACATTTCTCGTGTGATGATCTTTGACCAGAGGTCCTTGGCATTCTTGGGCTTACGTCACTCCGAGCAGCATAATTCTTAACTTCTTCGGTCACGAGTCCTCAGCCCTCCGATCGGCGAGAGGATGCCCATAGTTTGCTGTAGAGCGGCAGAGATCGCCAATGAACCCGGCCTTACTTGTCCGCCGTAAAGCTCCGGGCAAATGCTGATTCTTTTCCTCTTTGAGATCTGGTAGGGTTGGGGGGGCTGTTGAACATCTGTCCTTTCCTTGGCTTTCTGGATCTCGTCAGTGCTCGAGGCCAGACGTAACTCGAACTCGAACCAACAAGATGATGTGGGATTTGAATTGTCATGATTCCAGCCAAACAAGACGGTCTCCTGCGTAAGTCGCTTTCCTCTCTCGGGAAGATATTCTAGTAGACTCTTGATCAACAGGTTTTCTTCACCGTAAGTAGATCAACATAAAATGTCGGCCAAGTATGACCTTGTTTCCAACAGGCAGCATGCACCCGTGGTGTTCGTTCCTGCTGGTGATACATCTTACGCTCTTGTGCAAATGCCAGCTCCACCTATGATATTGTCAGTGTGTCTTGCAGCGCGATGAAGTATCTCTCACCATAGAAGATCGTAAATCAGCCAGATGCCTCTCCCTCAGTAAATGCCTTCGGTTGATTCGCAATAACATCATCAACTTTCAATAGATATCATTCTCACCGACAGCCACCTCTCTCAGAAGTCATACCGCGTAGCCAATATCCAGGGATTACCCCTCAGATTAGCATTGTCGAGAAATATCACCAACAGGATTGTAGCAGTCAACATCGAGGCCACTCTCGTTTGCCTTCGTTGGAACCCACTGTGACTCCACGACCTCATTCTCACACTAACACCTTGTATCACACGGTTGAACATCGGACAAGAGACTTCCCAAGGTCTTCTCATCTGAGTGATGCCGCTCCTGGTCTCACACAAACCTTCACGCCAGGCTCCTCGACAGCGCTTACACCTGTCTCTTACGGATCCTTGCACTCTAGTTGTACAGGTCGCAAGAAAGCACTTTGCGTAAATCAAAATTGGCCTATTTTGGAATTTCTTACGATGTGTAATCTAGATCGGCATTAATTATCGAGGACAAAGTAATGAACTTCGGGGTTGCGTCAATGATGCTCGCAATGTCCGTAAATGGCTCATAAGTACGTTGGCAACTTTGAATGGTCCTTTAATTAATGATGTATATCATTCAGAGTATCATGAGTTTAAAAATGAAGACGTTGTTTTATTGACAGATGATACAACTGAACGTCGGCACCTGCCCACTCGACAGAACCTAATCAATGCCATGAACTGGCTAATTCGGAGTGCAAAATCCAATGATTCCCTGTTTTTCCATTGTTCGTCTTATTCATAGTTTTTCTTTGTTATGTTTCTTTTATCATTTTAGACTCTGGACATGGCGGTCAAGTTGAGGATAAGGATGGGGATGAAGTCGATGGTTTTGATGAAGGTTCGCTTTGACTGTCAAACCAAACGCCAATCTTACCTTGTTTCGCAGTTATATTTCCGTTGGATTATAAGGAGGCAGGCTTTATCGTGGACGATGTGTGTATACAAGTGTTTGACGTTTCTGGAATTTTGACCCCTATTTAGGAGCTGCATAAGATAATGGCGCGCCTTCCCGCTGGTTGCAGGCTTACAGTTCGTATGCCTAGATTCTGCATCACCTCTTTTGGATGTTGATTAACCGCACTAGGCACTTATTGACGTGTGTCGCTCATTCTTGTCTGCTTGGTTGTTCTCTGAACAAAAGGAACTATACGCCTAGTCCTGTCATTCTGGGACAATTTTGGGTGCGTCTGTGCTTTGCGGACCTCGGAAAAATAGGCTTAGTTATAAACAGATCTCCCTCTTACTGTGGGTCTTTGCTCCAGAATAAGTGACATTGCAGTAGCCAATTGAATAGTATTCGTGTCGTGGGCGCATGGAAAGCGACGTTACAGAAAAATATAGACAAAAGAAAGACATCCTTGCAGACGTCGTATGTATCTGCTATATCCACTCACATATGAAATCGATGGACTGTTCAAAAATCAGATTTCATGGTCGGCATGTCAAGACGGGGAAACCAGTGCAGATACTTCCCACGAAGGTGTCGCCGTCGGCGCAATGAGCCATGCAAGTGTTATCCATCTGTAAATGTATCACCCCTGATTTGATACTGCATACAGGCATTTATTTCCTCCCTTAGTGAGCAGGCACAGTAACCAGATCTTGTCATCTACTTTAACTTGGATACTAGAGGCACAGCCAAATCAGTCATATAAGCAACTTCTAGACTCGGTTAGGTTAGTTGCGGTAAAATTTGGTCAACTAAACCAGCCACAACTGAAAAATCATTCTGTAAACAGAAAAATTCTAAGATCCAGATACAGCCAAACTCCCCAACTCGGAAGCTCCCACCCTATCGTGAGTCTTTGTTCCACTTTATCGCTCCTTCTCTTCCAAGACTTGATCAACAGGACATGAGCCGAAAATTTGTTGTATGAGGTATTGGCTCTTCATGGCGACTGAAGCTAGGAACATCACACTTGAGTGCTTATCGAGGTTTCAATATTTTAGTATATTTTATCATCAGCCAAAATGGCTTGAAACTCCTCTAATCACAGCTTGCGACCAACCTGATTGATAATTCATCATCAAGTCCAAGGACCACTAACCAGAAGAACTGTAGAGATATTGAAGAGATAAACACTGGCAATCACAAGAGCCTGTTATGAGCCTGTTACATCTACATCTCTGGCGACTCAAGTTCCATGAGAAGCTGTACCCTTGTCGTTGAGCGGTTGCGACCTGAAATAGTGGGGGATGCTCACAAACACTCGGAAACCCTACTTACCCTGACAAGGCGATAGATATTTGCACGTCCAGGATTCGGATTTTCCACAAGAAACAGTTTAAATGTGAGAGATCCATAGCTGAAACACAATTGTGGAATATTATTCAAGTCCTTCAAAAACGGCGCAGAAGGTCATAATAACCGTCCTGGGAGGGTATCTGAGGAAAACATGAAAGAGCGTCACATAAAAGGTGGACCAAGATGCATGAAAACAGAGTTAAACAAACGTTGGGCAATCCTCATCTGTACTTCTTGTATCCAATAGCCGTCTGCTTTAACGACTATTATATCATGCTCCAAGCTCGTCGCTCATGACTTAGACCACAGTACGATTGGTAGCTCGACTCGTGTACCTATATCATCATGTCAATGCATGTGGAACTGAAGTAATTGATGTAAAGAATCGGACTTCTGGGCCAAATTTATTCGCATTCAATTCCCACTCGTAACCTTCTCCACAGTGCTTCTCAGGGCAAATCACGCCAACCAAAGCTCATACGGCTTCCAGTCTCCTGCCACTGAAAAACACGGACCCCTGACGGGGAAACTTCTGATGGCGTCGATATACCACAAGACCTTGGAACTACGCATTTGATTTTTTCTGATGGAGAACTTTGCTCTGACTTGCAGAAATAGAACCCCCGTCTGCAGTACTTCTGCTAGTATGCGATTCATAGATGGTCCATTTTCGAACGGATTCTCTCCACAGTATGACCGAAACGGAGTTCCGCTGGGTATTTCTTTCAAAATCAAGTGTCTCGAATGCATGCATGCTACCAGGAGTCTGAGAAATACAGCCTTGACATACACATGGTTCTCTCTCTCGTGACGAGCTGCTAGTCAATACCAGGTGAAATTGTAAGGGGGGAGCGTATCGTCCACTAGTATAATAATTGGGTGTGCGTACTGAACTGACTTGAGGAGTGTCTACCCTCTGAAGACTTTGGTTCAGGCTCTACAGGGCTCATGTTCACTCAACTCTTAACAACCTTCGTGTTCTGTGCATCTCTCGTTGCGGCTGCACCTACTGTGACGACTATCAAGCTCGATGGTGCGACTGTAAGCGGCAAGGCTTCCGGCTCTGTACAAGAATTTTTGGGTATTCCTTTTGCCCAACCTCCGTGAATATACTCTTGCCTATTCGAAGCTGAACGATCGAACTTAATTGATTAATGTAGTGTAGGCAACCTACGATTTCGACTCCCTCAACCAATTTCTGCCTATAGCGGGACCATAGATGCGACCAGCTACGGACCAACGTGCCCACAACAGTCATTCACGCTGCCGATTCTTCAAGGTCTTCCGGCTGAAATTGTAGACGACATTGTGAACAAAGTATTCACAGCTTTGTTCCCTGATGACGAAGACTGTGAGATCTTTTTGTCATTCTGGGCTGTCCACGTTTACCGAGTGTAATGAATGCAGGTTTGACCATTAATGTCGTAAAGCCTGCGTCTGCGACACCTTCTTCAAAGTTGCCTGTGGTGGCGGTGAGTACAATAGTGCTCCATGATATATGCTGGTGACTGATAAAGAGATCAGTGGATCTTTGGTGGTAAGTGGTTGTTTCAAAAAGATCCATGTGTCGATCTCCAAGCCCATTGCCTTTCCAGGAGGTTTCGAGTTCGGCGGGACATCTATGTAGGTTTCACTCCTGTCACGGATTGAAGCGTATCAATACGTATCTGTCATCCATCAGGTACGACGGGAGCGGAATCGTCTCCAGATCTATTGACATGGGTGAACCGATCGTCTTCGTGAGCATGAACTACAGGTGAGAGCCATCCCTGGGATTAGGACACAACACCAAACTAATGAGAATGTAGGGTTACAGGTAAAGACTATCAGAGAACCATGTTGTTTTGTCTGAAAACATCTGTAGGTTTCGGTTTCTTGGCAAGCAAAGAAGTCAAAGAAGCTGGGGTTGGGAACCTTGGTCTTCAGGATCGTAAGCCGATCAAGTCTGCAAAGCATTTGGCAGTCTTGAAAACAGATCATAGAACGACAGGCGTTACGATGGATACAGAAATATATCGCTGCATTTGGAGGTGATCCATCAAAAGTAACACTGTAAGGCATCAAGTGCATTCGTCTACATTTTAACCCTACCGAATGATTTAGCTGGGGTGAATCCGCAGGAGCGATTTCAGCCTCCCTTCATATGATTGCCAACGATGGTAATGCTGAAGGCCTCTTTCGCGGTGCCATCATGGAATCCGGTGCTCCTATTCCTGTCGGCGATATCGAGAATGGTCAAGTATTTTATGATCAGATTGTCAGGGATACTGGATGCTCTGGATCAACCGATACATTACAGTGCTTGCGTGAGGTGGATTATGACACGTTGAAAGCTGCTATCGATGCTACTCCTAGCATCTTTGCTTTCCAGGTATGCATTTACGAAGTAGCAATGGAAAATTTTCAGGATGAACATGATGACTAGGCGCTGCATCTGACTTGGTTGCCTAGAGCTGATGGCGTTTTCCTAACTGATAACCCCCAGCGTCTTGTGCAGAATGGAAAAATTGCAAACATCCCTTACATTACAGGTGAACCGAAGTCTGAATAGACTACCCACTATTCGAATATACTAACGGTTATTAGGCAATTGTGATGACGAAGGGACACTCTTTTCCCTCTCTACACTTAACTTGACGTGAGTACAATTCTCAATACTCCAAGACAAAAAGAATGAGCTTTAATTCGCATAGTTCCGAAGCACAAATTGCAGATTATGTCCAGAATGTATTTATTCCCGGAGTAACCGATGATCAAATAAGCCAGCTTTCTGCCTTATACCCTGCAGACGTTACAGCAGGCTCGCCATTCGGAACAGGGCTCTTGAATGCCCTCACCCCTCAATTCAAGCGTATTGCCGCTGTACAAGGAGACGGTGTTTTCCAAGACGTTGGCTCTTGAAAAATACATCGGGAAAGCAAGATATCTGGATTTTTTGTAAGTTGGCCATGTTCGAGTAAGGGAATGCGAAATTGATGGATATATTGCAGTGAGCAAGCGCTTCAAAGAGATACCCATTCTCGGTTCGGTCAGTTCATTTCAGTTCATTTGACACCTACATACTAACGGGTCTTGATCTACATTAAAAATAGCTTCATTCAACCGACCTCCTGAACTCCTTTTTCATCGGTCAAGAACTGAGAGACTATGTGATCCGTTTCGTAAACAAACTGGATCCCAATGGAGGAGGTCTCTTCGATTTCAATTGGCCAAAGTATACGACAGATAACCCGAAACAACTCATCTTCTTAGATGGGTTGATCCCTCAGGTGATTGGAGAAGATACTTATCGGCAAGAACAGATGGATTTCTTGACCGAGGTGACATTGGCTGTACCTGTTTGAGAGGTCTGCAGGGATGACAGCTGTGTGGTGCTAGCTTCGATAGAATTCTCAG
>Ga0153924_1001650_pt1 | contig 10681 bp, 9 predicted proteins | sample TSNJ008MetaG_FD_104709 | JGI IMG/M metagenome (GOLD analysis project Ga0153924, IMG submission 104709) | Attine ant fungus gardens microbial communities from New Jersey, USA - TSNJ008 MetaG | ecosystem: Host-associated > Fungi > Mycelium > Unclassified | place: USA: New Jersey, Wharton State...
ATGCCGCTCATGTCGGGCAGACGCGCGATATCGATCAGCACCGACGGCTGCGCCAATCGGAGCTTCATCATCGGAATGAGACTGTGACCGCCCGCGAGGAGTTTCCCGTCCGGATTCTCCCCGAGTAAGCGCACCGCTTCGTCGAGCGAGCGTGGACGGCGGTACTCAAATGCAGTAGCAATCATTTCGCACCTCCGTTGCGTTGCATCGCTGCCCAGAGTTTTTCCGGACGCAGCGGCATGTCGATGTGCTTGACGCCAAAGGGCGCAAGGGCATCGACCACCGCGTTGACGACCGCAGGCGTCGACCCAATCGTGCCGGCTTCACCGACACCCTTCATGCCGAGCGGATTTACCGTCGTCGGTGTCTGCGTTGAAGAGAGCTCGAAGTGCGGAAGCTGGTCGGCGTGCGGCACGGCGTAGTCGAGCAATGAACCGGTGAGAATCTGGCCGTTCTCGTCGTAAACAACTTCCTCATAGAGGGCCTGCGCCATACCCTGCGCAATACCGCCGTGGATCTGGCCCTCCACGATCATCGGATTGAGCTGCGGTCCGCAATCGTCAACGGCAAAGTACTTGAGCACGGTCACATGCCCGGTCTTTGGGTCGACTTCGACAACGCAGACGTGCGTACCAAAGGGGTACACGAAGTTCGGCGGTTCGAACCTTCGCGTTGCGTCCAGGCCAGGCTCGAGCCCCGGCGGCAACTTATCGCCCATGAAGGCGAGAAACCCCGCTTCCGCCGTAGACATCGTCTTCGAGGGAACGCCTTTAACGACGATTTGCCCGTTTCGATACTCTACGTCGGCGGGATCGACTTCCCACATGTGCGCCGCGATCTTGATCGCTTTGGCTTGAATCGTTTCGATTGCCAGCTTGAGCGCGGAGCCGCCGATGGCCGTGCCGCGCGAACCGAACGTTCCGACGCCGTATTGCACCTTGTCAGTATCGCCGTGAATGACGTTCACGCTGTCGATCGGTACGCCGAGTTCGTCGGAAACGAGCTGGGCAAACGTCGTCTCTTCGCCTTGACCGTGCGGCGAGATTCCCGTGAGCACCGTCACGCTGCCGGTTGGCTCGACGCGAACCGTTGCGCTATCCCAACCGGCCGCCGGCATCGCGGCCGACGGCCCCATGCCGCAGACCTCGACGTAGGTTGAAAGGCCGATGCCGATGTAACGTCCCGATTTTCGAGCCGCTTCTTGCTCGGCACGCAAGCCTTTGTAATCTGCAACTTGGAGCGCCGTGTCCATCGTCGACTCGTAGCGGCCGGAATCGTAGGTGAGTCCGGTCGCCGTCGTGTACGGAAACTCGCTCTCCTTGATAAAGTTCTTCCGCCGAATTTCGGCCGGGTCCATCTTCAGCTCGCGCGCAACCAGATCGACGAGCCGCTCGATGAGATAGGTCGCCTCCGGTCGTCCCGCACCGCGGTAGGCATCGGTTGCCATCATATTCGTGAAGACACCTTGCAGCTGGAGATCGATGTTGGGAATTTTGTAGCATCCCGGTGCCATGAGCACGGTAAGCTGCGGGATGACGGGCGTGAGGAGTTGATGGTACGCGCCGAGGTTCGCGAGAATCTTCCCGCGGATTCCAAGAATCGTCCCATCTTTGCGCGCCGCAATTTCGAGATCTTGGATTTGGTCGCGACCGTGAATCATTGCTTGGAAGCACTCCGAGCGCGTTTCCGTATATTTGACCGGACGCTCGAGTTGCATCGACAGCCACGCAACGATCGCTTCCTCGGCGTAAACGTTCAGCTTGGCACCGAAGCCGCCGCCGACTTCCGGCGCAATCACGCGAACGCGCGTTTCCTCCAGCCCGAGTACCACCGAAAGCTGGGTGCGAACCAAGTGCGGAATCTGTGTTGACGTGTGCAGCGTCAACGACCTCATGCCGGGATCCCAATCCGCGACCATCGATCGCGGCTCGATTGGCGTCGGCGCAAGGCGTTGATTGACCAGCGTCTGCTTGACGATAACATCGGCAGAGGAGAATGCCGATTTCGCATCGCCTAATGTAAAGAGGATATCGAACGCAACATTCGTGCCGAGATCAGCGTGCACGTACGGAGGGCCGGCTGCCGCCTTGCGCAAGTCGATCGCGCACGGTAGCTCTTCGTAGGTCACTTCGACCAGCTCGGCCGCGTCACGGGCGGCATACGCATCGTTCGCCACGACAACGGCGACCGGCTCACCGACGAAGCGGACCTCACTCACCGCTTGAGGGTAGTGTGGCGGCGCCTTCAACGCATCGCCCATCTTGTGCGCGACCGGCATCGAGCCTTTTAGGCCCGCGGCCTGTGCGTCAGCGCCCGAATAGGCGGCGAAAACGCCCGGATGCGCCTTTGCTTTGGCCGTATCGACGCGTAATATCTTCGCGTGGCCGTACGGACTGCGCACGAATGCCGCATAGCATAGTCCAACCAGCTTGACGTCGTCGACGTAGGTTGCGCGTCCAGTAATGAGGCGTGGGTCTTCACGCCGGCGTATGCGCGCGCCGACCATTGCGGTAAATGCCATCACACCACCTCCGGCGTGCGTATTTCCTCTTTTACGGCTTGGGGACGTGCCGCCGTCGTGGCCGTCGCGGCCGCGGCAGCGCGAATCGCTTTCACGATATTTTCGTAACCGGTGCACCGGCACAGATTGCCTGCGAGTGCCTTGCGAATCTCGTCATCCGTCGGGTTCGCATTGCGCTGCAGCAAGTCGATTGCACTCATGATCATTCCCGGCGTGCAATATCCGCATTGTAAGCCGTGAGAAGCCCAAAACGACTCCTGCATCGGATGGAGCTTCGCGGCGTTACCGATGCCCTCGATCGTCGTAATCGACGATCCGTCCGCTTGAACGGCAAAAACGGTGCAACTCTTGACTGACTTGCCGTCCATCAGAACCGTGCATGCGCCGCAACTCGACGTATCGCAGCCCACGTGCGTTCCGGTCAAGTCTAGGTTTTCTCGAAGAAAATGTACGAGGAGCAGCCGCGCGTCCACGTCGGCAGCGTGACGGCGGCCGTTTACCGTGATCTCAATATTCGACATGATTGTCTCCGCGCAAAAACCCGCGAAAAGTGTAGGCAGAGAGGTACCTTCACGCTGCGTGGAAATCCTAGCCCTAAGCTCAACAATATCCGGCGAATCTCGGCTTGATATGTGGTCCAGTTACGGCGATGATTGATATCCTTAGCACCATCGAACGCTGGAAAGCGCGGGGCGATCGCATTGCCCTGGCGACCGTCGTCGAAGTCGAGCGATCTGCGCCGCGCGGCCCCGGTTCGTCAATGGCCGTCAACGATCGCGGAGAGGTCGTGGGCTCGGTTAGCGGCGGCTGTGTCGAGGAAGCGGTTTACGCGCAGGCACAGGACGTCATCGCGACCGCGCGGCCTCGGCTGGTTAGTTACGGAATTAGCGACGATGCCGCCATGGCTGTCGGACTAACGTGCGGCGGGACGATTCACGTCTTCATCGAGCCGCTGGAATGGTAAGGGGCGTGACGATCTTCGAACGACTCGCGCAGGCGATCCATGCCGAAATGCCGGTGGCGCTCGTTACGCGCATGGACGACCACGCGATCGGCGCAAAGTTGCTCGTCTTTGAAGATGAATCGATCGGCGACCTCGGCAGCGCAGGTTTGACGCAAGCCGCCACGCAGGAAGCGCTAGCCGCTCTGTTTGCCGGCGAACCCGTTCTACGGTCGTTTGGGCCGGAGGGCGAGCCGATCGGCATCGAAGCGCACATCTTCATTCAACCATTCACACCGGCGCCCGACATGTATATCTTTGGCGCGGTTGATTTTTCGCGTTCGATGGCCCGCCTTGGCAAGTATCTCGGCTTCCGGGTTACCGTCGTGGATGCGCGCCCCGCATTTGCGACGCGCACACGCATTCCGGATGCGGACGACGTCGTCGTCGCATGGCCGGACCAGTTTCTCGTCCACGCCCGCGTTACTCCTCGGACGGCAATCATCATCTTGACGCACGATCCGAAATTCGACATCCCGATACTGCAGGTCGCGCTACGCACGAGCGCCGGCTACATCGGTGCGATGGGAAGCCGTCGGACCCACGGCGAACGCGTCTCGCAGTTAAAAGAACTTGGTGTAAGCGATGTCGATCTCGCTCGCATCTGCGCGCCGGTCGGACTCGACATCGGCGCGCGAACGCCGCAAGAGACCGCAGTCTCGATTGCCGCAGAGATCGTCGCACTTCGCTCGGGACGCACCGGAGGACGATTGGTGAACAGCACGCGCTCGATTCACGCTTCGCAGCCCGCATGAGGATCGACGACTCGTTTGAAATCCAAGCCCCGATAGCGCGGGTCTGGCCCCTGCTCAAGGACATCCCGCGCGTTGCAACGTGCATACCGAACGCGCAGATTACCGAAGTCGTCGACGAGAAGACGTATCGCGCGAAAGTCGGCGTAAAAGTCGGACCGGTCGCCGTCAGCTACGCAGCGACGATCCACGTCGATTCGATCGACGAGGTGACGCACGCGGCGACGATGACCGTTCAGGGCGATGAAATCAAGGGGCGCGGCGGCGTCCGCGCGACGATCGTGTCACAAGCGCAGGACCTGGGCGCCGCGACACACGTCGATCTTCACACCGACGCGCATATTAGCGGCATCGTTGCAACCATCGGCGGCCGGCTCGTCGAGAGCGTCGCGAAAAAAACGATCGCCCAGTTTGCCTCGAATCTCGCCGCCCTCGTCTAGGGGCTGGGCATGTCGTTTTGTTTCGATTGTGTAAAGGTGGCATAAACCCGGCGGGCAGAGGGGAACAGATAGCAGGGGATTGGTAGCTCCAAAACTGCGCCTCGTACGGAGAACACCGCGTTGAAGTTCGTACTGTTCTCGGATCTCCATCTGGACGCGCCCTTTCAATGGGCTCCTGCCCCATTGGGGCGCAAGTTGCGAAGCGCGGCGCACCAGACGCTCGCCAAGATCTGTTCGCTGGCTAAAGCTGAGCAGGCGGACGCGCTGCTCTGTGCCGGGGACTTGTTCGAAGCGGAGTACGTCACTCCGGACACCGCGGAGGCATTGCGCAATGCTTTCTCGGCTCTGGCGCCTGCGCGGGTGTTTCTTGCTCCCGGAAACCACGACTGGTACGGGCCCGACAGCCTCTACCGGCGTGTCAATTGGAGTTCGAACGTTCACGTCTTCGATCAGGCGCATCTTGCGCCGGTCGACCTTGGAGAAGGCTACACGCTCTGGGGGGCCGCTCATTGCGCTCCGGCTAACACCGACAACTTCTTGAAAGGCGTTCGCGCCAAGCGCAACGGCATAAACCTCGCGCTCTTTCACGGATCGGAGCGTGGTCTGCTCGCCGCGCAAGCGGAAGACAAAGCTCCGCACGCACCGTTCCGCGAAGCCGACATTCGAGCGGCCAATCTGCAGCACGCGTTCGTCGGGCACTTCCACCACCCCAAAGAGAGCCCATTGCTGACCTATCCGGGCAGCCCTCAACCGTTGCGATTTGGAGAAGGCGCCGGCGGTGCGGTGGTCGTGCAGTTCAATGACGGAGCGATTCAGCGCCGCTGGGAAGACGTAGCCACGATTCCTTTTCATGACATTGACTTGGATGTGAGCGGAATCCCATCCATGCAGGCCATCCGCGAACTCGTATTCGCCAAATTATCAGGCCTGCAGGGCATTGCGCGCCTCACCGTGCACGGCCGGCTTGCGCATGCCGTCGACCTGAAACTAGACGACCTCAGAGCGATCACCTGCGGCTTGGACGACCTCGAGGTGCGCGTCAAGGATCTGACGCTCGATTACGATTTCGAAGCGATCGCGGCAGAGCCGACGGTACGCGGGCAATTTGTGAAAGACGTTCGTAGCAGTGCGTTTCCCGACCAAGAAAAGCTGCGAATCTTAACTGTTGGATTGCGAGCCTTTGACGGACGCAAGGATTTGGAGCCCATCTAATGCGATACACCTGCGTTCACGCTCGCGCTTTCGGGCCATTTATCGACCATAAGCTGGATTTGGCTCCGGGAATGAACATCATCTCGGGTTTGAATGGGGCCGGCAAGTCATCGTGGCATGCGGCGTTGTACGCAGCCTTGTGCGGCACGCGGCGTGGTCCGGGCCAACGCAAAGAAGACGCGAGTTTCTCCAAGCAATACCGGCCATGGCGCGTGCACGAATGGGACGTGACCGCCGAGGTTCTGCTCGACAACGGGCGCCGCATCGAGATTCATCATGACCTCGACGGCAACGTCGATTGCCGTGCCTACGATCTCGACCTTGGGCGAGACATCTCCGCCGAGATCATCAACGACGGATCGCCCGACGGCGCGAGATTTGTTGGACTGGACCGGCGCGCATTTCTGAAGACGGCTTGCATCCGGCAGGGCGACATTCTCGGCGTGCTCGAGAATCCCGAGGATCTGCAAGAGCAGCTGCAGCGCGCAGCAGCAACTGCAGGAAAAGATGCTACCGCCGCCGCCGCGCTCGAAGCAATCGACGAGTACTTGCGCGATTTCGTCGGTCGAGACCAGAAGAACAGCGTGAAGCCGCTGCGCACGGCGCGCATGCGGTGCGAGGAGGCGCAAGCAAGACTCAGCGAGGCGGAATCCGCGCACGCCCAATACATCACACGCTTTGCAGCGAGCGAGGAATCGAGAAAAGTTGCTCTCGAGGCGACACATGAATCAACGATAGCCGAGACGATCTTTGCCCGCGCGCAAGCGGACGATCTGATCTCGCAAGCTTCTCGCGCGAGCGAGCTCTCGAGCAAGGTTGCCGCCGAACCACAGTCAGGCGACATTCGGGAAGACGAGGGCCTTGCAAACGAAGTAGCGTCGGCTCTCGGTGCCTACGCGAACTTGACCACGACGCAGGTTTTTGGTGAGGATCCCGAGACTCTGCGCGCAGAACTTGCGAGCCTTCCCGAAAATCCGGCATTGGAAACCGCTCCCGACCCCGACATCGGCAGCGCGCACGAACATTACGTGCTCGCCCAAGCTTTGGCTTTGGAAAATCTGAAGTCGGAGCCCAAAGGACGAGCGAGCGGTTCGGCGGCACAAGGTGCGTGGTCGTCGCAATTGGTGTACATTCTCGGCGCACTAACGGCGGTCGCCGCCATCGCGCTGTTTGCCGCACAACAGTATCTGGTTGCCGTGGGTACAACCGTGCTGTTGACACTGGTTGTCATCGAAGCGGTCGTATCGAGCCGGCGCCGCAACACGGTTGAAGCGCAGCCCGAAAACCCGGCCGAGGAAGTGCTGCGCGAAACCGACGCGGCAATCTGGCAGCGCCGTCAGGACGAGCTCTCTGCGGAACTCGAGCACTGGAAGCAACTGCTCTCGGAGCGCCTGCGCTCGCGTGGCTACGAAAACCCGGACGACCTTCACCAGACATACCGGCAATACGTGAGCGATTGCGTCGGCCGAGGCGAAACCGCCAAATCGGCGTCAAGACGCGCGGATCTGGAGAAACGTCTCGAGGCAGCCCTACAGCTAAGTGCCCTTCGAGAACAGCGCGAACTGTTTCGTTCGCAAGTGGAAAACGGTCTGCGCGATACGGCCAGGAAGTGCGGAGTCGAAGCCGTTGATAACGACGGATGCGTTCGGGGACTGGAGTCGTGGCAAACGTCGCGCCGAGACCGTTTACAGCGCGCCGAGGCAGCCATTGCCGAGCGCAAAGAGCTTGAGGGGCTGCTGCTCAATCATGGGTCGCTGGCCGATCTCGAACGCGCAGCGAAGGAAAAGGATGCTGAAGCAGCCGCACTCGCCTCTTCCTGTACGCAGGACGAGCTGGAAGCCTGGAAATCGGCTCATGGTGTTCCGTCGAGCTCGGTGTTGCGCACGCTACGCGATGCGGCCTCACTCTGCAAGACCGAAGCCGACAGCGAACAAGGTGAACTCGACGCATTGCGTCGGACGCTGCCAAGCGTTGCCGATCGAATCGAGGAATTGGCCGACAGTACTCGAGCGCTAGAGAGACTTGAGAATCTCACCAAAACGCTGGAGAGCACGCGCGAATTCCTGCGATCGGCTCAGGAGACCGTGCATCGTAGCATCGCGCCGATCTTGGCTTCGAGCCTGGAGAAGTGGCTTCCGACGATTACGAACGGACTGTACCGTAGAGCCGCGGTCGACCCCGAGGAATTGGTTGTACGTGTAAAGCCCGAGGGTGGGGAATGGCGCGAAGCGATGCTGCTCTCTCACGGAACGCGCGAGCAGATTTACGTGCTCCTACGCATCGCGATGGCCGAGCATCTCACGAGGTCATCGGATGAAACGTGCCCGCTGCTGCTCGACGAGGTCACGGCCCACTGTGACCCCGTTCGCACCGAGGCAATCTTGAACTTATTGTTGGAGATGAGCCGCGAGCGTCAAGTAATCGTCTTTTCACAGGAGCAAGACGTCTACGCCTGGGGCCAGCGGTCCTTGACCGATCGCGACCGGCTACAAACCCTCGACCGTAATCTGCTGGCCATCTAGCTGGCGCTGCCTTCCGCACGCACTCTCCGCAACTCCCGGTCCGGAAATGGGTATATCTGGCAAACGGGAGGATACGGAAGGGGTCGTATGAGGTTTTTGCTTGCTGTCACACTCAGTCTCATAGCCATACTAGGCATGTGGCTGTTAGCGCAATCGTCTGCACCGATCGTTCTGACGAGCTGGACGAATTGGTCTTAGCCGCCGGCCATCGCGCCGACGATGAGCAGCGGCTCCCTTCCTTTCGCAACCTCCTCGGGTAAGGGCCCATCGGGCGCCTCATTCGATAGATCGCGCTCGCACGCGAAGAACCGCAGGTACGGCCGTCGCTTTTGCGTTACGTGATCGCGAATCGTGCCACACAGTACGGGATAGCGGGCCTCGAGCGCGTCGAGCACGGCTCGCAGCGTAACCTGCCCGTCAGCGCCATCAACCTCGAGTTGCAATTCACCGCCCAGACGTACGAGCACGCGCAGATGAGGCGGGAGCAAGACTCGAATCACTTCAGCGTCTGAACCTCTACCGAAAGCACCGCCGGTAGGTCGCGGACGATCGCGCTCCAGTGATCCCCGGCATCGGGCGAGAAGTACACCTGTCCTCCCGTGGTGCCGAAATAGATACCGCACGAATCGAGCGAATCAACCGCCATCGCGTCGCGCAGCACGTTCACGTAGCAATCGCGCTGCGGCAAACCGTTGGTGAGCGCTTCCCACTCATTCCCGCCGCCGCGGCTGCGATACACGCGCAGCATTCCTTCCAGCGGAAAATGCTCCGAGTCACTCTTGATCGGGACGACGTAGATCGTATCGGGTTCGTGTGCATGAACGTCGATCGCGAATCCGAAATCCGTCGGGAGATTCCCGCTGATCTCGTTCCAGGTTTCGCCGGCGTCGTCGCTGCGCATCACGTCCCAATGCTTTTGCATGAACAGCACGTCGGGACGCGCGGCATGCCTGGCGACGTGATGCACGCAGTGGCCGACCTCGGCATCGGGATCGGGTATGCCCTGCGAGCGCAGCCCACGATTGATCGGTCGCCACGTCGCACCGCCGTCGTCACTTCGGAACGAGCCGGCAGCCGAAATCGCAATGAAAATTCGCTCGGGCCGAGCTGCATCGAGAATGATCGTGTGCAGGCACAGCCCGCCCGCGCCCGGCTGCCACTCTGTTCCCGTAGGATGCCGGCGAAGTCCGGTGAGCTCGTTCCAGCTTTGACCGCCGTCGGTCGAGCGAAATAGGGCCGCGTCTTGAGCGCCCGCGTACACGGTATCGGGATCGTTCGGAGATGGTTCGAGATGCCAGATGCGCGTGAACTCCCACGGCCGGGGCGTTCCGTCGTACCACAGATGCGTACCGGTTTCGCCTTCGTATGCAAACTTGTTACCTACCGGCTGCCAGTTCTTGCCGCCGTCGTCCGAACGTTGGATCAACTGGCCGAACCATGCGGTGTTTTGCGCCGCATACACGCGATTCGGATCGGCGGGCGATCCCTTGACGTGATAAATCTCCCAACCCGCAAAGAACGGGCCGCGGACGTCCCATCGCTCGCGTTTTCCATCTGACTCGAGAACGAACGCGCCCTTGCGCGTGCCGACCAGGACCCGTACTGCGCTCATCTCTCACCTCCAGAGCCCCGCACAAATACGGCGAACCCGCGCGATCCACCCCTAGATGCGAACTCCGCCCTTATGAATTTACCAACTGGGCAGCTATCCGTGACGCCACGCCTTCCATATTTCAAACTCAAGGGTCGCACCTTTCCCTACCACGTTCACCGGAATCAGATGGGGCTGTATTTCGGCGAATAATAGAATGCATCAAAGTCCTTCGCGTAGAGTTCTCGTACCAACCTGGTGTCACTCGCGGAAAGAGCATGCTTACCCTCGACGGCATTGGTCTGTTCCAGGGGCAGCAATCCAAAGCGATCACATAGCTGGTCGTACCCTGCATTTTCGCCATCACAGATCCTTACTAGCAAATCGACTCTGCGAGATCTGCCTTCAAATACGTAATCGCATTGTGGAAGCAAATAGTTTTGTAACGCCTTCTGAGTGCGGCAAAGGGCGAGCAAGTGCCTAAAGGACTTCGCTCGCAGGTATGCGACAGAGCTCTCCGTGGAGTTGACCCGCTCTCGCGGAGAGCTGCGATTTGGACATCAGGCGGCTTGATTCATTCGCCACTCGTAGTTGTTGGGTGAGAGATAACCGAGCGCTGAATGCCGGCGTCGCGGGTTGTAAA
>Ga0153924_1001652_pt1 | contig 10669 bp, 8 predicted proteins | sample TSNJ008MetaG_FD_104709 | JGI IMG/M metagenome (GOLD analysis project Ga0153924, IMG submission 104709) | Attine ant fungus gardens microbial communities from New Jersey, USA - TSNJ008 MetaG | ecosystem: Host-associated > Fungi > Mycelium > Unclassified | place: USA: New Jersey, Wharton State...
TACAGTCCTTAAATACATGATTGTGGTGGTCTGTGCACCAGAATAGCCTACCACATGATCACTACCTATTGTTCTACATATAGAAGTACTATTGTTCTTGAAATAGAGATAACATAACCATCTTAGGGCAGTCCTTTGTTCTATTCAAGGACAGATGATAATCTATGGGTAAAGATCAGTGTCATATGCAAACATTGAGGACCTTGTATCTCCATGGGATCTTATTGCCTCTAGATCTATTTATAGCTGAAAGAAGTGCATTGAAGAGAGCTTCCTTTGCAAACCAGTGAGTACATCCAAATAACTATCCAAGCTATATACTAATTAAAAAAGGAAATTCTAGAAGATTCTTCAACCTTCACCTGAAACATGACATCAGTTTGATATTCTAACAGTTAAACATCCATAGGCTTTCATAGGCCTTCATAGAACATAGCTTAATGCTACCTTAAGCCCTAGCTAATATTATGAACAAATCATAGAGAGATGTACATATGGAACTCTGACTCAGGAAAGGTCAGATGAGTTTTGAGTCATTAGTTAAATTAAACCCTTAGTAAAGCTCTTAGTAATTGCTTGTAAAGGCAACTGGAGCTGTCAGCAACTGACTACAGACCTTAGCTTAGGGTCAAAGCACAAGAGCTCTTTAGGGTTAGAAGAGAACTCAATGAGTTGAACTATACTACTTATACAAACTGGACTATTTGTCCTTGTTTATACTACAACTACTTCTTGAGTCAGGGTTCAATTCCAGTTTATGTCCATTCTATTTATAGTCCTTGGTCATGGTCAAGGCAACTCATAATAGTACTCCCCATTTTAAGATTTCTTGTCCCAAGAAATTTTCTACAATTTGTCATATGGGTCCTATAGGCTGCCCATCTATCTCATCTTCTTTGTTCCAGTCTTCTATCCTGCTTTTCTCAATATTTTCCTCTTGTTCCCCTTCTTCTTTAATCATCTCCAATATTCTTTGGCCTCTTTTCTATGCTCTCTTCTATCTTCTCCAATTCCTTTCCAACTGTTCCCAATATTCCCTATCAAACTTCTTGTTATCCCATCTATATAATACTTTTGCTATATATCTCCCTGGCAACTGTGTCTCTTGATTTTCCCTCATATTCATCTTCTTTGTCTATCTCACTCCCTCTCCATATTGTTCCTCAAATTCCTCTATTAATTCCTGTATATTTCCTAAGTTTTCCCTTGGTTCCCAAGTATCTTCTTTTGCTATATAACCTCTCTATTGTACTAAGTACCAATCCTTTCCTCTGAACTTCTTCTTATTCAATATCTTCTCTAACATTGTATGTACTGGGAGCACAGATTTTCTATTTTTAGCATACTGGAGTACAGATAACCCCTTTTGGTTAGGCCAGAACACAGATTTACTATTTTTAACTAGGCTGGATCACAGATTTACTATTTTGGGCCCCATCAATTGTTTTCCACACATCTGATATCTTGATAATAAGTGACATTTTTGCTGTACAGTTTGCAAAAAGGAGCTGTGCAGTGTCGAAACAACTTGGTAAGGCAGAGGTATGCTTGTTTTCTTCCCTGATCACTGAATAAATTTACTCCCAGTCCTAGGTGACAAGTGTACTCACCCAGATTCACTGCCACTTCATGTATTCATGGTTGTACTCTCTGTCAGTAAATGAACACAAGTGGTATTTCACTAAATATCAACCTTTGATGAGGCTGAAGAGCTTTCATTTTTGATTGGGATGATGTATATTAATATACCAGTGATGTTCTGGTCATTGAATAGAAGGACAGTAAAGCATATTGAAAGGTAAGAATCACCAACCTCATTGTTGGGCTATTAGAGTGAATCACCATTAGTATTAAAGTTATGCAAGACAATCAAAGCTATGGCATGGTTGTAATATGTCAAATCTGTGGGCCCAGCTCCAGAACTGGTCAGCCAGCTCTTGAATTAATATAATATTCAACAGCCCCAAACATCTTCTAGCATGTATGTCCACACAATTGTATTGTCACATGTATCCCTTTACTCATACTGTCAGCATAGACAGTCAAAATATAGACAAGACATGCACATGGACATTATGCATTGCACACTATTAAACAGCAGCCATGTACATTTTCTCTCCACAGTATAGCAGTTGTTCCTTCTGCTTTTTATGCTTCCAAGTGATGTTCTCTAGATATAATAGCTTGAAAGGACATGGCATATCATTCTGTCTACATGGACATGGATATAGATGTACTTAGATACCAAATAGACATTGGCAATAGGTCAAAGTTGGCACTAATTGGCAATCTATATTTTGCCCCCTACAGTCAGCAATAACTCATGGTACAGTAACATATCTATTGGTCTAGCTATGGATATCATAGGCAGGCATTTTTGTGATGCTTCTGAGTCTCAGAACGTCAATGTTGTGTTGCTGTGAAACAATGCAGTTATACCTTATATTGTTCCATTGGTGAATTATGTCTTGAAGACTTGGTTACTATATATCAATATCATGGTAATTCTTCCCACATCTCTAATGGCAAATACTGGCATTTGACCAATTAAATTAACTATGACTATTTACTGAGAAGGACTTAAAACATCTAAAATTTTCTGAGATGATCTGTCGAATAACCATATGTCGAAACAGGGCATAGAGACATATTGGGGAGTAGTATGGGTTAGGTTAGCAAAATAATGTAACATTAAGCCTTCATGCCAGGGCCCGTTTGGCTATCAGGTTGTTGAAAACTCAATCATCATCGAGCAGCATGACCATTGTAAGGTTGATGAGCTTCTTCCAGCTCCTTCAAACAACAAATTGGTAATTTGCATATTACTCGAAACATAGAACTAATTTTGCTGAATGCAGGTACGCTCCGCATTTATGAGGTCTACTGCCATGTAGGGTTCCGAACGACCATTACGGCAAGACACTTTGGAGGGTGGAGGACTTGATGAAGCACAGGAAGATCAAGGATGTCGCTGAGAATCCGCTTATACTATCCTCAAAACTTATATCGTGTTTTCGAACCTCGTCTGTGTTAAGATCGTTCAGATTATGACAATGTGAGCTTTATTGAAGGCAGCGAGAGGAACAGATAAGACAGCTTCCCCAAGACTAGGAAATACCTCGTCATAATACAAGGAACATGAATAGATAAATCAGGATTCAGTCATACCAAAAAGAGCATCCAACTGCTCCGTTAGATCATGCACCTGTCCTCGTACTCTATCCAGTTCTCTCTGTAACTCGTTCATCCCCTCTCTCTCTTCCTCTCTCACCATGATCAGCGTTGGCAACAATTGATCGACCTTGGACCACATTGAACACCTCTCTGCAGCAATGATTTCACCTCCTGGCTCAAGTTCAAAACTGTCACTCCATATAACCCCATCATCAACGTGACAGCCCAAGGGAAGAACTCGACTCAGGAAACGGGCGACGGAGATGGATTCTTCCACAGCGGAGAAACCCACGGCAAGGTGCTGAAGGCATTTAAAGTGAGGGCGGGGAGAGGCTGTCGACAACGAAAGTGCACCGAAAGAAACATCAATGAATAGAGCGAGGTAGGCCAAGCGAGGGCAATATTGGGCAAAGGGAAATATTGCCTCCAGAGTTAGATTTGAAGATTTGAAGTAGTGTGGTTCTGTGTTGAGATTCAGAGTCTCGAGTGAGACCCAGCATTTAGCGAAAATCTCGAGGTCCTTCTGCGTAAGCTTCAGTGGAAATTGATGTACTACCTCGAGTGAAGTAAGGCTGCTGCATGCGAGCGCAGATTTCAAGGTATCTGCCGTCACTTGGCTGAGCCCATCTGGAACAGTGATTTGATCCCTGAGTACACGCCGTGGAGATATAAGTGTTAAAATCTTCAACATCTGGCAGTTTTCAGATATAGTGACAAGAAGCTGATGAAGGTGAGCCGGTGATTCAAATTCTGACGATTCAATGTGGAGCACAGTGATGTTTGTCGGTGCAAATGGAATTGTGAGGAATCGTTGGACCTCCCTATAGCTTGCTGTCAGAGAAAGGTCCCAGAGAGATGGAAATGCACCGTCTGGAAACTCTGGTTGGAAGACAGCCACGTCGGCTGGGTCACCAGAACCTTGGTCGTCATAGTACTGGAATTCAACACAACCAAGTTTTGGTAGGTGAGAACAACAGATGCAGAGAGAAGAATCGAGGAAATGATATCTTTCTCAGATCAGGGAGAGATGATAAAAGCCAAATCAATTCTTTTTCCAAGATCCTCGCAGGTATCTGGGTGCGAATATCGAGTTCATTAAGCCGTGGCATACGATCGATAATATCGTCAAAAAACGGTCGTGGAGAGGCACCTGCGATGACGTTAGGGAGATGAATGGCAAACCGTGTGACATTTGCACACATGAACATCACACACAAGGGCAGGGAAGCTCTCCAGTTGAGTGTGTGCATATTAGGGAGAATGACGAGAGACGTTCTCGTCCGTGCGATATCGTCAAATACAGAATGACTCAGGGCGATGTCTTCTATCGTTTCGTCGTAATAAAGCTCGCGCACGCGCCTCGAGTATTTCTGACACCTCTTCCAATCACTAGACTCTGGGAGGCGCGAAAACTCCTGGATCTAATTCAGAAATTTCACGAAAAGAAATAACAAGTTGACATGCAAGTTGTCTTGGATCCTCTGCCTCCTCCCGTTCTATAAGAGGAGCTAGTATATTGAAAAGTCGTTGGAGATCGCCAACATATCGCCAAAGCGCATCAAGTGCGACTTCTGACCAAGATCGACATACGAGGGAATTGTTGAGATTAGAACTGCGGCCCAAGTTGCTGAAGATAGTATCAAGAAGTTCTGGCATAGTCAGGACGCGATGCATGGTTTATTGTGCTCAACTTGACAACTTGAAACAATACTTTGATAGTGTGATGTACTTACATCAGCCATGGTAACTTGTCAGCGATCCACTAGGCCCACCGGTCCATGTGACTAGATTATGTCAGGACAAGCTAAACTAAAATTTTAATTTACTTACATAAGCCAAGGAAAATGCAGTTATCAGAACCTCGGACAGAAGGTTTAGAATTTCCTTCCAGCGTGGAAATGAGGTCTGATCAGGGAGAGTAATATAATTTTAAATCTGCTGCAAGTTTGAAATAGCGTCCGACTTACATGACACGTTGAGTACCTTTAACCCCTGTGATGACGCATTTACTCATCATACTATGTCACATATTGCAGTGCCCGCTTGAATGCTGTATGAGCAACACTACCCTTGAATAGCTTTTTTGATATGGTTTGAATAACGGTGCGCAATTTTCTTATCCTCTCTGCTATTTCAAGGAGGCATCATGCCAATAACGACGCGCAATGGTGGTTTAGATAGGTCCTTTACTACCTCTGATAACTACCGATGTCACACGTGTGACAGGTTAGCAATCACTCGACATCAGTTGACAGCTATTTGTCCGTCGTGACATCCACCATCGCAACATGAGCTTCGGCCCGACTGCTTTGGGAGTACTTGAACACTATACATCACATCCCCCTTCAACTGAAGATGCATGGTTCGTGGTATACTCTGCGTCTATTGACAAATCCCCATCCTTTTCCTCCACAGGTATGGACCCTGGAACTCCATGCTCACTGTCCTATTCCCCGATGATCAGGGATTCATCATCACACCCCAGCGCCGCATTCCTGAAGATAGCCAAAGTCATATCCCTGACTTTGTTATTGAGGTCGTTAAGTTGACCTCTCCGCCTCTCACCTTTCGAACAGTTCTGATTGTGGAGATTAAGAATAGTCAGCACTGGCCTGGCGGGATCACTTCACTGGACAACCAGATATCAAGGCAAGCCGATGCTGCCTTCGCTGGCACAGCTCATACCAAAGTTTACTGGATTGGGACTATTGGGCCTCACTGGAGGTATGGTGAACGATACGACAACGGGCAAGACATAGTGCCCCTCATTCACTGGCATGATATCACCCACGATGCAGCATCATACGCAGACCTGCAAGAGCTTGCAAGGCTAGTTCGTGAACTGTAAGCTGATTTGTTTCTTATTTTGTTGGATTGGACTTGGATCTCAATTGTTCTGTAATAGGTAGTTAATTTGAGGCAAAACTCACTTGCACTTCTTGGAGACTTCTTGGACCCATTGCTGTTGCTCTAGTGTTGACATCTATTTAAACTGAGTATCTAAAACTGGTAGTTTCATAAAATACAAAATTGCATTTTGGCGGGCTGTGGGAGTTTGTAGTGTATAAAAGTCTGGATTTGGTATTCTGATTTGTTTTGGTACGAAATTATTCATTTTAGATTGGATTTCGTGTGCATAAAAATCGCTTTACCCCTGTGATGATCACAAGGAGCTCCACTGAGAAGCAGTCGCAAACTGTAAGCACAAAATGAACATCAGTGGTGCTCAAAAACCCTCCATTATTCTAAACGGCTGTAGCCTCTTATCCAGACCTCTTTGGAGAGGCCGATGTCCACATGTGACATTCCCACCCATGCCCTCTGACACGTGCCGCTCCTGCGCTCGCGTGTCGCGTTCACTCCTACAGGGTTTTGCATAATAAACTGCGCACGATAGCTAGAAAAATGATGTTGTGTGATGCAGCCTGGGCTGGTTTGCGTGATATGTTAGGCACTGTTCAAGGTTCATGACAGTTTTCAGAAAATCACGGCCCAAGTCCAAATTCCTCTGATTGTTTAGCTAATTATGGCCAATTTCTGGCTGATATCACCCGGCTTAGTTGCCTGAACTACCCGAAGTCAGCTTGATCACATCCTCACTTTGTTCCAATTCAGGGCGGCAAGCGTATGCCACGCAATTGTATGTGCACGTTCGACTGCTGGTTAGCGCACGGCTTGTACCAGTGGAGCGGTGGGTAAACCCTTATCCGAGATATCCGGAAAGATCGAAAACGACGTGAGAAATGAATAATGAATAATTTAATGATGTTTGTCACAGCACCTGTCACAACCGCGCTACCACCACCGCTTTCGCTTACCATGTTCGTGTTTTGCCCAAATTTCTTAAGTCTATACTCATGCCTGTGGATATTCATGCTGGTTGAAAAAAATTACCTAAAGCAGACAGATCCGTCGCGAGAAAAAGTGTTAGCCCTCAATATGCTGGAGTTTTGATTTTTTTCTCAGACTTTGCCGCAAGACTAGCAGCTTTCAGATTCAGATGAACAAGCGTGTACCTCTGTAACACATAAATATCTTACATTTCGCTCGTCAGAGCCCCCAAAAAACCAGCTCCGCAATATTCTTGTTAAGCTCAACCCTATGTCCCCGCTTTCGAAGTCCGAGCCCCTCAGTTTGCACCTCCTTGCCCACCAGGCCCAGACCGAGCAGCTTTAACTACTTCCACCACATAGCTCAGGCTATTTCAGGCTTCCTATGCCAGGAACCCAGAGTAGCGTGGAACGCTCCCGCCACCATGGGAAGATTGAGGATCTCTCGAGCTCAGCGAGAACTCTCTGACATACCATTTGTCTCATTGTATGATTAGCTCGTACACGAACAATGAGTATTTGATGTCCCCGGCCGGATCGTCGCCGTCAAGCTTTTGCAGAAATCTTATCACTTTACAGTCGTCTGTCTGCCATTACATCGGAAGTCTCCGAATATCTGACAACCTCGAAGGAGGATGCCGTGCCATCGACAGTCTGGCATCGATACAACACCGAAGCGTCAGCCTCTCTTTCACCAAGCCTGCCACGCAATACGTGCCTCGAACCGGTCCTTTCTTTCCCTTCATTTTCAAACTTTGCAAGCGGCATTCAAACAGTATACGTATCCTTCGACCACTGGATCAACCAAGCCCGCACAGTACTGTCCTTCTTGAAGCAGAAATATAGGTTACTCCTCGCCCGTTTAATATTAGCATCGGCGGTTGTCAGGTTCGTCAGCCTCAATCCAACTTGGAATCGTGGTCCGACGTCGGAATCTTGTTCCGTTTACGCACTAGCCTGCTGCTGCAGGCCTTGCAACCAAATTGTAACCTTTCAGGTTGTCATGTATGGATAAAAGCCCAGGGTTCATTCGGAAATGGAACGAGCCGGACTCGCACCGATTTAGCCACTCGATGCAGTGACTATAGTGCTGGTGGCGGCGAATATGGGGCATGATTCAGAGTATTGTAACGGACGGAACGAGTGTGCTAGTGGAGACGACGTGTAGGGATAAGAAGTTGAAGTCGTTCAACCTACGGGTCAGAGGTGGGATAGTAAAGGTGCTCCTTGTCTCTTCTCTTCCTAGCCATCTAATCATTCCCCCGTAGGTCATGGACTCCTACACTGGAATCAAGCCTTTGTGGTTGGCGGCGTTCATGGCGGACATCCTAAGGTCGTGGTGGTGGTCTTTTCGAAAGATTGGTATACGGGTCAACTAAAATGCGGCGAGCCTCGTAATCTATTCTGCGAGAGGCTATGGCGTTCTTTTCCTCGCTGACAAACAGTATGTTATCATCGCTCCTCTTGGCTCTCCCTAGGCCAATTTTTACCAGAAACGATAGCATTGAGTTCTGCGACTGAGATGCCGACCCCCTTACCTCACCAAACACAAGTCAACAGCGAGGGATGTGCTTCTTACAATAGAGAGCCTTCGGCATAGACGATTGCGGGATGGCAAGAGCCTATTAGGTGATCAGTGGGAGCGGTGATGGGGTAGTTGAGTCAATTCGGCGAGTAGGCCTTCTTCTACCGCCTATTTCCACCCTCCTCTTGCTTCCTCTTGATTTTGGTCCCCTTACTGTATACAGCTCAATAATATACTGCCGTATTCAAGTCGATTCCTTTTGGCTAACCCAAGGAACCGTTCTCGAGCTCGGCCCGGAAATTGCTTTCGGCTACAAATCTAAATCGGGAGGTTATCAGTTTGGACAGCCAGAGGGGTCTGGTAGCAGTAAGTCGTCTTCCACTGCTAACCAACCAAAGACTTACTAACTGTTCTATTCGCTTTCTGTAGATGCCTCGCCACGCCTGCCACCACGAGCATCAAGCATGTCGTCTGCATCCTCGTGGTATCTTGCATCCTGGTAGCTCGTACAAAATTATTCGGTGCACCATCGTAAGTGTCAATGGCAAAGTCCGGTCATCGATGTGCCTATTCTTGTCCTGGTCACACGTATCGGCTCTATTGCCCCACTCAAACCTTAGGGCCTTCGGTTCACGTTCACGAGGCCTTGAGGGTCATTCGGGTTGACTGTGTGCAGATATTGTCAGCACACAAACCTTCCGAGCCAGACGAGAACAATGTAGCAGGCGGTAAAGAGGCCCACTACGTTTGTGTCAGGCTTCTGTTTCGAGACCCAGGTTGAGATTTGCATCCACTTTGTCCTTGTCAAATTGGCACTTCTCTGTGTAACATCAAAACTCTTAAATCCATTATTGGGGACTTGCTAGGTTTTGAGCAGGTTTTTTTCAAGGTCATGAGATGGGTAGGGAATAGACTATGGGATGACAACACAGGGATTTGGCTAGGAATGGGGTGAAATAGGACTGATACAATGAGCAGAGTACAGCACTCACATACACATCAATAAACTCAGTAAAATTCAGTAAAAATACTCTTTTTCAGTGTATCCATCTGCTCCCATAGACCATTGTAGGAAGGAAGTGCAGTGCACTGACAGAAAACCACTATTTTCTTTGTGTGGAAGTGCAGAGGTACACAGGGCATTCATTTACACAATGAACAACATGTTACCAAGGACATATAGGCTAATTAAATGAAGTACTACTACTGGGATTGCAATTATTACACTGCAGCATGTACAGTGAGGGTTAGGGAGTTGTACAGAAGCAATAAAAATTGCTCTGTGAGTATAGAAGACAAGAGTGGGTGGGATGGGCTGGATTTCTCCAGTACTACCCATTTTGTCTTATAAATAAGACTGATCAGGTACTTTTCAAACATACCATAAGACACTTGGATGACTGATATGGTTGAGATATAATAGCCACTGGTTACTATTGTTAGGGTTAGGTTAGGTTGCTATGTAAGAAATTACTACAACTGATGAGTCAGAAGGTGCTAGCTAAGCTTGGGGCTTCACCTGAAGTGGTCCATGCTTTTGTCCTTATAAAGGACTCATCAGAGCTATAATTGGCCTGACTCCCATTTCCCAGTTTGGAAGCTTCTTTATTCTCTGGGAAATAAGAAGCGTGTACTGCATGAAGCAGCTCCAAACTTAGCTGCTTATTCTGACTCATCAGTTGCAGGGTTAGTAAACCTGTGATATTAATAGAATTTTCCCCATGGGTTTAGGGTTTTATTAGTAATATCAAGTAGCATGTGACTTGGTTAGTCATCCATGCTGACTGATGAGACCACATGACCTTACTTTGTCATGTGATGGTCTATTCTTATAAAGGTTAGTTGTTTAGTTTTCCTGTTAGGGTTATTGGTTAGGTTAGGCTTAGCATTAGGTAACCTGAATATGAATAAATGTGGTTAGAATTTATCCGAACCCTACTAAACGTATAAGATAGACTTATTGTAGAATGTTGCAGGGGTAATTTGAACTTAAGAGCTTTAGGCTCTGTATCGTTCACCACCTTGAGGGTTAACTTTCTAAAACTAGATGAGTTGGATAACAGGATCAAGGTAGAAAGTCTAGATCATGTTTGGTGGTGCCTAATCCAGTGATGGCAGATGCATTAGATATTTCTAATCA
>Ga0153924_1001654_pt1 | contig 10647 bp, 16 predicted proteins | sample TSNJ008MetaG_FD_104709 | JGI IMG/M metagenome (GOLD analysis project Ga0153924, IMG submission 104709) | Attine ant fungus gardens microbial communities from New Jersey, USA - TSNJ008 MetaG | ecosystem: Host-associated > Fungi > Mycelium > Unclassified | place: USA: New Jersey, Wharton State...
CATGACAAACAAAACGCAGAGGGTTTCTCGTGATAGAATACGCGGGCGTATCTCTTACATGAGAACCTCAACTCGTTTATTGTTGAATTCTAGTCACACTAATTCTATTTTTCATAACGACAGGTATGTTTTCTACAATATGATTTTCAATTGACAGAGATGACTGATGGTCAAAATTAGTTGAGGTCCTGGTAGGCTTTGAAGAGAGTACAATGCTCAATCTACCAACTGATCATATTTTTCAGTCTGCGATGTCTATGATGATAGTCAACGTATATATCCAATCAGTGCCTGGAGTGCTAGTCTCTCTCCATAGTTTCTGGGTGAATCCAACGCATCTTTATAATATACAACACAGTCTTGATATTGCCTTTGCGTATGTATTCTAACATATTTTACTTTGCTGACTTGCACATTTATCATCGCACAAAAAGAATTATCAAGGCAACAACTACCACAGTCGCAGTCCTCTTGACATTTATCAAGTTCACCATGACAAACAAAACGCAGAGGGTTTCTCGTGATAGAATACGCGGGCGTATCTCTTACATGAGAACCTCAACTCGTTTATTGTATGTGTTCTACCGCGATGGAATCTTGTTATTCATACCATGAGTCAAAAACTAGATATTATTGATCTGACTGATGGCCTATTCATTCAGTCTCGTGGGTAGGCCCAGACTCTAAAACAACTGGGCTGGAACTCATCCTTTTTCAAGTTTTCTCATGCCTGGAAGCCACTTTTTTCCAACATTCATCTGATCGTATTTCAAACATCCTATCCTAGTATGTTGTTATTGTTGCTAGCCTTTCCCTTGATGACCCTGATTATTAGCTTCCAATACTTCATTTATCCCTTCATTGTAACCTAAAAACCCTTCTTCCTTGTATCTTTATTATCACTGCTGATTAATGTGTTGCTTAGGTGTCACGGTCAATACTCAATCTCCTCGAGGCACATTGCGATTGTAACAACATTGAAAAAAGTATAGTAGTGGAATCCCTCAGGTTCTGTAATACAGAGTCCAATAGGGATATTGAAGCAGATATTTTGCAAGGTGATAGAGGAGCTATCTCCATGAGTGAAGAAATACATGAAGAGGAAAGATGATGGATAGGACATTTGGTGTTGCTCGTCCCAGTAGATTATGTCAGATGTAGACGGAATAATAACCTTTTTTTCTGTTCATTCCCCACCACATGACTAACGAGTTGTAATGAATGGATAGAGACTATTGATACCAACAAAACAGCGAGATCATACGAGGTACATAGCGTAATCCCCTCTCAAGGTTCCTCATCCCGAGGATTTCTCATTGATGCCCGTCAGTCAGCATTCTTTTTCAGACAAAAATTGAGGTTGTTTGGAAGGTCTTGGACCCAGTGACCTGTGGATGGTCTACTGCTACGTTATTACAATCTGGGTTCCAACTGTTCTCATTTGTTAATGTGTGGGTCATGATGCCATTGTTATCTGTCATCCAACTTTCTCGCTTGAAATCGTCACAGTCCAGAGCAGCAATGTGCATGGGATAGAAGATGGGTCTTCTCAGTCTTATCGTCACACTCACGGCAGGCATCTATTTCTTGACTTTTGGCTTCACTAAGGCTGTGTGTAGGATACCCGCAATAAGGATTCATGGTGTCCCTGGCTCATTGGGACAGTGTTTCAAATATGTCCGTTGTCATTCAGTACTATAGTTATGAGTTTGCCGCAATGGAATTCGATGGCAATACTAATCCCATTACGACGGTTGGAACCTCGCTTGAAATAGCGCCTCATTGCCCTTCCACAACGTTTACCAGCATTGCCTTGGCGTTGTCACCAGAGCCTGTGGTTCAAGTATCACTTGTGCAAGCTTCTCGATTGGTATATGCACTACAATATCCATAGCCATGGTGGCGCCAATTCGACCAATAATGAGTCCGGGGCCAATTAGCACAGCAAAGGCTCATTTACTATCTAGTCAGATGATGAGACCGTCTGGCCAGGTTTACTATACCTGGGATGATGTCAAGGATAAAAATCGATACTTGGCAATCTTCGAGCCATATGTATTTGTGCTAGATCATCGCTCAAACCGACGCTTCCTTGCTAGTTCTGTTTCCAATCTCCGGACTCGCCCAGCTACAAGTTTTTGAGAAGCACATTGTCTTCCTGCCCCTTCTCTCACATCAACGTTGTTCCTCAGCTGTTCAATTTCCCCCTCGCCCACTCAATATGTTTGGTAACTGCCTATTCCAAGTCATCGAGGGTTTTCACACTGCTCTTAATTCTCCGATAACGACTGAGCAGCCACAAGCTTATTCAGGTTTCCCGGATTCCTTATTGAGGTCAATCGTATGGTGCATTTCGTGGGTCTTTGCGACGAAATGAAGATTGCGAAAAAAAGGCGGAGACCTTCGTGGCGATCATGCAGGGCGGTCATGAGCTCTTCGTTTCTGGCCTCCTTCACTCAAATTCATCTAGCCTTTGAGTACTGCATTTTCACCACATGATTGAAGCTTTTGAGTCTATGTCCGGTGGTATTATTTGTTGTTTACCTGGCTGTTTCAGTATGTATCGTATCAAAGCACCAAAAGGCAATACTGTTGATTGGGTTCCCATCCTCGCGAATCCTGACATTGTAGAACGCTATCTTAAGAATATTGTTGATAACCTTCACAAGAAAAATCTCCTTGGTTTGGTGAAGATCCATATCTCACTACTCTCATGTTGAAGACATTTCCCAAGCATAAGAATGTATTATGTATTCTGTTTGCAAAACTATTGTCCCGAATACCTCCCACGTCTTTCTTTCTCAGTGAGGTCGTTGGATTGATTTCACCATTCACAGCCCCGCAATGTCTAAATAGGAATGCACAGGTTGAGTCTGCGCTCTCCTTGTCTCAGCTATGAGCTCATGTTTTTCTCCTTTACCATTCACAACTAATCCCATACTGGCCATGACACATCTAGATGACCTTGACGACCCCCACATAGAAGAAAGCAAGGTTGATAGCGCTACACAGTATCAAGATGATTTCCCTCTCGCAGTCTTCAGCCTCAATCACATCAGTCTGGCCATGATTCAACCCAAGTCGTTGTCTCTCTCTCTCTTGATCCTTTGACAGGCATGGACTGACCGTCTTTCCAGAATCACACACAAAAAACACAGCTATTCCGTGGTATAGGCACTATCTCTCCTCATCATAGTGCTGCCATGCTATCGTCTCGCTGGTATTTTTTCATTTGAGATACAGTCTGGAGAGAGCACGAAGTCATAGTGCGACGACTAGCAAGAGATTTCTTATTTGTGTGTCTCTCTCCCTGACCTATGTATTATCGATGCAAGTGGTCAGTCCAGCTATTTCTGATAGTTTTATTTACTTATAAATGCCTACGTAACGAAGTCATAGGCTCTCCCACCCTATCCGCAGAGATGATATCTCGTTCCAAAACAATAAATAGAACATTAGAGGGAACAATAAAATTTTGCCTACAAGATTTCTGTTTGAGATACTACTTGTACTGGTCTCAGATTTGATCCCTATGCAAGGTGCGTCATCTATGACATGTGTTGTGGTTAAAATTGGCTGACGTTTTTATAAGGTATTCCTTGATCAATCCCTCTCAATGGTTTTCTACCCATGACTGCTGCCCCACACAGACCACGATGTGTAAGACACAATATCCATGGTCCATGTATTGTTGATGATGCATATTCCTATTCTTGTTTGACTCTTAAATATATGGATATAGCTAGTGCATTATCTCGTTTTATTGGTATCAATTATCTCGCTCAATTCATCACAGCTCACTAATAACGTGATACAAGATGAACAGACAATAAAATGTTATTATGTCGTCTACATATAACATTATCTACCGGGATGAATCCATCATCTTGCCCCTTCATGTATTTCTTCACCCAAGAAGGTGGCTCCTCTATTACCTAGTGAAATAACTGCTTCAGTGTCCCTGCTGGACTCAGAATGACGGAACCTGAGGGATTCCATCGTACTACAATCTATACTTTCATCCAAAGGACAATCTGCTTCGAGTAAATTGAGTATCAACCGTGATACCTGAGCAACACATGAGTCAGTAGTGATGATATAGATATAGGGAAAAGTGCTTTTACTTACAATGAAGGGATAAAGGAAATATGGAAAGCTAATAATTTTGGTCAATAAGGGAAAGACTAGTAACAATAACAACATACTAGATTACGATAGTCAAACTAAGATCAGATCCAGTTATGTCGAAATTGGCTGCCATGCATACGAGGACTTTGAAAAGAGTGAGTTCTAACCCACTGAGTTTTTAGTCTAGGCTTACCCAAGAGACTGAATAAATAGGCCGTCAGTCAGATCAATAATATCTAGTTTTTGACTCACGGTATGAATAACAAGGTCCCGTCACGGTAAAACACATACAATAAACGAGTTGATGTTTTCATGTGAGAAATACGGGCGCGTATTCCATCGCCGCAGACCATTTGTGTCCTGTATGTCATGGTGAACCTGATAAAGGTCAAGAGGACTTCAATCGCTGTTGCTGTTGCCCTGATAATCCTTTTTCCCATGAGAATAAATCAAAGCAAAATATGTTAGAACACATACTCAAAGGCACTACCAAGACGGTTGTATATATTATCAAGAGGCGTTGGACCCCCCCAGCAACTATGAAGAGGGGATAACACCCCAGAAACCGAGTCGACATATGTATCGACTATCATCACAGACATAGCGGACTGGAAAATACAATCAGTTGGTGGGTTGGACATTGTACTGTCTCTCAAGCCTACCAGGATCTCAGCTGATTTCGATCATCAGTCATCTCTATCAATCAGGAATCAAATTCTACAAAACATACCTGCCGTCATGGAATATAAAATTAGTGTGACTAGAATTCAAAACAAAATCAATATAATGAGTTCGTTGGCTCATGTTTCTAGCCCTCTCACCAATGAAATTCTTGTTCCAAATCGCTCGAAGGCGCAGGACCAGCAGGACCTTCACTACCAATGCATTCAACACTGTGAAGAAACTATTGACATCAGCTCCTCTAGTCCACAAGAGTCATGATGAAACTCACTCGATAGCTAGTGTATAACAAAATGTACACCTAGCAAAGGAGTATGTCAGACCAAGCAGCAAATACATTGAACCTATACCACTAAAAAATCCTGGTCAGTGAAGATATCAAAGCTGAATTAAGAGTAACGTCTTACTGATTTCGATACCCAGGTTTTATTGTCAGCTGGTGAAGTTGTTATCAATATGCATTTGACTCATGTCAGGTAATTTCCTCGTACTATATGAACTCATTCTGAAAAACTGGATTAGTTGTCTCATTCAATACAGTGAGGGAGTTGCACTTACATGATGGCTGTCCAGTTAATTAACAGGATAGAAAAATAGATGACATGATGTTTCGACCACTTCCTCCTGAGATTCCATGTCAGTGGCAATAGTTGGCAATTGAAGGAAACGTGCCTGTGGAGATACTGAACCTAGGAGAAAATAAATATGTGGAATCATCATTTATAAATGAAAAGACTCACCTGTTGAGGAATGTGATAGATAAACTCATAAAGCATTAAAGTAGCAGCAATGACTTGAGAAGGCTTCAGCTGTTGCTTAAGAAAGATCAAATGAAGAACAGCATACCTTGGCTGTAACGGTTATTTGACAGGATCTTCAGGTCATAAATGTAAACTTCTGGTGCTACTCCGTACTGATCAGCCATTTGAGTGGAATACGCAGGAGGGAGGTATTTTGTACGACACTCGGTGACCATGGTTGGATTATATATCAACTGGTGTCATTAGACAAATATTTTTTATCTGGCTGTGCGCAGACCAAACTTCGGCAAATGCTATTCGCGATATTGGTTTTATGTCAATCAGTGGATACTTGGCGGTGTACATCACATCCAGAAAACACATTTTCTCTCACCCCCTGAAATGTCTGCCCACGTTCCCTACCTCCGATTCAGATCATAACACAGCCACCGCAACTTTTTTTTCTCACCACTTCTCTGGGCTTAATGGATTTTTCAGCAGTCAGAGCGCTGTTCTGTTTCGACCTTGATAGCACAGTTGCCTTGTCAACATTAAGCTGTGCTTTCAGCCTAACAGGGAGATTAAGCGAGTGTCTGGACAATGACTGACCGGTCTTGACCACATCGTCTGTCTCTCACCCTGTGCTCTCCTCGTTTACTATCTTACCCGGTAAAGTTTTACAAGGGCTTCGAGTCTTACATTGAGTGCGTCCGCGTGAAGGGCAAACCTACTGAGCACAATGCCTTCACCTCCGTCTCGATGCCGTCGACTTCCTCTACCACCACGGCATCATCCACAGAGACCTCAAGTACGCTTGGTTTCCTCTTTCTCACCCTCTCCTTTCACCTACTTGACAGACCCAAGAACATCCTTCACCATTCCAATGACCCTGACAGTGACATCATCATCGTCGACTTTGGCATGCAAGTCCCCATCCATTTCCCACCCTTGACTCCCCTTTTGCTCATCTTTTCATAGAGCAGCCCCCACTCTACTAACAAACAATTCACTTCTCTCGCCTGCTCTTTTGGCCATGTCCCCCCAAAGTCATTAAAAACACTAACCACGGAAAACCCGTGGACATCTTGTCCACAGGTATGATCGCTTCCACACGCATACACAAACGGAACACAAGCTTATTACTCTCTCTCTGCATGGACATCATCACCTATGCTCTTCGCTGCAGCTACCCCTCTTTTCATGCCGACAACACCACTTCCCTCGCCCAGCATAATGTCAACCCAAAAATCGACTTTGAGAGTCTGTACTGGAATCCCATTTCTGATCATGCCAAGTCCTTTATCCGACGTCTCGCCGCCCTCGATCCATTCCATCGTCCCTCCGTCCAGGAGGCTTTCCCCGGCGCTTGGCTTATCACCGTCCCCGTGACGCCATTCCCATGCCGTCAATCTCTTCCCCACTCTCAGACAAAACTGGAGTCCCAGAGCACAGTGGCACAGCGCCTTGACTGTCATCAGGGCCGGCAACAGCTCCAGCTACTGTGCTACTTCTGCGAGTCGCTTGAACACTCAAAGTAGTGCGGGATGGTGCGATCTAGATCCAAATCCTCGCGTCATCACTCAAGCGCCGTTGAAGGAGAAGGAGAAGGATGGCCTTGGTCAAGGCGACCTTAGACCTCGATCAATTTAGTGTTGACAAGGCAAGAAGCCATCACTGTCCGATGAATGAAAAAGGACAGCGCTCTGGCTGCTCAAAAATTGTGCTTCCAGCCTTAAAGGGAAAGAAAGTCGGTGTCTGGACAGAGATCGACCACCCAACATTGTCTGTCTTCGAGACTCGTACGCTTTCCTCTCATCACCCCTTCCCTTCACCTACGTTACAAACCTGAGAACATCTTCTACTACTATAACGACCCCGACAGTGAGATTGTCATCGACTTTGAAATGTGAATCCCCTATCCTTTTTACTCTTTGTTCATCTTTCCACAGAGCAAAACTCCTCCATTCTCCCGACAAGCAACTCACCTTTCTCGCTGGCTCTTTGCGGCTACGTTGTCCCCAAAATCATTAAAAACACCGGCAACGAAAAGCCTGTGGACATCCGGTGGACAAGTATGATCGCTTCCGCATGCATACACACGCGGAACACAAGCTCATTATTCTCTCTGTGCACTATCATCATCAGTTCTATTGTGTGGCTATCCCCCTTCTCGTGCCGACAACACCACTGCCCTTGCCCAGCAAAACACTGATCCCAAAATTGAATTTCAGAGCCCGTACCGGAATTCCATTTCTGATCAAGCAAGCCCTCGATCTACTCCATCGTCTCATCCGGAGTTTTTATGTGACTCTTAACTTTACCACCACCACCGACACGCCATTCCACGTCAATCCCTCCCCCAACCTCAGCTAAGACTGGAGTCCCAGAGCAAAGCGGCACAGCACCTTGACCGGTATCAGGGCCGCCACCAGGTTTAGCTACTTTTATACTGCTTCTGTAAGCCTGTCGAACACGCAAAGGACGGAATGATCTAGATCCGAGTCCACGTGTCGTCTTTCAAGCGCTGTCGAAGGAGGAGAAGGATAACATTTGTCAAGGCAATGCTATGCCTGGTTCCTTTGAAATTGCTCATTAAAAATCGTCGCTTGCTTGCACGGATCTAGTCGGGAAAGATCTAGATGATTTGCTTCTTCATGTAAAGTAGAAAATCGTATCACACTTTTGAAAATTCAATAAAAAATCAAAGGGAGCACTGGGATATAAAAATATCTATCAATGAATAATGTGTCGTGTCACGCCCATACACCATTGTTCTCAAGAACTGACACGTCCAGCCCATGCTGTCATGATTCAATTCAAGTCATCCTCTCTCTCTTTCTCTTAACCCTATGACAGCACGGCCTAACTATCTTTCCAGAATCGCACATGAGGAAGCCAACTATTCGGCAGTATAGAAAAAGGCAGGTCAAACAGAAACATACAAGATCAAAATTGAACTAACAAAGTTCAAACACCGGATCAAGCATCACTATTTTACCCGATCAAAGCCCATCTATTCTTAAAATCAGGGCAGCTGGCTCTCTTTGAAGGAAGACCTCGAGCTCTCTGGGTCAACGACAATTCTCAACCGCTGTAACTTCCATTGCTTGCAATGGTACCTTCCCCAAAGTAAGATTATGACGGTTCAGAGGAGACATTCTTAGACGAAGGTGGATTGACCTTTTTTATTCAAAAAATAGATGTTTAAGCTCTTGGTCATGAAGCAGAAGAATAGATGATTGCTGCACAGGAGCAAGATTGGGAGTCTCAAAGAATATTTTGTAACTTACACTCTCCTGTTTGTCACAGAATTTAAACAACTCCAAACGTTATCGTGATCCCAATTATCTTTCAAGAAAGTTGACGTTTTTATCAGGCTTTCTTATCCCTATCAATGGTTTTTTTATTTTTAAACCCATGGCTGCTCCACAAAGACCACGATAACTGAGACACAATATACAGGGTCCCTGAATCGTTGATGGCGTCTAAACTTCCCTTATATCGGTCAAAGGCGCTGTGCCAGTTTGCTTTAGGACTCCCATCTTGTCTGTGGTGAGTCAGTGGTGTTGGTGGTAAGCCAAAAGTTGCATAAAACCTCCTGGGTGGTGGAACGATGGAGCGGATCGAGGGCGGCGAGGCATCAGACAAAGTATTTGACTTCACTGGATATGGAGTTGCAGTACGGACTCCGAAATTCGATTTTGGGGTCAGCATTTTTCTGGGCGAGGGTGGTGATGTTATTGGCACGAAAATGAAAATAGCTGCAGAGGATGATGGTTGTCCAGAGAGAGTGTGTGTAATAAGCTTTTGTTTCGCGTATGTATGCGTGTAGAAGTTGCTTGTCGGGGGAACGGATGAGTTTTTCTCTGTGAAAAAATGAGCAAGAGGATCAAGGGTGGGAAATGGACTTGCATGCCAAAGTCGACGATGACAATGTCTGTCGAGGTCATTGGTAGAGGATATTCTCGGATTCGTCAAGTAGGTGAAGGGAAGAGGGTGAGAGAGGAAAGTGTACTTGAGGATGATGCCGTGGCGGTGGAAATAGTCCATAGAATCGAGGACAGATAACGGTGACGGCGTCGTGCTCGGCAAATGAAAACAAAGTCAAAGAGTTCTGCCGGTGGCTGGCTCAAGGAGAAGCAGTATTTTCTGCGAGACTCGAAGCCTTGAGAGACAGTGATCGAGACCGGTGAGGATCTCTGTTAGACGCTTGCTTCGTCTCTCTTTGGGCATAACTTAGTGTTGACAAGGAAAAAATCCACCACAGTTCTATCAGGGTGGAAACAGGATAGCACTCTGGCTGCTGAAAAATCGATTGAGCTCTGAGGCCGGCGAAGTGGTGAGAAATAAGAAGTGCCTCATGTTCTGGTGGCTGTGCTGTGGAAATCAAGCGTGGGTAGACACTGCAAGGAGAAGCCTGAAGATTTGTCATCAGGATTTAAAAAAGTGGAAATCTCACTGGATATCAAAGATGTGAGTCATCAGTCATCTTGCTTCTTGAAGACAATAGTCATGACCATTACGCCGCCAATTATCCACCGACTAACATAGAACCAAGATCTCGAATAGCACTTTGTTCAAAACTTGTTTGTTACCAACTGTCAATTGAATGGAAAATCCTGGATGTGAGCCACAGCCGAGTTCCTTTAATTATCATAATTGTCCACAAACCATAGTCAATGGCATCGTGCTCGGTAAACAAGGACAAAGTCAAAGAGCTCAAGTTCAGAGGAGGGGCAGTATTTCGCTGGAGACTTGAGAGACAGATGATGATGTTGGTATTGGAGACGAGGCATACGAGATGACTAATCGATGATATAAATATCTACATTCCTTACCATCAAAATGGGGAGATCAGACAAAGTGCACGACATAATCCTGGATGACAGTGACTCGAGGTAGTGTCTGTCAGATCGGGTGTTTGTCTGCGCTGCTGATGTATTCGACAGCTCATACTTTTACTGATGTACTTCCTACTCCAGAAGATTCTCCTGCTCTATCGCCAGTGTCATATACGCCTCAGACTCTCCGTCGTCGAGTGAAAGGGTATCAGATATATTCTGATGAGGAACTTTGCTCGAGTGGTGGCGAGGAAGAA
>Ga0153924_1001656_pt1 | contig 10637 bp, 10 predicted proteins | sample TSNJ008MetaG_FD_104709 | JGI IMG/M metagenome (GOLD analysis project Ga0153924, IMG submission 104709) | Attine ant fungus gardens microbial communities from New Jersey, USA - TSNJ008 MetaG | ecosystem: Host-associated > Fungi > Mycelium > Unclassified | place: USA: New Jersey, Wharton State...
CGTAATGAGAGAATTCTTCAAATTTTTGTTGAAGAAAACTGCGAATCGCATCCCGCTTCGCAATAGCCTCATCAGTCAAAGGATCAATTCCTGGTTTATATTCTCCAATTTTCAATAGAAGTTCGGCTTCCTCGTATTTAGCCATTAATTCACGGATGCGTCCGGCTGCTTTAATATGCTGAGGCTCTGCTATATTTGTCATCACGCGGCTAACGCTTTCCAGTACTGAGATTGCAGGAAAGTGATTTGCCGCTGCTAAATTTCTCGCGAGAATAATATGCCCGTCGAGTAAAGATCTGACCTCATCCGCTACCGGCTCGTTCATATCGTCTCCTTCTACCAGGACTGTGTAAAGGGCAGTAATGGAGCCAATTTTCGCATTGCCAGCACGTTCCAAGAGTCGAGGAAGAATTGCGAAAACAGAGGGAGGGAATCCTCGTCGGGCTGGTGGTTCTCCACAGGTCAATCCCACTAACCGCTGGGCACGAGCAAATCGGGTCAGAGAATCAATGAGTAAGAGGACTCGCTTCCCCTGGTCTCTAAAGTATTCGGCGACTGTGGTGGCAACGTAGGCAGACTTGATCCATTCCAAAGCTGGGCGATCTGAAGTACTCACCACAACAACTGTTCTATCGCGAGTCTCTTCGGTTAAGACCATTTCCAGAAATTCGCGGACTTCCCGGCCACGTTCTCCAATGAGGGCAAGAACAACCACGTCTGCGTCCGTATTCCTTAAAAGCTGTGCAAGTAAGACACTTTTACCGACGCCTGCCGCTGCGAAGATTCCCATACGCTGCCCTTCTCCACAGGTCAAAAATGCATCAATCACCCGTACACCTAAGCAGAGAGGACGCATGACGAGTTGCCTGGAAAGAGGACATGGAGGTCCGCCATTTGCAGGATAGACCGCATCGGGGATAAACTCTCCTTTCAGGTCATCCATGAAATTTCCTAGGCCATCCAGGACGCGGCCCAGTAATCCCTCGCCGACGGCAACTTCATGGACCCTCCCACTCGGAATTACTTCGGTTTCGGGAGAGAGGCCACTGGGGTCGCCTAATGGCATTAAAAGGACTTCGTCACTGGTAAAGCCAACTACCTCCGCCAAAATCGTTGCTTCAGGTTGTTGCCTTCTCCGTAGTTCACAGAGTTCTCCAACTTTTACGCCCGAGAGGACAGCTTTAATCAGCATGCCGATCACCTCGGTGATCCGCCCCCGGAGTTGTCGAGTCCGCGTACCTTCCAGGGCTTCGCTAAGAGGACCCAACAAGTCGGGGTAGAAGTCATTCGCAAATAAAGGCGGCGTTTGTTTCTCGTAAATTTTATTGCTCTCAAAGCAAATTTCCTGACCCTCTCCGATATCTCTTGCCTCTGGAACTCCGTCTTCCAGATTTTTTTCGTCTTCTTCTCGCTCAGCCGTTTCCGATACGAATCTCATAACGTTTTTTTGAGCTGTTCTTGGAGAATACTAAGTTGTGTTTCCAAGGAAGCGTCTATTCTCCCAATCGGCGATTCAAGAACGCAATCTCCCCGTCTGACTTCTTCTGAAGCACGCGTTTCCACGCGCATATTGCGAGGTAATTGTGTTTTCCATTTCTCTAATAAACTATTAACGGAATCCACGTCGTCCGGATGCAAGCAAAGTACTATCCAGGCTTGCTGTCGGAGGCGCTCAACGGCCGCTGTCGCTAGTTGGAGCGCCTGTTCAGCTGGCGGAGCAGCCTGTATCAAGGTACGGACGGCCTGCACTATGGTATCTGCCATTTTTCCCTGTATCGCTTCCAGATATGCAACGGTGTTGGATACCATACTCCAATAATGGGTCGCAATTTTCCGTTGAGCCTCTTCAATCCCCAATCGAAATCCGGCTTCCACCTGACGCTGCCATTCTTCTTGCATTGCTTGCCGTTTTCTTTGCTCTTCCGCTTTTGCGGCCTCTAAGATTTCTATGGCACTGCAAACAACATTGGCATCGACAGATTTGAGAATCCTGCCTTTTTGACTCAGCAAGGGCAATTCATCATGAAAACTATGGGTGTTCATTTCTTTTCTTTCGTCATATCACGGATAAGCGTCAGAACGCATTGCCAAGAGAGTCGGAAGTCCTCCTCTGAGAAGTGGTACTGATTCCATGTCTCCTCAATTTTTTTCGGCACCCTGCTTAAGAACCGCCGCCATTCTTGGGTTGAAAGTAATGCAGAAGCACAGGTAATCAGGAGCCAGCCGGCTTCTGATACCAGGTGGATTGCTCGATCGGCATGCCATTCTTTGATTCGACATTTTTCCGGTATCGAAACGTTCAGCTGAGGCGCTTGGAGACGTGCAAAATGGAGAACTTCTTGCCCAAGGTTTTCTCGCAAGAGCCGCACTGTCTTTCCATCCACAGCTTTACGAATCTCTTCGGCTGCAATTAAAGCCCCGGCAAAGGTGACTAAGCGTTCCAGATATTGATGGCTACTAATAGCTAATCGCATTAAGGGATCCCGAAAAGCGGTCCAAGGCCCGGGCTCCCAGTGCCAATAATCTCGAAAATGTTCCGCGAGGTAAGTATGCGCATAAAAGGAGCGCAAAATATGTGTCTTCCAGATGGGGGGGGTGTTGTCCCAGCGTGTGGAATGCATCTGTAAAATAGGATTGTGATGAAAATTGATCCATTGTTGAAGGCCTACAGGAACGTTTGCTTTAGAAATCCAAGCGCGCGCCGCAACTCGCAAATCCATCTCGGAGCTTTTTTTCTGGGAATTTTCTACTGATACACTCAAAATGGCTCGCTCCTGCTATTATCTATTCCGCGGATGGAACTTCCCTTTCCACTCGCTCTCTTCGGAAAAATGAGAACAACGCAATGCCAGCCGCAGCGCCGATAACTATCGCTGTGAGGCTGGCTATACCTAAAATACCCCATAGAGACTTTACGGAATCCGGAGCTACGGTCATGCCGAGCACAGTATTCATCGTCGGCTCATTCTTAACGGGGTAATAAAGATCCATGCTTCTTGACTCTACAATCGTGACACTGATACGGTCGTACGCCAGACCTTCCACGCTGTTCATCACAAGCGCCTTGATTTGAGGCAACAAGCTCGATGAATCAAAACCTGGTCGGCATTTGAGAAATACTGACGCCGAGGAAGGGGTCGTAGTTTCCGTGTAAGGGTCATTTTTTGGAAGAACGAGGTTCACACGTGAACTCACAACTCCATCGAGTTGACTCAAAGTTTCTGCAATATCCTGACTCAAAGCGTACATGAAACGAATTTTTTCTTCCGTGGGAGAAGATACAATCCCGGATTTGGCGAACACCTTGCCTATCCCATTAAATGATTCCTGTGGAATCCCATACCATTTTAATATTTCGACAGCCTTAGCAAATTGGCTTTTCGGCACCGCCACAGCAAATATTCCGTCTTTACCAGGACGCTTGACAGCTTGCACATCTCTTGCCATTAAAACGCCTACAATAGTATTAGCGTCGGATTCTGATAAGTTATTGTAAAGATCGTCAGCTCCACACCCAACGAGGAATATAACACACAGAATGAGTAGAAGGTTGCGGCACAACTGTGACTTCATTTTTCTTTCAGTTTAATATTTTTTATTCAGTTTTTAAAATTTGCTCGAAAACCTTTTTTTGCTACTGTGCTCCACCTCGGTTCGTGTGAGGCATTTTCTCTCAGCTTTTCCGGATTTGTGGCAACCTGCTAGTCCGTAATGGAATCTGAGGTGGTTGATTCTCCCTTCATGAGCTGCGCAATAAAGGGAAAGCCACAAAATTCGAGGAGTTTTAGGGTTGCCACTCTCTCGCAATAAATGCAAAAAGTTCCTGACCTTTTTGCTAAAGGCTCGAGTATGTAGAGCAATTTTTTTAATTCAGAAAATTTGGGAGGTACGCCTCCTTTAATAGAGAGCGTAAAGGATACGGGCATATCTGGCGGTTGCTTCTCTAAGGAAGCGCAAAACGCTTCGACTTCTACCATTGAGGCAGCATCGGAAGCCCATGTTACGTTTCTTGTCAGTGACATCACCTGTTCACCCATAGCTAGGTAGGATAAATTTTTGAATATCACACGCAACAAGGGGAAGCAGGTAGTTAGTACCCATTAAATACCATTTGTATATGTTCCCTGGTCAAAGATTGTATAAGGAAGTGCCTGCTTTCTCCGATTTATTCCGTTGGGTGGTGTTGACAGCATAAATTATGAAGAGGGAAAAATTTTTGTATGTGACTTGCGATCTCTTAAAACCAACGGTTAACAATCTTCGCTTTTCCCATGGTTATGACGATATCCAATGGACGGTTAACATTTTGGATGAACTAGGAATCACAGGGCGGGTTGTTTGGGAAAAATTAGACACGGAATTGGATTCGTGGCTCAACCAAGAATGTACTGCGGAGATTGTGAAGCCGTATCTGGAACTTGTGCCGGATTTATTTCGCTCGGCTTCTTGCGTAGTGGGCTGGGAATTGCCCGCTGGTCTACGCCATGCTTTGGAATCCGAAGGAATTTTATGGGTTTCTTTCACTCATTACTTTTGGAGTCAGCGAAAAGATCTTCTCGTCGCAGAATCCAGCAGTTCTTCACTCTTGGAAGCTATTCACCAACCTTTGCCCAGAGTACAGCCTATCTGGACCCTGGACAGTCACCTGCGCAGCTCGTCTCTGTTAATTGTGGAACCCCCTAATTTGCATTCCTCGCGTATTCGAAATGGCAAACTTCATTCTTTAAACGATTGTGTGGATCAGATTTTTGAATTCATGAATCTTGGAAAAGACATTTTTGTCTTTCCTAGCACACTGACCCCTAGCGGTGAGTCTCCTATTTTTTCTCTATTAGGTCTTAAGTCTTTAAATGCCCGTTCCTCTTGTTTCATCGCTTATCTTGCCTCGGATCGAGCTGCCGAAATTGCCTCTGTAGACCCCGGATTGGTCCACGTTACCCAATCCTTTCAAAAACCTTTTCATTGCTGGAATCCGCAACAAAGACCTTCTGCCATTCTTCCCTTAAGGCATCTTAAGAAGCCTGGATTCTGGAGCGAAATTTTCGATCGAACAGCACAATGATCGTCAAACAAAAAGACTACCGCCAGGAAAGCATTATTTTGAGGCAGGACTGGATCCGAAAACGGGAAAATATGGAGAGGCAGCTTCGCCAGTTGGACATTCACCTCTCCCAGGCAACTTCCTCCAGCGAAGTGGATCAGATTAAAGCAAAGGCTGCTTTGATAGAAAAAACCTTCCGTAAGCATCTCGAAGAACAGGAACGGAGCTTACGTTCTTTGGAGAAAAATGGTTGCCTGTTGGATCGGGAACGAAAAGTTAGTATCGCTTATAAAAAGGTCCTTGTCACGCTTCAATGGTTTCAATATGTCATCAGCGGGATACTTTCCCCTTCGGATATAACAGAATTGGATACTGAGGACCTATTCGGACAGATATCCGACCCTCTTTCGATCAGCGAAGATACAAACGCATATCAGAATGCCTTTTTTCTTGAATCGATTTTGACTGACTGGCAAATGGCAGCTGCCCGTATTATAGAGCGTGAACTTCTTATACCCAGACGCATTGGCTCGCTCTGTTTTTTCAGTGGCCAAAATGCCCTTTTGGGCATGAAGTTATCTTTCATGCTGCGTGTGGGTCTTGTTGAACCAGATAAAAACCGAGGGATCCTCTGTACGTGTCTCAAAAATGCGTGGACCGCTCGGCAGGTACATTTTCGCTTGCTGATCGAAAAAGCGCATTTTCGTTCTCCGGAACTGGTGGCTAAATACAACAATGTATTTGATGCCCTGTTTCTAGACTATGAGATACTGAGATTTTGGGCTCAAGAATCGGCTTTTCACTATATGGAAACCATCAGCGATCTGGAGCCTGCCTTTCCATTTCTCATTCTTTTACTTACGGAAAATCAAGTGGCATCTCATGTGGAAGCACTTCGACACATGAACGTTGAGATTCATCCTCTTTATCCTCGAGACCATGATGTCCTAAGCGAGGATGTCTCCACTTTACTCATTGCCCGTCGGCGATCTCGTTATATTCTTCACTATGCCTCGGAACCATGGGATGTGTCAGTCAAAGATTTTTCCTGGCATCAGGCTCAGTCTTTAAAACAGCCCTTTTCAAGGATAGTGACTGATGATTTTCCCAATCCTTTCCATCTTTCGGAAAAAATTCTGTTAACTTCAGAATTTACTGCTCGTGTGACTAATATTTTGACAGATACCAACAATGTGTCCGCCGTTGTCTCAACCCAACGAGAAGCTGCCTGCTGGCGAAAGTTTGGAGAACAAATTCCCGAAATCCCTCGTCTGGTCTCAGAAGAGACTACCGATAGGGAACGAAAAATCATTTTATTTCTAGGAAAAGGAAATTGGACCTTCGCGCGAAAACTTCAATTGGTTGATCTACTTGAACAAACATACAGCCTTTTGCGTCTTCTTTCTTGGTTCCGGAAACGTTCCTTATTTTTGAATCACATCCGTACAGACACCATCGCTGTAGATGGCGCTGCGATTCGTCTTCTTTCGTTGGAACGCCTCGGTTCTCAAGAAACCGAAGACACCATCAGTTCTCTTCTTTGGTTCTGGCATGATGTGGCAAATCCGATGCTTTCTCTTCGTGCCTGGCCAGTTGAATATTTTCCGGAAAAAAATCTATCAAAAATTCCGGAACCGCTACAAAAAATCGCTCGAACTGCCTCCTCTGCGCCCAATTTGGACGTTTTTCTAAACAATCTTCCCGATTATTAGCATATATTATGAAAGTTGTTTCTTTTTCTGAGCATTTATATGGAGGAAACGTCCTCAGCGAGTCTTTTGGATCGTCCACCCTTGTATTAGATGCTTATAAACCATATCTTCTCAGTAATAAACAGTTTGATACATTAGTTCAGAGCCCCATAGTCTCGTTGATGCAGGGAACTTCGGAAGCTTGGGCACTTCTTCGAGAGTTGCATGCTGAAGCAGATGGAAAGGGAAGGCATATATTACTATTTAATGCGGTTGGTGGAATGGGTGACAATATCATGATGTGGCCCCTGGCTCGCATCTTGGACCAACGTGGTTACAAGGTCCATATTTTGGTGGCTGCTCACCATTACCAACTCTTGTGGCTGGGCTTTCCGTGGATACAATCAATTATTCAGTTACCTGCTTATTGGGACGTGGTGCAGGGCTTTCATGCGCATGTTTTTTTTGAATATTTAACTAATCACTATGCACATCGAGATCAGGGCCATCCATTAGATATTATGCTTACTAAGGTGGGCATTGATCCTGAAAGTATTCCTGCAAGTCAAAAGCGATTGGCTCCGGAATTTACTACTTTGGAAAAAACAATCGGCAATGCTCTTTATAAAGACAAGCGGCTTGCATTTTTTCAACTGACTGCCTCACAACATGCCAGGTCCCTTGCGCCGGAACAGAGTAGAAATTTGCTTCTGGAATTAGCCAAAGCATTTCCGGAATTACATTGGATAGGGATTTACGGGCCTGAAACTCCTCGCGCCTATTATGAGCCTTCGCTAGATGTTCCTAATGTTGAATTCCGAATATTTTCAAAATGGCGTATTTTATGGACGTTAGTTAAAAGGGCTGAAATCTGCGTGGGACCTGATTCCATGCTTGTCCACGTTGCGGGGGCCTTTGACGTGCCTTGTGTGGGGCTATGGGGCCTTCATGATCCAAAATGTCGAATCGGATACTATCCTAGACATTTTCCGATTTTTCTTTCCGAAAAATGTCCTAAATCACCATGTTATTGGCCCAGTCTCTCGATGCCCGATTTCTGTCCGGATGAAATACCAGATAGAACCCGCTGCGGCGTCCTTCAAGCTATTACTGAGGATCTTTTGATTGCCAAAGTACGGGAAGCCTTGGCTTCACGGCGGAGCTTCGAAGTAGCCACGCCGGTTGCCAATTGAAGACCATAGTCGGTTATAAAACATGAAGAAAAACCGTGTTATCCTGTTATCTGGACTTTTTCCAAAAAATACGGGCTATCCAGTTTCGATTACGGGATATTCAATTCAATCCACTCTGCGGTTTGACAGGATCTTGCATCTGCTAGAGCATTTATTAAATCAATGGTTACCTGTTGCTGCCAGGAATTTTTGGCTCAGGCGCGGCGCAACAACCAGGCCATATCTTGATGATACGGACTGGTCGGGGCAAAAAGGCCGGCAACCTCTTGCAACATGTCACTAGTGAGTTAATAATGCTCTAGGAAGCGCCTAGCATTTTGTTATGCGCAAGTGGTCCTTCGCTCTTTCGCCCAAGTTTAAGCTCGCTCTACTTGCCAGTACTCTAGCTCGACAGGTGTATCTCGCCCAAAAATGCTTACTGAAACACGCAATTTACCACGGATGGGATCGATTTCTTCCACCACTCCATTTTGGCTTTGGAAAGGACCATCGGCTACTTTGACTTTATCACCCACTTCAAAACTGATTTTGGGCTTCACCGTGTCCTCACGCTCTTTCATTTGGGCAAGCATGCTTTCCACCTCTTTTTTCCGCATGGGAATGGGGCGATCTTTGTTTCCAGCAAAGCCAATCACCCCGGTCGTTTCCCGGATAAAATACCATGTCTTCTCAACTAACTTATTCTCTTCTGTGAGAAGATGCATGTTTACGATGAGGTATCCTGGAAAAAACTTTCGGGTAGTTTCTGTTTTCTTGCCTCGTTTTATCTCCTGGACCCGCTCGGTCGGAATTAAAACATCGAAGATAAAATCTGCCATTTCTTCTGTCTTAACTCGGCGAAGAATATTCTCTTGTACTTTCTGTTCTTGTCCGGAAAGTACATGGACTACGTACCATTGATCTTTGGGGGCCAAAGGCATGCTCAGTGCTCCTATTTTAAAATGGATCTAATACTTGGTGGATTCGTATCGGGAAAAACACGAAAATTATTTTTTAGGGGGTGGTCAAAAAGGCTACTACATTCACCAGTACCAAATCAAAAGTTGCCACGTAACCGCCTAACAAGAGCATTGCAATGATGACTACAATCGTGGAATCGCTCAATTCTCGATACCGTTTAAAACCCTTTTCTTGGGGATTCCAAGGCCACTGAGCCTTGCCCAATTCAGATTTCACTTCTTCGAGAAAATTTCGGACTTTTTTAATCATCTTCTCTATATTGCCATAACTGGTAGTAGATTATTTTTTATTTTGATTTTAAATCTTTGGTTTAGGCCTACAAGAAACTTCAATGATGCAGGCCAGGAGGGACTCGAACCCCCAACCAACGGTTTTGGAGACCGCTACTCTACCAGTTGAGCTACTGGCCTTCAGTCGATTTAGCACGACAATTCTAATTTAATCCAGGACTTCGGACACACGACCTGCGCCAACGGTACGGCCGCCTTCACGAATAGCGAAACGGATCGTTTTTTCCATGGCAATCGGTGTAATCAGTTCAACTTCAATTGAAATGTTGTCTCCAGGCATGACCATTTCTACCCCTTCAGGAAGATGAACGGTTCCGGTGACATCCGTGGTTCGGAAATAGAATTGAGGCCGATAATTAGTAAAGAATGGCGTATGGCGTCCGCCTTCATCCTTACTCAATACATAGACTTCTGCCTTAAACTTCCTGTGAGGCGTAATCGATCCGGGCTTAGCGATCACCTGTCCGCGTTCTATGTCTTCTTTTTTCGTACCTCGTAACAAAACACCGACATTGTCCCCTGCCCGAGCTTCATCGAGAAATTTCCGGAACATTTCTATATCCGTAACGGTTGTCTTCTTGATTTTCCCTTCTTCCCCCTTCTTTGGAAGACCAACAATTTCAACCTCTTCCATCTTTTTCAGGATACCACGTTCCACACGTCCTGTGGCTACGGTACCACGTCCTTCGATGTTAAAGACATCTTCGATCGGCATCAAGAAGGGCTTATCAATTGGGCGCTCAGGAGTCGGAATATACTCATCTACCGCTGCAATGAGTTGAAGAATTTGTTTTTCACCTTCAGGGTCTCCATTCAGGGCCTTTAATGCACTACCTTTGATAATGGGAATTTCATCTCCAGGAAATTCGTATTTGGATAGCAATTCGCGGACTTCCATTTCGACTAGGTCCAGGAGATCTTTGTCATCCACCATATCTACTTTATTCAGAAAGACCACGATGGAAGGTACTCCCACCTGGCGAGCCAAAAGGATATGCTCGCGAGTTTGCGGCATAGGACCATCGGCCGCACTGACAACCAGGATTGCCCCATCCATTTGGGCAGCCCCTGTGATCATATTTTTTACATAGTCAGCATGCCCGGGACAATCTACGTGAGCATAATGGCGGTTGTCGCTTTCGTATTCCACGTGTGCCGTAGAAATGGTAATGCCTCTTTCCTTTTCTTCTGGAGCCGCATCGATTTGATCGTAAGCTTTAGCTTGGGCTTTCCCTTGTTTGGAAAGAACGGTGGTGATTGCTGCTGTTAATGTCGTTTTACCATGATCAACGTGACCAATGGTACCGACATTGACATGCGGTTTGTCTCTTTTAAATGCTTCTTTTGCCATCTGTTGTGGATATCGTTTGCTGTATTACTCGCCCAAAGGATTGGAGCCCATGACCGGGATTGAACCGGTGACCTCGTCCTTACCAAGGACGTGCTCTGCCAACTGAGCTAC
>Ga0153924_1001658_pt1 | contig 10631 bp, 10 predicted proteins | sample TSNJ008MetaG_FD_104709 | JGI IMG/M metagenome (GOLD analysis project Ga0153924, IMG submission 104709) | Attine ant fungus gardens microbial communities from New Jersey, USA - TSNJ008 MetaG | ecosystem: Host-associated > Fungi > Mycelium > Unclassified | place: USA: New Jersey, Wharton State...
CGGCAAGGTGGTAATCTTTTAGATATACATAGCACATACGGAAAATTGAATCTCCATAATCTTTCATTAATCTTTCTAAAATTTTATCTGACTGCAATTATTATTACCTCCTTTCGCTCAAACTTATAGAAATTACTTTTAATATTCCTATTTGGATTCATGGCTTTCCTAACACCACATTTTATATTTCCTATATATTAGACACTGTTTTTTCCATTAATATTACACTTGGATATTTTCCACCTTTTTGCAATCCACTGATTGTTCCTGATTGAGTTCCATCCACAGCAAATTGAAGGTTCCTTGAATATACCCCAACAATGGATACCGTGTACTTATGTCCTTTATATCCACTCTGGGTTTGCCAAGAAGAATTTACTATCTTTGCACTTGCTTTTATACAAGTCGCATATTTACTGATATTTTCCATGATCCTTTTCGTTTACATAACTATTTGAATTTATTATTCTTGCCAATAAAAATTATACTCTAACTCCATTATTTACCATTCATTGCACCATTTTTTGATGCCTGATACCAAAGTCAGGTTATATATAATTCCATTAAAATTGCCAAATTTAATTTCAATTTGGAATGTAGAAAAAAATAAAAAAATACTTTACTTTAATAATATTTAACATTATAATAAACATTATTAAAAAAGGAAGGAGAAGGTATGTCTATTTATGTTGTTCCACAATGGATAAAATCCCTTAATAATGATGAATTGCTATTTATAAAAAAATTTATTTTAGTATCCGGTTCGCTAAAAGATATAAGTACTCAATATAGTATTTCTTATCCAACAGCAAGAAAACGCTTAGATAAAATAATTCAAAAAGTCAAAGTAGATGATTCTGATGAAGAACCTTATATTGCTTTTATCAAGCAATTGGCAATTGACGAAAAAATTGATCTGGAATCGGCGAAACTACTGATAGATGCCTATAGAAATGATAAGAGAGGATAAAAATCATGAAATATATTATTTTAATATATATATTAATTATTATTGGAGTTTTAATTAGTATAATTTTTTTTCAAGGATGGTTAGCTAGACAAAAAAACAATTATTTTGGTCTTATTATTCCATACATTTTATTCATAGTATCTATTGTTCTTACTGTATCTGATCTTGGAATTGGATATAATAAATATACAATTAATACAAATAATGAAACCTATACCTTTAGTCTGAGCGAGAAAGAGGAATTTGACAATAAAATAAAAGAATTAAGATCAGCTGATGAGGACTTTGAAGCCAAACATCCTATGCGTACCTCAATTAATCTAAAAGAATTAATTATTGATTTCTTTGGTATAAATCTTTTAAATATTATACTAATTACTGTATATTATTTTAATAGAAAAAAATATAAATTAGAAAAAGAAAGCTATAAGAAAAGTATACAAGATTTATAATAAATTATTTTGCTTAAATATCTAAAGTGGGTTACGTCCACAACCAAAAATAAATAATGCACTACAACTCAATATGTTGTAGTATAATGTCATCCAAACTGTCGGGCAAAATAGTTCTGTCACATTTACAGAGCTTCCGGTTCGATCGGCTAAGAATCCGGAATCCTCAAACATACCATTTCAAGCCTGCCTGTGATTTCTTTATATACTTTAACTCAATAAGATAATTATATTTAATATCATTGCTTCTTCCCATAATATTGATAATATATATCTTTTATTACGCATTTGGTGTCTGCAATGAGACATCAAATGCCTGCCCTTTTTCTTTTATCATAAGTAATCCCAGATAAAATAAGAGTGCAAGAAAATCCTCTTCCTGAAATGGAGCAGAAATATTGAAATTTGTGCTGATATCGGTCTCTAACTCTTATTATTCATGATCTTTTCCAAAATTGCCTGCTTTACATCCTCCTCCTGAAATAAATCAAACATTGCGGTCAGTTTATGATTATCACTTCTCATATTTGGATCCGTCAACTGATCCGGAATCGCTTTTGCCCGTTGGTATTCATCCAGGAAATATAATACCATATTGCTATTAAATACTGTATTTTCTGTTTTCTTGTGAAAGCGATACCCATTGTAGTTCTCAGTTAGTATTTCCATTGTTTCCTCTATATTGGTGACATCTCACAAATTCAATATGTATATACCGACAACTGAGAGCACACTGCACGCCCATTTTGAGCAGCTGTGCCGCTCAGAAAGTGCATGCTTGCCGGTCTGTTGAGCACCCCGTTTCCAGAAAAACAATGTGCCCTTTTCCGGAAAGGAGTGCAGTTACTATTGATTAATACCCTAGCGGGACATCTATCCCTGCATTTTTAAGGATCTCTTCCAAGAGGTCAATTCTGTTACGAAGGTGCTGGATTTCAATCCAGTTTCCATGTGAAAGCTCTTCGGCTTCTTCCAAAGACCAGAGAGCGATCTGATAATCAAGCCAAACATCGCAGTTGCCGTTATTCTTAAAGGGACACTGATCATTCATTTTTGCAACCTTCCTGACCAGCATTCAATCCATGGCGCTTCCGCATGGAGATACGGCCTTCAACAAATACATCGTATGCATTGTGGACAATACGATCCATAATCGCTTCCGATATAGGGCTTCCTTCATCCGATTCAGGGTCAATCCTGGCATACCATTCTTCGTTATTGTATTGCGTGCAGAAGATCATGGAGCCCTTAGGACTGTCGATCCGAGATTCTACAACCTCCAGAAGATTGTAAGTCTCCTGTAGCGTAAGGCATCGTATCAGCCATTCATCAAGGATCAGAAGATCCACTTTTTGATAAGTTTTGATGACTTTCCGGAAAATGCCGGTTGCTTTAGCCATGCTGAGTTCATCCAGCAGTTCCGGCATTCGGATATATCTGACTGTTTTGTACTTCCGGCAGGCTGCATTTCCAAGAGCACATGCGAGATAAGTTTTACCAGAGCCGCTCGCCCCTTTGATAATGATATGATGATTCTCGTTTATGTACTGGCAGGTCGCAAACCGCAGGATTTGGGATTTGTCCAGTTTCCTGTCGGGAATGTATTCAATCCCCTCAATGCAGGCGGATGCCAATGAGAATCCTGCTTGTTTGATATGTTTTTTGAGTTTATTCTGTTGACGCCGGCTCCATTCAGCATCGACAATTAGGGCGATACGTTCTTCGAATCCCAGACGTCCGTATGTTTTGGGATCACTCAGCTGGTTTTCAAGTTCCGTAGCCATTGCACCGCAGCGCATAGCTTTTAAAGTGTCGATTGTAGATACGTCTATCATTCTGCATCACCTCCGATCCGGAACGATGCAGCGCCGCGGGTAATTCCCTTGCTGCGCCCCTCCGTTTTTGGAGTACTGTCAGATGATCGTTCCAACGGGAGTTTATCCTGACCGTTTTTAAGTATTGCAACAATACTCCGAAGGGACGGCTGAGAAGTAAAAGCCAGCAAACGCTCACATGCCTTTTCCATGCGGAGCTGCCCATAACGGTCGGCTGTCTTCATGAGGCTGACACAGTACTTGTATCCTTGTTCAGGTTCTTTACCGGATGTCAGAAAGTAATCTACTGCCTTTTTCGTTGACTCGCCAACAGAATCGGCCCAGAACAAGAATTCTTCCGGAGCATAAGCCAGATATTTCTGATGCTCCGGCGGCATATGTTCTTTGGTTCTTATAGGATCAAGTTCCGCTTTTTTATGCCGGATATGTGAGGCAATACGGCTGCCATGAAAGAATGCTTCCACAGTCTCATTTGTGACTCGGATGTCCACCTGTTCACCAATCAGATCAAACGGAATAGAGTATTTATTAATCCCATCATTTATGAGATAATCATTCTGAACCTTGGCAGTGGACCAGACTGCAGGCTCATACGGGGCCACAGGAAGCGGCTGCATGAATTCCTTTTCTTCGTTTTCGTAAGCGAGACGGCGGTTTCCTGCCCGTTTTTGAAACGGACGGGTATTGAGCTCTTCCAGTTTTTCGGAAACAGCCTGCTTTGCTTCTTCGATAGAGAAGAAATGATGATTACGCAGTGCGGCCAGGATCCATGTCGTGGCAAACTTCACAGAGCCTTCTGCATTCGGCTTGTCATCCGGATGCGCAACTCTGGCAGGCACGATCGCAGTATCATAATGGTCTGACATTTCCCTGTATGCACGGGGAATGATTGTTTCGTACCGTGTATTCCTTGTAACACCTGTTTTAAGATTGTCCGGGTTATACTGCAAGCGTTATAACCCGGATTATACCGCAGAATTGATTATTGTGATGTGTATAGAAAAGCCGCATAATAACGGCTTTCCTATTAAAAAGTGCGGAATAATATTAATCCAAACTATATAGTTGTTTTATGACTTCAGGATCCTTCCATATCATATCTCCGTCCAAGTGATCTTCGTTCGCCGTCCTCATCGCCTCGCTCACCATTTCCCAAGTGACAAAAGCATAGAAACCAGAGGTGGTATTCATACTTGCATGCCCAAGCAATTCCATGATTGCAGGTAAAGGTACGCCTGCAATATACAGGTGCATAGCACAACTCTTTCTTAGCAAGTGACAATAGACTCTTTCTGGGACACCGGGAACGCACAGGCGTGCTTTATCCGCGTTCTCTTTTAATATTCTGCTGACAGAGTCAACGGAAAGCGGCCACAAAGCTCCCGTCCTCCTGGTGTAAAACAGCGGGGTGTGCTGGCTTTCCCCAGGGTGAAACTCATTAATGTATGATTGGATGAGTTTAGCGGTTTTGGGGGAAATAATGACATTACGTAATTTATCACCTTTTCCGCGCAAGGTAACAAACGGATCGCTGATTACGCCATCTTTATCATGCAGATAAAGGTCACCAAATTTGATATCAACGAGTTCCTGGACTCTTGCGGCACTGTCATAAAGCAAGGTCAGCATTGCTTTGTTTCTCCTGCCAATAGCTTTTCTGCTATCAGGGGCGTTTATGGTTGCAGCAGTGGCATCGCTGGACATGTATTCAATCTTCTCTTTCCGAACCTTTTTCATCGGAAGGTCAAGCACTTCACGGCTGATTGCTTCATTGGTTATCGTATGGCGGCCACAATAACGGAGAAATGTCTTGATTGCGGAAAGTCTCAAGTTACACGTTCGCGGTTTACAATTCTGTTCTTTGCCCATCCAAACCATGAACCCTTCAATACGGGCTGGTGTCAATAGTTGGAGTTTTATTGTATCCCTGGCGAATCCTGAGCCTTCAAGATATTTAATCAAGGTTTCCAACGCCTGTTTGTAAGCTGTTACAGTATTCTTAGAAACTTCCCGTGCATCTGGTAAATACACTTTAAGAAATGACCGGGCTAATGACCAGAATTCATTTACGTCTGCATCATGCTTTCTTTTACTCATAAGGCACCTCCGGTACATCTGGTATCATCCAGTCCAGGTTGTTTTTGATCTTAGATACCTCTTTTCGGATAGGCGGCGACAGATGGAAATAATATTGGAAGCTTTCCGGCAGCCTATGCCCCATATGTCTCATTAAATAGGGGCGCAAAACGTTCACATCGTTACCTTTACGCATACACAATTCAACATTCCGGTAAAGAAGGTGGTGGCGAAAATCGTACAGCCTCGGCACCCTACTCCCCATAGCAGGAACAGCGGATGCCCATATTTTGCTGAAGTGCATGGCAAAGTCCTTTCGGAACTGACTTGCTGACTTAGGGAACAGATGCTTGTGGTTCGGGAAAATCTTTTCAAGTGCAAGGTTATAATTGAAAAGGGATTCCGAAAGCTCCTCACTCATATATATGACCCGGTCACCGTTCTTGGCATCAACAATGACAACTTTACCAGTTTTAAAATCTACATTCTCCAGTGACACCTTTAATTCGCACGTCCTGACCCCCATACAGTGCATGAACAGGAACGCTGCCGGAAGCACGATACGCATTGTTGGGTCTTTTTTTTCATCCGGTTCCAAAGAGGCACACGCACTAAAGAACAAATCAATATCGTATCCTGAAAATAGATATGGCGGGGCAGGGGGCTTCCTGCGAGCAGTATCAGCAGCGACTGTAAATGCTTTGGGATGCCCGATAGCTGTAAGGTATTTCCCGAAAACCCTGACTGGTTCTACCCGGCCGGCGCGTGTATTAGGATGTTCACCCTCTCTTTTCAGGACATATCTATCAGCCAACTGCTGTGACGTGAGGGATTCGTCTTCCATTGATGCGCAAAACACATCGAAATTTCTCAGATGGCTGCTTTGGCTAAGATACTTGAACCCGCACGACTTCTTAAAATCGACAAAGGCCGATATCTCCTCTGCGTATGGGCCGACAATATAATCCTCGTCAATGATAGCAAAAGCGTTTGGACGGCCATTTTCGCAAAGATATTTGCCAAATTCCTTAATAGTGGAGGCACTTCTTTTGCCCATGTAATAACCACAGTCTTTCCTGGACTGTATAAATGCGTCAGCCAGCTGCTGCGGGAATAAACTTAGATGCTCATTGCAAAACCTGTCGAAGTCCTTTAGGCGAAACTCCTCTGTTCTGTATTTCAGGCCTTCTGATCTTTTCGCATTAATGAATGATTCGATTTCTTCCGCGAACAAGCTTGTATATCCAGTAAATTCAGGTTTTGGCATGCCCCCGTTCGCATAAGGAACCACAAAGGATTTCTCGCTGCCCTGCATTGTGAGATAGATGCCAAACTCCCTGACCATACCGATATTGACGCCGCTCTTTTCCCTGGCCTTCTTAACCCATATGTCTACTACCTGCTGAGGGGAAAAGGATTTATATTCTTTCAGTGAGCAGAACTTGTCAAAGCCTTTGAGGCAGTACTCTTCTGAGCTATATTTCCGGCCCACAGATCTCTTATGGTCAACAAACTTATTAATTTCCTCTTCAAAGCGCCTGGGGTTAATTCCCAGCATCACAGGAACCCTGCCACTGACGCTGAATGCGGTAAATGCTTTGGGCGATCCCTGCTCTGTTAAGTACTGGCCAAGTTGCCTGACACAGCAGCCGCCATCATACTTTGGCTTGTCTTCATCCGGCTCCATCCAGGCATCCGCTAATTGCTGAGTGGTTAATTTTTGGTTTTCCGGTACTGCACAAAACCTGTCGAAAGCTTTCAAAGCAGACTCAGAACTTGTATACGGTGAACCTGAGCTCCTTTTGAAGTCAATGAACTCTTCGATTTCCATGGCCAATGGCCCGACATACCGGTGGTGCTGTTTTCTATCAGCCATTATACACACCACCCTTTCATCGGGGCTGGTATGGGAAGGCAGATAGACCTCATCCTCTCCACATCAAGTTCCGTATATAAATCAATAGATTTCTCATCAACATGCCCTATGGATGCGGCGGCTTTTTGTATCGGTATGCCTTTAGCAATCATTTTCGAAACCAGGCTGCGCCTGACTGCCCGAGGGCAATGAAGCCCGTCCGGGACATACTCAACACCGTTTTTTTTAAAGGCTTCCTTCAAAATATGGGCACAGATAGAAGGGGAAAGCTTACGGTACGGAGCTTTCTTTGACAGGAAAATAAATTTCAATCCTGTACCTTTAGGGCGCTGCTCGGTCATATATCTGGCAATCGCAGACCCCATTACAGGAAAGAGTCCGATATGCATGCATTCACCGGTCTTGCTTTGGATAAAACTGATACTGTCATTGTTCCAGTCAATGTCATCAATTTCGAGTTTAGCAATATCAACTGGCCTCATTCCTGTTGAGAGCAGTACTGCTAAGACCGCTTTTGACCTTAAATCCCCATCACTACCCTCAACATATTCCCAGAGGGTTTCAACATTTTCAGGATCCATTGCGCATATAGGCTTGCTCTTGCAAGGAGTGCGAACACTTGATAAAAATAAGGCTTCACAAGGGGATTTTTCAAACTGCAAATAGGCTTTAAGGTGCGATGGGACTATCCGCATGCTTCTGGACGACCAATCACCCCCTAAATCAGTGATGAATTTGAGAATATCAACCGCTGTGAGTTTTGTAAGATCATGCTTTTTGCTTTTTTCCAGATAAAGTAGAAATCTTGTTGTTGTTTGGAGATATGATTTTATCGTTTCATCGCTCATTTCCTTCCCTCTGAGATACTGCCCATAAGCACTTAAGCTTTCACGAAGGTATTGATCCTGGATATTGACAGAAGCTTTCTCATAGGCAAAAACGGGCATAGTATTTGCTGCTGTCGCAACCAGGTTCAGAAGCGATTTTCTTTGGACACAGCTACATGCAAGTTTGGGACTCCTGTGCATACCTTCTTCGATGTGTTCAGTGATGAACTCCTCAGAGAGCATGTCTGTACCGAATAGAGTCGCGCTGCGCTGTAAATCATTGAACCTCCCATTGTAGTTCCATGTTGTGCCCTGTGCGTAGTTCCTCCTTTTTACCAGTTGCTTTGCTTTTTTAATTAGTTCTGGGATTGGAACCTGTTTCAGATCATCCGATAGGCTAATACGTTCTGTAAATCTTGGCATACTTTCACATCCTTCATATTTTATTTGGATATTAAGTCTACCAAACTTACGAAAATTATTCTGCACTATTAATAAAAAAGCCGTTATTATGCGGCTTTTATACACATATCGCCAATAATCATTTCTGCGGTATAATCAGGGATCAGCAGTCTTGAAACGCCGCCAAAGTGTTCATAAGCGTGTATATGACAGTTAATAAAAGTACCTTCTTTCATGTTGGTGCATGCCTCAGCATAGACATAACAGCTGCAGGATAATACGGCTACAAACAGATAAGCCGGGGCAGCATCACCGGTAACAGGATCATAAATATCGATAGTGGCACCGGCCCAGTCAACCTCCATAGTGTCTCCGGGTTTGTGGTGGATGCGCATCGTAGCTTTGGTCACACGGGCCCATTTGTGATAGTTGTCGCCGAACTGAGTGCTCATGTAGGGTTTCTTACCAACTGTCTTGGCATCCATACAGTATTCGGTCCAGAGAAGGGTTAACGTAACACCTTTCTTAGCCAGTTCTCGATGAATCTTTGGATAATCAGGAAGCAGTCGTTCATCATCCTGCTTATGCCTTTCGGGATACAGTAAGGATCCTAATGTGTAGTTTGTGACATCATCGTCTAATGGCCACTTAATCTTTAGTGCTCCTGCAATGTTCAGGACTTCCTGAACGGTGTTACGGGAACTGTGGACACTCGCCGAGATGTCGGTGTTTGAATAGTTGAGACTCTTCAGCCTCAGGATTTCTCGATAATCAACCATGGTTATCGTCCTCCTATAAATGATAGTCACACATATGTGTGCCAACCTCATTATAGAAGAGAATTAAACGGTCTGCTCAACAAAGCGGCAAAACTGTTGGTTTATACCGGCACGGATGCTCACAATGACCGTGCAGTAAGCTCTAAGCGAGCGGTATATACACAATATTTCAAACATATCTACACCCTCTTAACATTCCACGTTCCCTCGCTTCCTTATCTGGCTGCAACAGCATTTCCCTATGGGCTTCAAGCATATTTGGTGGACATCTCTTCCATTCCTTATCTCTTAAAATATACCCATGCAAGCGGCATGGTGTCAATCCCTCTGACTCGGTAACCACAACCGCAATACCGCCATCTATCATAGTTTTTGCAAGATGGTTTTAATGAACATATACTCAAATCCGCCAATAAACTTTTCAAATTCCTGAAGGGATATTTCAAACTTCACTTTCATATCAAAATCTAAAATTTTGATAACTTTATTATTATATATCTCTTCAATATTTGAACATAATTTCTCAACCTTATCCTCAAAAGCCACCCCTGATTTCTCTACAAGGTTATGATATTGAAACCTATGATAATGTCCATCTATTTCATATACCATGTTCAATATTGGGTATTGGGATTTTTCCCGCCTTTTCAATATCCCTATATATTCTCTTACCACTTTTCCAAAATCCATTAATTCAAAGAATATCTCGGTTGGTTCGTTTTGTTCATCAAAAAAGTGATCTATAACCTCTTCCTTTCTAAAGTTCCCTACTCGCTTGAACAGGCTTATGCTGGCAAAATGCAGTCCTCTCATAACTGCAATTCTATTTGTTTCATTCCCTAGCTGATACAAAAATATGTTCCGCAAAAACTTATTCATCTACTACTATTCTCCTTTGATTCCAGATTGGTTCTGATTTTGCCATAAACTTTTTTTTCCAATTTTTTTCTTTAGCCGCAATGCTTTTTCACCATTATCACAATCGGCAGATGCAATCACACTACCCCAGTTATTATTTGGATTTCGTTGTGGAATAGACTGTAATTGACTCCCCCCCCGGCAGTACACACCACCTTCACCCGATAAGTGCCACTGCTGACCGTAGCCGTTTTGCTTAATATTGCTGTCGTACCGGATGCCGTTGTACTCCAAGAAGCCACTGTAGTCCATCCACTGCTATCTTTTTGTAAATACATTTTCAATTTAACGGAACTTGCCATGCTTGCATAGGCACTGCCTGTTCCGCCGCAAGTAGCCGTACTTCCACTAATCGCTAATGATGCCGAGCAGGTACGAACCACCGTATTTCTCAAATATCCTGCACCCACATATTCCCCTAAATGTGCGTTCTCTTCTATTTCATCCGCCGCATTGACCGGGATGGAGCAGGCAAGGCATAACACCAATGCTATCA
>Ga0153924_1001659_pt1 | contig 10626 bp, 14 predicted proteins | sample TSNJ008MetaG_FD_104709 | JGI IMG/M metagenome (GOLD analysis project Ga0153924, IMG submission 104709) | Attine ant fungus gardens microbial communities from New Jersey, USA - TSNJ008 MetaG | ecosystem: Host-associated > Fungi > Mycelium > Unclassified | place: USA: New Jersey, Wharton State...
AAAGTACTGCTGAACTGGGTCTTACATGTGCGAACACTACTACTAAATCTATTCACAGAAGCAGGATATACTTTCATATACTTTATTGTCCATATTCCGGTTCGTATGAGTAGCAACATACTCAGTAACGAAGAGAATAATTTGGGGCAAGCCTATCTTCTAGTCGACAAGCCATACTATGTCGATTCATTTGCTTATAAAGTAGACTATTCCGAACAATGGCTGATTGATACTGACTAATTATACTTTGATCGAGATACGAAATGGTTGGAAACGGATACCTGTAGAGTAGAAGAATAACCGCATCCAAAAGAATTTGATAGAGAAATATTGAGACAGTTGCAAAAAATAAGAGGGAGTTAATTGCAATTTTGGTTGTAGTACAGGCCGATCTCAGTTGTTGAATGCCAAGCCAGTCGGGATATCATCGTTTCCCCTAGCACCGTTCATACCAGCGATCGTACCTGTTGGGAAATGTTGGTGGTATGAAGGACTTAAAGTAGATCCATACGGTGTAGGGTTAAAGCCGCCAATCCATCCAGTCGGGAAATCGTTATTTCTGCTACCAATACTATTAATGCCAGCTAAGTCGTTTCCATTGCTACTCATTAGGTGCATATGATGATGTGTGTGGGTATTAGAAACTGTCATAGCAGTTGGTGTAGGGAACCAGTCGTCGCCGCTGCTCTTCAGTTGGATTACGTGTGTGTGTGCGTCTTAGCTGCCGTAGCAGTTGATGTACCGAGTGTTAGTGTTGTTGTTGTCACTAGGGCCATAAAGACAAAGATAGACATTTTGCTTGCGGTCGTTTTCATGTTAACTCCAGAGCAAGGATATTCGTTCGAGCATGTAAAAGTGCTTTTCCGATCATATTTTATATTTTTTTGGAAGGACAACTGTGTTCAAGTGTTCATGGGCTCTTCTACCTGCAGTATTAAGTAAACAAGGTGATTGTTCTAGACTTGAAGACGCTTCAAGTCTTTTGTAGAGAGACTACACTCTCGGTTGGCTGTTGACCATGTTAACTATTGTACTGTCATTCATAGGTGACATTATAGCTTACCAACATCGGTTACACTTCTGTCAGGAAGTTGAATTGTAACAGGTCGAGTAAGGGAGGCAAAGAATCAAATTGATTTTCTCGAGGACTTTCTCAAAGCATTGCCGCAGTCGACTATTCTTTTCTGTTCAAGTCCATGATTTCTTTAGCGGCAGTTTGTTCATGCTCTTTTATTTTAGCAGAAGACATTGATTCATTAGCTTCATCTTGTTGTTGGGTTGAGTAATATTCTTTCTCTTCAACATTGTATTTGGAACCTTCGGCACCTACAATAAGGACAGGATTTTTAATATTGTCGATAACTCTTCTGACTGTACTCCCGAGAATCTTACTTGCCAATGAAGAACTTTTATTGCTTGTCATTACTAATAAGTCCGTTCCGAAATCTTGATTATTTGTTCAACCGGCTTACCAGTTTGTATTTTATAGGATACTTGACCCTTAAGTCCAGCCTGTTTGCATAATTTTATTTTTTCTTCTATCATGTTTTTTACCTTCCAATGTGATTTCATAATCACTTTTTGCTTCAATATCTTTTCGACTGGTGGCCAACACTGCACTAGAGTCAACATTATCAAGGTTTTCTAGTACGTTTAAAATAATAATTTCTGCTCCAGATACATTTGATAAGTAAATAGCATGTTTTAAAGCAATATCCGCCGTCGTAGATCCATCGTGAGGTACCAATATCGTTTTGTATTGAAGCGGAGTGAAAGGTGTGACTGACATAGCTTCCGACGTATCTTCCAATGTATGCTCTTCAGCTTTAGGTGGGCCCATATGATATACTTGGTTAATATGGTATTTATCCCAATTTACCTATTCTTCTATACGTTCTTCGAGAAACGGATCGTTTTATCTCATTGTTATGAATCGGAAAATAAGATGTAATTAAAAAGTCAGAATCTTTTCCTTGATTTTCACTTTCATCTCTGAAGTCATTTCTTCTTGTTTTATAGCATGGTATTCCCACAAATGTTCAATAGCTTTTTTCATGATATCTTCTTCTGTAGCTGCATTTACAACACATTCACAATCCAATCCGACATGTCCGCATGTTAGTTGCTTCATGGTTTGATACCAAGGCAACATTTGTTTTTAATCTTTTTAATCGCCTAAACTACTCTAAGTTCCGACTCAATATATAGATAGAATCATCTTTTATCTATCTTCTGTGAAACTCTAACAAAGTTGTGTGGTAGCTATCGCTGTAGGTTCATACTAAGACGTCAGTAGGCCGAATGTTTATGATAAATGTAATATACATTGAAATCCTCTGTCTAAAGTCTATTTATAATATAATGTGTATTAAGATGTGAAGTTTGTAATGAACAGAAACGAGTGTGAGGTTTGGGTTTAGTGTATGGGACTAGCTGGTGGATTATGGAATTTAATTTGGATAATTGTTGTGATAATCATAATCATCGTTTTAATAAGGTTCTTGTTTCATTTGCTGTTGATTCTGCCTACGACACTAAATGGAGAAGAAATCGTGAATACGTATAGTCTATTCGATTACTCCACAGACACAATCCTGTCTACCTTCTCCGCCTATCTAGCCTTAATACTAGTAATAGTGAGATAAATTATGATAAAATTATCGATTATTGTAAGCATTTTTGTTGTGCTAGTTCTGACAGGTACATCACATGCTATTCAGCAAGTATCGGCGCAAGTGTCAAATAGTACCTCAGTACAAAACCTGAATGGTACGTTGAGTATTTCAATTGGAAATATCACTCCAACGCAGCTAAAGGTATTGGATGATAATAGGACGTTATTAGCTGGAATTGTAGGGTCTGCTATTGCTGATGCAATACACGCTAAAGCCACAGCTTCTCCCTCAGGCAGTCTTGCTCCTCAGTGGAAACATTGTTTCCTTGGACATCTTTGTATGTCGATAGTTATAAGTACAGAATAATTTATGCAGTCATGCAGAGAAACATAGCCATATTTCTTTTATTGCTCCTCCTGTATGTGTTCGGGCATGCACGATAACACATTAAAAACTCTACAGTAAACTATCAGAAATAAGTCTTAATAAAAACCTAGACCCCTTTCTACATTGGTCACCTCCCGAACTGGAACTGAGCTTCCTATCATTTTCAGCGGTCTAATATTAATGATTCATAGAATATATCTCTCATGAAAAAAACATCGATAGACAACTCCGGGAGTAAGTCAGTCAGTTCTGTAATATTCTCTCCAGTCGACGGAGATACATATCAAAAACTAATGGAACCAATGGAATTGTCATGGACGAACGTTGGTGTTTGTCAGACTTGTAACGATAGTAAAGCAATCATTTTTGATCCTGAAAGTAATGAAACGGTATGCAGCTCCTGTGGTATTGTTCTTCGCGATAATGTCCAAGTCCTGAATTGAGAGGAAGAAAATACTCTCAAGAAGATATCGAGAGCAGGAGCAGAACCGGAATGCCAACTTCTTTGGCATTTCATGATATGGGTCTGTCAACTTTTATTTCTAATTCAAATATAGATGCAAATGGTGTTCCGATAAGTTCTGATCAGATTAGTAAAGTTAAGAGAATGAGACATTTGAATCGGATCTCTAGTACTAATAGAAGCCATGATAGAAATTTGAAGAATGCCTTTGCCATCTTGAACAATATAAAGGACAAACTATCGATAAACGACACTCTAATAGAAAAATCTGCATATATCTATCGAAAGGCTCTAGACAAACGAATTATCAAAGGAAGATCGATTTGTGCGCTGATGGTGGCATCTATCTATGCTGCTTGCAGAGAAGCCAATGTGCCAAGAACTCTTGATGAGATAGCACAAACTGCGAATACAGACCCTATATTTGCTGCTAAATGTTACAGATTACTTGTTAGGAATTTGAAACTCCGTTTGCCTGCAGTCGATTCGAATGTATATCTAACCAAGATAGCAAATAGAGCTAATGTAAGCCAAAAATCTTACAGACGGGCGATTGAAATGCTTTCAACAATAAAGGACAACCCAGTATCATACGGAAAAGATCCTAACGCACTTGCTGTCGCTACGTTATACGCCGCCTGTCTTGAGGAAGGAGAAAAAGTTAGCCAACTTCAAATTGCCACGGCAGGTAACACAAGTATCGTTACGCTGAGAAAAAGATTCCAAGATGTTAGGAATCTCTTCCCTACATAATTTGAATCCTGTGATTAAATGAAAGATTTTTACGTTTCGGTCATGCGGGATGATAAAAAACAAGAAGGATATCTTTATCGATATGAATAAACCTATCACCGGCACCAAACATTAATGTCATGAATAAGATATTTTTAATTCTTATTTTTACGTCGCTATTCATATTGATACGAGATAAGCTACTGCTAAGTTATGTTTCAGCGCAAGTCACGAATGGTTTATCTGCCTTAATAGGTCCGATCTACTTCTAAAACGTACCGTATTTTGATTAGCAAATTACTATTAGGCATATTGTAGTATTTAGATTTGTTAGGACTATGACACCCGAGGAATCAGCTGTGGCTAAATCAACTGGCATGCAAGAAGAGCAAGATCTATCTATACAAGATGCGTCATTGTTCCGGGTTCTAAGCTTAAAGAAAAAGATATCGAAAAGCGAGGCTAACTATACAGAAAGGAGAAAACATGGAGAGACTAGCAAAACAGAACATAAATGCTCAAAATGCAAGTTTAATTTAGGTGATGAAAACAGGTGTCATGTTGTAGAAGGAGAAATCAATAACAAGTTTGGCATATCCAATTACTTCTCACCAAAGGGTACTGGCATGTTACCTGGAGACATTGTTTGGGATTTTATAAAGAAGACGGGAAGAAAACTTGGTTACGACGAAGGATATGTTATTGATGAAGGCGCCGATGGATTTCAATGCAAAGACTGCAAATACTATATGTACTCTCGTACTTGTCTATTGATAAAAGGTACATTTACTCCTAAAATGAGTTGTGGTTATGTAGTAAAATACGGTAATGGGACAGACATATAATGAAATAGAAATAATATTTAGTATCTCAAACAATAGTAGTAATTTATTAGATTTGAATAATCGTACAAGTTAAACTGATTTGCAAATCCAATATCCTTGTAAATGATGAATCAAGACCATTCAATGTTATCTGTTACAGCCTTCATTTTTGGTTACCAATTATGGGCAATAACTAAAAGAGATGATGTTATTTTCTGGTCTTTGATTTTCCTTTTCCTTTGCTTTTGCCGCTCATTGTTGCGTTGCATACCGCATATGGATTAGCACTCTTACCTGATCTGCTCTTTACCTTCGAAACACATCTATCAAACTTCTTTGTATCTAATCCTTTTTTTATTCCTCTTGGCATATAACTTTAATGTACAGCATAGTTAATGAATGTTGAAAACGCCACAATAACCTAAGTTCTGTGGTGCACTTCGCCTTTCATAGTCGTTTCCGCTAATTATTATTTTTGTTCAGTCCAGTCAGAGCCTCACTTTTCTATCTCCTATTCATAGCTCCTATATCTCCATTGTAACTTTTTTGATGTCAAGAGTGGAAATATGTTAGTAATATATGCAAGTATAAGAACTACTGCTCCCGGGAATGCCAAGAGAGAATAAATGGGATTGATATTATATTTGCGCACATCTTTGATGGCAGTTCCTATTGTTACCATTATACAAGAAGAAATATCTAGTATGGTGAGGGAATAAACCAGATCGTTCGTATTGGTCACATTATTTTCTCCCAGAGCACCTACTGATTGCCCAATTGTACTTGCTGCTGTATGAAAAGAAGAGATGGTGTGTGGAAGAATCAGAAATGGAAATATAGTCAACAAGAATAAACTGATAACATTAGCGAATACTCTAAACTTGTTCATACCAAAGAATGTTCATGCCAAAGAGATAATAGATCTCTAGACGTAAGAGCTGAATAAAATTTATCCATTTTTACGATTCTGAGTTTGAATCCTGCCCTCTTTATCCGCCGACCTAGTTCTACATCTTCTTTTATTTCTTCCTGAACACAGTTAAATCCTTCCAGGAATTCTAAGACTTTTCTACGGATAATATAAAAACTTCCAACTAAATATGCTGCGCTAGAGCTTGTATTATTTACTACACTTGGATTTTGATCCAGAATAATAGAAAAAAAATCCCACAATGGCATAGTAATCTTTAGCCAGAAGTTGGGCAACTCTATTTTTGCATGACCTGACAAAACATCTAAATTTACACTTTGAAAATAGGAAACTGCATGAAAGAGGGCGTCTTTATCAAAAAAACAAGCGTCAGCATCAGTAAATACAAGTATTTCTCCCTGTGGACGCAAATATCCTTGATGTGAAGCCCATGTTTTTCCTGTCCATTTGTCCGGCTTATCGGTGTGATATTATTTTCATCTTACCTGTTTGAATACACGGTTCTAAATCGATGTCGGGACCGTCCTTGATTTTATTCATTATCTGTAAGGTATTATCAGTGGAATTATCGTCAATTGCTATTAGTTCAAAGTTTGGATAACTTTGACTAAGAAGCGAGATAAAGCATTTTTTAATATTCTCTCCTTCATTTCTTGCAGGTACTATTATGCTAACAAAAGGTAACGAGATATTCGATAATTCATCATTAACAGAGGATCCTATTACATTCTCAATTGATTCATGTGTAGATGAAGACAAGGAGATGGTTTGTACACATCCTAACTTTGATCGAGGAATTACAGGTATCAGATAATTAGATCTGATTGAGGAGAAAAAAAGTGGTCATCCATGTTACGGTTACACCTATGAGCGATAACAGCAAGAAAAAATCCACGTCCACATCCATCTTTTGTACTTCAAAGCTCATTTGTTCAAAATCAGATTTAATACGATTAACAAATTGTTTAGATATCTTTTTCTATAATACTAAAATACTGTATTGAAGAATGATTTCAATTAGATCAAATCCACCTTTTGAGAGATTGCATTGTAATGGACTGCTCCAGCTTGTACCTACCTACGAGTAGTGGCTTAATGTCGGTAGGTAGTGGGTAATTTGATATCACCAGGTAAAAAATAACCGAAATTATTGTGGCTTTAGAGAATTTGTTTTACTACATCGTTAGCGGATTAGTTGAGCGGATTGCTTGTTGTGCATGAATCATTAAAATACAATGTTTTCACTGATATTATAATTGTATGACAACTGACAGTAATAAACCAGGGCCAACCACATTATGGAAAACACTCAAGGGCAAGGATGTAAAAACAAACGACGGAAAAGATCTGGGTGAAATCAAGGATATCTCTGATAATTACATACACGTCGAAAAGGGTACAATACACAAAGAGAGTTTCTGGATTCCGAAGTACATTGCTGATGCATTTGACGGCAAAATCTTGTGGCTTTTGATAGATGAAGAAGGGCTACATGAAAAATATCAGTATGGTAAAGAAGCACCGCAAGGAGATCAATATGCAAAAGACTTTGAAAGTTTCAAGGGAACACCATATGGACAGAAAGGAAGTTATGGAACAGATTTTGACCAAAATATACGTGTTGTTGAAAACTATAAAAATATTAGAGATTTAAAATAATATCTTACTACTTTTCCTATCATGATCGTCCTCACACTTTTTGAAAAATGATAGAAGAGATTAGATGTAGATAGATAAACTCATCCAGTCTTAACCCACAAAATCAATTAATTTGAATTAGACATCTAAATTTGTAACAGTAATAGGACGAGTAGTGACTTCTATTGGAGTTATGGTACACCTTTGCTTCCTTCTGTTTGTTTTGGTTTTGATGGTGGTGATTCTTCACTTAGTTGTTTAATTTCCTCAGGAGTTGGTTCTGTTTCTCTTTCAAATCTGGGACCAACTAATCCACTTGGGCTAGCTACGTATACAGCGCTTCCATCATAGTTATTGATATATGACTTTGGAATATAATAGTGACGTATTTTCACTTCTCCCTGTCTAACAACAATAAATTCATTTCCTACTAATTCAATGTCACCTATGTCTGCATTATCAGTTGTCTTCACGCGTTTATGTATCACCTCTTCCCATGGAATAGTGAGTGTCTCACCTGATTGTTCTGTTTGAAGCTGTACTCCTGGTTCCTTTGCCATCCATGGTATTCCATGTATGAATTGTGGGTAAGTAGAGTCGACTTTACGTCTATGTTCCATATATTCTTCGGTTAGGAATTCAGACTCAGTTGGAGGATTATCTCTTTCAAATCTATCTTTTATCTGATCTTTTGTAAGGGACGTACGAATGTGTTCCCCGTCAAATCCTTCAACATAGTATTTTGGGATAAAATAGTGTTTTTTACGTACTGCACCTTCCTTTACTTCAACATAATTAGGTGCTATGCTTTCAACTTTTCCGATATCTTCGTTATCACTTGATTTAACTTTTCTATCAATAATTTTATCCCACGGCATAGCTACTGAATCTGGGGTTGTTTTTCTACCTACACCTGCATATGTTGGAATATTAGTTTCGAAATCAGGATATTGTTTTGTGATTGTTGTTCTTCTTTCTAGATACTCTGGTGTTTCGAATGTTGATGCAGGTGGATCTTTCTCGCCTTCGAATCTTGATCTTACTTCATCTTTTGTAAGTGAGACCCATAGGTGTTCACCATCATATCCTTGCATGTAGTATTTTGGAATATAGTAGTAATTCTTACCTATAGTACCTTCTTTTGTTTGAATGTAATCCCTTGTTATACTTTGCACCTTACCGAGGTCTTTATCATCACTTGTCTTGACCTTCTTATCAATAGCTTTGTCCCATGATATAATGTCTGACACTGCTAACTCATTTATTAGATCGGCAACATATCATTTATCGGTTCCATTTGCGTATTTTTATCGCGTTTAATGGAACCGATAAGGCGTTTTGCAAGATGCTCTAACCGTTAATTGAGTACAGACAGACATCTGTAATACATATATAATTTAGTGCGTATTATTATACTTGCAATATCTTGTATTGACCATAGGCGTCCCCTGTGGCCAAGTTCTAACTACCCGGTGTTTCATATACATGAATCTTATCGGTTATCTTACTTGGAGCTCGGTGTCCACTATTCCTTCATTTTATGCATTTCAGATATTTGATCTGTAATAGCACACATTTGTCTTAGAAATGCAGCAACAAACAGATTCTTGACCAACAATCCTTCCGAATTGGACATATGAAATGGTATTAAAGTATGTTTCCTATATATATAATGATGACAAACATCGTAAAAAAAGTGAAGAATATAACTCAGGATGCTGAAGCAAAAATAAAGACAGAAAAGGACCATGCAGAAGGAAAGCCTAGCTCTGAAACGCTCAACAAAGCTAAAGTAAAAGTAAGAGATGCATTGACTTAACAGATCTAATTACTTTTTTGTTTTCTTCCGTATGACAAAGCTATGCTAGTGTTGAACAAATAGTACGATTATGGACATTATCTTAAAATCCATGGTAAAGCAGAACGTACTCTGCTTGGTAATGGGTATGGTAACTGGCTTTGCATTAACGTATTTTTATGGATTTCTAATCGCCCTCATGCTAAATACCGCTATATGGGTAACCATATCTTATATTATAAGAAACTACGTAAAACGATCGGCACGAGCAAGGGGATTTGCTCAAGAAAAATATCTAATGCGATATGCATTAACCAAAATTGTTTCCTCACGTAGTGGAAAGTAGCCTACAAGAAGAGGTATCTATATCTTCATCGCAAGAGTAACCAAAATAGTTGTATGCGAAAAAACCTAGCTCTGATTACTGTAGGGCACAGACTTAGCTATTCACCCATCATTCGTTGTAATTAAATAGACGATTAAATTTTAGTGCAGGTGACGCCGGATTTGGTATATGAAAAAATACTCCGAAAATAACAGGACGCCATACACAAGGCCTTGTATTCAGATGAAACAGGCGGTGCGACAAATGATGGTAGAATCAGTTTTTGAGCATGATTTTGTTCATTTTTTTATCGGATTTCGATCTCTCTTCCAGGAGGTTACCGATATTCTTACTGCGAGTGAAATTCTGGAGGGTATGTTAGCCAAAACCAAATTATTATCAAATACGACGCTAATTATGTACTAAGAATGAATATTATACGCCATGATGGTCGAGAGGTTAATGATAGAGCAAAAGACGACTAATTCGATCTGCTGTTGAAAATCCAAATGTGTTAGAATAAGTCCTCATTAAAACAAGATGTTTGCGAAGGTAAGGGTGAATGTGATCAAGTACATACTAATAGCACCACCACGCTGCCTCTCTCGTGTTGCGTACGAGATGCAAGTTTTTAATACCTTACATATTGAAGCACCTCATTTTTCTTGCGCCACTCAGTGTAAATCCACATAAGAGTAGTTATTGTATACGTAGGGATATAGCCGCCTACAAATGGCATGAATTTAATCAAGTTTATCGCAGCAGACCGTTTATTTCTTGTTATTGCTACTGCTTGAAGGGTAAATAAGTTTCTTGCTATTTACTAAGATAACCATCTGTTATTTTTTACCCGGTGACAATAAATTGCCGAGGCCCTTTAGACCGCCGCCAATGGCTTGACTTATGTTTGTTA
>Ga0153924_1001662_pt1 | contig 10618 bp, 7 predicted proteins | sample TSNJ008MetaG_FD_104709 | JGI IMG/M metagenome (GOLD analysis project Ga0153924, IMG submission 104709) | Attine ant fungus gardens microbial communities from New Jersey, USA - TSNJ008 MetaG | ecosystem: Host-associated > Fungi > Mycelium > Unclassified | place: USA: New Jersey, Wharton State...
AAGCGAAACTCTTTGTACTAAGAAATGACAAATACTTTGTAAAATAATTGTAAATCCTATTTAAATATATTGAAATCATGATATAATAATCTATATTATAAATTTAATGAATAAAAAACCCTATGGAGGATGACAAAAATGAGAAAAACTAAAATTATATGTACATTAGGACCAGCAACAATTAAAGGAGATGTGACAAAACAGCTAATACTGAATGGGATGAATGTAGCAAGATTTAATTTTTCGCATGATAATCAGGAGACTCATAAGGGGCGACTAGCGGAGCTTAGAGCATTGAGCAAGGAATTAAATCAACCAGTGGCAGCACTGTTAGATACAAAGGGTCCGGAAATCAGGGTCGGAGCATTTGAAGGTGACAAAGTAATACTAGAGGCAGGACAGCGATTTACGCTTACTACTAAGGATGTGGTTGGGAATAATGATATTGTAAGTATCTCATATAAAAAGCTTCCTGAAGATGTTCAGGTTGGCTCAAGCATTTTAATAGATGACGGTTTGATTGGGATGGAAGTAGTTGAAATAGTAGATGGTACGGATATTGTCTGTACAGTAATCAACGGTGGACCTGTGTCTACCAAGAAAGGAATCAATATTCCGGGAGTGGACTTGTCCATGCCTTTTGTCAGCGAACAAGACAGAGCAGATATCATATTTGGTATTGAAAATGACTTTGATTTTTTAGCAGCGTCATTTGTAAGGACCGCACACGATATATTAGAGATCCGTAAGATTTTTGAAGAATACAATTGTAAATCCCTAAATATTATAGCTAAAATTGAAAATATGCAGGGTGTTAAAAATATTGACGAAATTATTGAAGTAAGTGATGGAATAATGGTAGCCCGTGGAGATATGGGTGTTGAAATACCAAATGAAGATGTACCTGTTATTCAGAAGATGATTATTAAAAAAGTATATAATGCAGGAAAGCAAGTGATTACCGCTACTCAGATGCTGGATTCGATGATGAAAAATCCAAGACCTACCAGAGCAGAGACAGCAGATGTAGCCAATGCTATTTATGATGGAACCAGTGCTATTATGCTTTCGGGTGAGACTGCTGCCGGCGCATATCCGGTAGAAGCAGTTAAGACGATGGCTAGGATTGCTGAACGAATTGAAGAAGACATTGACTATAAAAAACGATTTTTCTTAGCTGAGCGGAAAGCAAATAAAGATATTACTGATGCGATTTCTCATGCTACAGTTACAACAGCGCATGATTTAAATGCGAAAGCGATTGTTACAGTTACTAAGTCTGGCAAGACAGCTAGAATGATTTCGAGATATCGTCCGCTATATGACATTATTGCATGTTCTACCAGCGAGAAAGTATGCAGACAGCTTAACATGTCTTGGGGTGTAACCCCATTGTATATCGAAGAAGCCAGTGATGTATTTGAATTATTTGCTGCCTCCATTCAAAAAGCAAAAGACAACAAGCTGTTGGAAGATGGCAATCTTGCCGTTATTACTGCCGGCGTTCCATTGGGTGTACCGGGTGAGACAAATATGATTAAAGTACAGATTGTCGGTGAAAATAATTAATAAATGGTAAGGTACTACTTTCCTATAAGATAAAATAAGGTGTTACTGCATAGTAACACCTTATTTTATCATGGCGAACAATCCCATTTTTGTTGAGATTTAATTTTGTTTGTGATATTATAAAAGTATTGCATTATTACAAATTTGTGGGAGGGTTTGTAATAATGATTTTATGGTATGTTATAAATCAGTTTAGCCCGTTCATAAGGGGATGCGGATATCGTATCCAGAGGGTTAATATAGGATTTGACATCTAAATCTATTCGATAAACAAAAAAGGAGAAGGTTCATGAAAAAAATGAAGAAGGCGCTGGCACTATTGCTAGTGGCAGCAATAAGCTTAGGTATGACAGGGTGTACAGACAATGCGGGTGAGGAAGAAGAGTCAACAACAAAGGCAGTATCTGAGATGGGTGAATTTACATTAGATATCGATGCCGATGCTACAGGGCTGGACGAGAGCTATCATATCAGTCAGACGTTATATGGTTTATTTTTAGAGGATATCAACTATGCGATTGATGCAGGTATGTATTCAGAGCTGATCAAGAATCGATCATTTGAATACGGTGCACTTGCAAATAATGGATCGAAACATGGCTGGGCAGCATCAACAGCTGACCAACTGACTTTTGAAGTAATAGATGGAACGAATGATAAGAGTTATCTAAATGAAAATAATCCGCAATATGCTAAATTGGTGAATAAGAGCAGTAATCTGGCCGGAATTTATAATAGTGGATACTTAGATGGGCTGGTATGCAGTAAAGACCAGCAATTTGATTTTTCAATCTATTTAAGAGCAGTAGATGGATATAATGGCAAGGTGACAATAAGATTAACAGATGCAAAATGTGAAAAGATATATGCGGAAGAGACCATTTCAGATCTTAAAAATGAGTGGTGGAAATATGAATTAAGTTTAACTGCAAATGAGGAAGTGAACTCACAACTAAAATTTGCTGTGATGATTGATAAAGGCTCAGTTGAAATGGATATGGTTTCCCTATTCCCAAAAGATACATATAAGGATCGTCAAGGCGGGTTAAGAGAAGATATAGTACAGATGTTAGAAGAGTTATCTCCTAAGTTTTTAAGATTCCCGGGCGGATGTGTGGTAGAAGGTAAAAGCTTAGAGAGTGCATATAGCTGGAAGGATTCAATTGGTAATGGTTTAGAATTTGAAATCAATGGAGAAAAAACAATTGGCGATGTAGCTGTCAGATCCCAGGGAATTAATATATGGGCAGATTTAGGGAAAGCATCAGCGAATCCCTATTATATGACATATGGAGTTGGATTTTATGAATATTTTCAATTATGTGAAGATATTGGTGCAGAGCCAATGCCGGTTGTAAATGCAGGTATGTCTTGTATGATCCAAGGTTCTAGTAACTTTGTTCCTGCAGATGTATTAGCAATAGACAGTGATGAATTTAAGCAGTATGTGCAGGATGCGTTGGACTTAGTTGAATTTTGTAAAGGCGATGCTTCTACAAAGTGGGGAGCAGTGAGAATTGCTATGGGTCATGAAGAGGAATTCCCATTGACTTATGTTGCAATTGGAAACGAGCAATGGAGTAATGAATATTATAAACGTTATGAGGAATTTAAAGCAGCATTTGAAAAAGCGGCAAAAGACAATCCGGATTTATATGGAGATATTGAGTTAGTAGTAGCCAATGGACCGAACTCGGATAGTAAAGAAGCATGGACCAAGGTGAATACAAAGGGGAGTGATTATGCAGGATTGGTAGATGAACATTTTTATGAAACCCCAGAATGGCTGATCACACATACAGCCAGGTATGATTCTTATAAACGAGACAGTGTTCCGGTATTCTTAGGTGAATATGCGGGCAAAGCCAATAATTTAAAAGCGGCTCTGGGCGAAGCAGCATTTATGACTGGATTAGAGAGAAATTCAGATATCGTTAAAATGGCAGCTTATGCACCTATCTTTGCCAATAATACAGTAAACCAATGGCAGCCGGATATGATATGGTTCAATAATACAACTGTCTACGGCTCTATTAACTATTATAACCAGAAATTATTTGCGACAAATTTAGGAACAATTTTATTAAACAGTACTTTAACAGGAAAGTTCAGTAAAACGACAGGAACGATCTCACAGACTGTAAGTGTAGATGAAGAAACCGGTGATATTATTATTAAGATCGTAAATCCATATAAACAAGATTCAAATGTTAAAATCAACATTACAAATGCGGCTAATATTGAAACAACAGCAAAGGTACAAAGAATCTCGGCAGAAACGGATACTGTTATCAACAGCAGAGGAACTCCTGAATTGTGTACCATTCAAGAATCAACAACAGAAGTTGCAGAGTCATTTGATTTTGGAGTACCCAAATATTCAATAACAGTATTGCGGATCCATACAAAATAATCGGATCTATTAATTATATAACTGCGTTAGAATCTGCTAGACCAGAAAGGGGTGGAACGAATGGATTATGCAAAGTTATCAGAAGAGTTACAGTTGAAGATTTTATCTGATAGAATAAAAGGGGAATATCAAAATCCAAATGCTTGTAAGGACAGCGACATTATAAGAAGGCAGGATTTAGAAAAGGACAGAGCAAATATTTGGAGACCGGCATTTGTCAGGGATATAGAAAAGATTTTACATAGCCCATATTATAATCGGTATGCGGATAAAACGCAGGTATTTTCCTTTTATAAGAATGATGATATTACACGAAGGTCATTGCATGTCCAGTTAGTTGCCAGAATTGGACGTAATATCGGAAAAATATTGGGCCTTAACGAAGATTTAATTGAAGCAATTGCTTTAGGCCATGATATTGGTCATACGCCATTTGGTCATGCCGGCGAGCGGATTTTAAATAAACTGTATCATAAAGAGACGGGAAGATATTTTAATCATAATGTACACAGTGTAAGAGTGTTGGATCAGATGCTATGCAGAAATCTAAGCCTTCAGGTATTAGACGGAATTCTGTGCCATAATGGTGAATTTGAAATGAAAGAATACAGGCCTTGCCAAATGAAGGTTTTTAAGGAGTATGACGAAAAGGTAGAGGCTTGTTATACGGATCAGGATAATATTAGTAAGCTGATTCCCTGTACACTGGAGGGTTGTGTTGTAAGAATATCGGATATGATTGCTTATTTGGGCAAGGACAGGCAGGATGCCGAAAATGCCAAATTATTAGTTGGCAAATCGCCATTTACCGAAACTGAAATAGGAATACAAAATGCCAATATCGTGAATAACATGATTGTAAATATTATTGAAAATAGTTATAGCAAGGATTACATATTGATGGAGGAAGACTATTTTCAGGCCTTGAAAATAGCAAAGGATGAGAATTACAAATTTATCTATAACAAAGAAAGCATCAATACAGACTACCGAGAAATTATCGAACCAATGTTTAAAGAAGTCTATGATAAATTACTAAACGATCTGTTAGCACAGAATAAGGAATCAATTTTGTACAAGCACCATATTGACTTTATAAACAGGCAGAGAAAGTACTATGATAATGGCGATAAATATGATGAAACTGAGCCAAATCAGATTATTGTAGATTATTTAGCAAGTATGACAGATGATTATTTTGTAGAATTACATCAATATTTATTTCCGGAGAGTGAGTACAGTATTAAATATGTCCCTTACTTTTAATATTATCTCGGAGCAAAGGGTTTCAAACACGCCTAAGGTGAAAAGTGTGTGAATTATAGTAAAATCACTTTAATTTTGTATTAGAATATGATATAACTTATTATGAGTTCAAAAATGGACTGAATTATAGTAGACAGTCTTTCTTAAGAAGAAAAGACGGAAAGAGGAGTTAATATGAAGAAGAAACTAATTACTTCATTGCTATGTATAGGAATGATAGGAACACTTATAACCGGATGCGGCAATGGCGGTAAAACAGTCAGCACTTCAGGTGAAGTAAAGACATTAGCAGCTTATGAAGGGATAGAAGTATACGAGTCAGTTGCAGCAGTTACTGATTCAGCCATAGAAGAGCAATTGAAATATGCAGCAGAGCAGAATTCAACATCGGAGAACGTTACAAAAGGTAAGGTAGCGGATGGAGATGTAGTTAATATTGATTATGCTGGTAAGATAGATGGCGAAGCCTTTGACGGCGGTACAGCTACAGGTGCTGACTTAACAATCGGTTCCGGTTCATTTATTGATGATTTTGAAGAGCAGCTGATTGGATTAAAGATTGGGGATTCAAAGACAATTGAAGTTACATTCCCGGATCCATATGAAAGAAACACAGATTTATCCGGTAAAGATGCAACTTTTGATGTTACAATCAATCATAAAGTCGTAACTACAGTACCGGAAGTGACAGATGCTTTTGTCGTAGAATATTTTGGATATACAGGAGCAACTACGGTAGATGAATTTAAGGAATATATAAAAGAAAGAATAAAATTCAACCAGATCGTGAACAGTATATGGGAAAGTTACTTAGCTGATTGTGAGGTTACTTCATATCCGGAAGACGAAGTAGCAGAGATGGAATCACAATTAAGCAGCTATTATGAATATAATTTATATTCAACATATGGTGTAGATTTAGCAACTTATCTATCGGCAGTGGGTCAGTCAGAAGAAGAGTGGAATGAGACAATCACTACTAATGCAAAGACAACTGTTAAGGAAAAAATGGTTATTAACGCAATTGCAAAAGAAAAAGGCTGGACAGTAAGTGAGGAAGAGTATCAGGAACAGGCGGTGATTTATGCAACGCAGCAGACTTATGATTCAGTGGCTGATTTAGAAACTGCTTATGGCAGAGCTGAGATTGAATATAGTATTTTATCGAACAGAGTTTTAGAATATATTGCAGCGAATGTTACAGTCGTGCCGGATCCGGAAGAAGCAACAACAGCAGAAACAACAACAGCGGCAGACGAGACAACAACAGAAACTGAATAACATGTAGAATGCATCACTTCCTATCTATTAGGGAGTGATGTTTTTCTTATCTTATAGGAATTACTACATTTCGGTCCTAGCTAGAAGTTGATTCCTGCAAGATAAAAAACGCTCCACCAGAGAGGCACACTCACTTTCGTAGAAAGACTTTTATGATTCATATAGACAAAAATTTAAATCTAGAGTAAAATACTGGAAGAATAAAATATAATACAGGAAAGGAAGAGTTTTGAGCCAACGAGCGTCACAAATTTGTGATAGCTGGCGGAATGGAGTGGTAAATATGAAATTAAAAAATGATTTATATTATGTAGGTATTATGGACAAAGATCTTAAAGTATTTGATATTATTATGGAGACAGAGTTTGGGACTACCTATAATTCTTACATATTAATGGGAAATGATAAAGTTGCATTATTTGAGACTGCCAAAGCTAAATTCTTTGATGATTATTTAGAGAAAATTAAGGAAATAGTATCAGTCAGTAAAATTGATTATATTATTATGGAGCATACAGAACCGGACCATGCCGGCAGTATTGCAAAATTATTAGAATTGAATCCGGGTATAGAAGTAATAGGAACAGTGGCAGCAATTAGAAATTTATCTAATATTATTAATAAGGAGTTTAACAGCCATGTAGTGAAAGAGAATGATATACTTTCACTGGGGGACAAGACAATTAGGTTTATAATGGCTCCGAATTTACATTGGCCGGATACAATGTACTCTTATGTTGAAGAAGATAAAGTACTGATTACCTGTGATTCCTTTGGTGCTCATTTTTGCTGTGATAAAGTCCTTAGAAGTATGGTAGAGGATGAAGAGGGATATTTCAGAGCAGTAAAATATTATTATGATAATATTATGGGGCCGTTTAAGCCATTTTTACTGAAGGCATTAGATAAAATCAATGGGTTAGATATAGATATGATTTGCACGGGCCATGGTCCTGTATTAGACTGCAAAATTGAAGAGATGAAAGAATCGTATAGAGAGTGGTCTACGGTGATTAATCCCAATACGAAGAAAACAGTCGTAATCACATATGTCAGCGCCTATGGATATACAAAACAAATGGCAGATATTATTGGAAAAGCAATTCAAGATTATGATGATATCAATGTCAAAATGTTTGATTTGGTAGAAGATTCTGCAGTTGATGCTTTGGAGGAGATACAGTTCGCAGATGGGCTCTTATTTGGTAGTCCAACTATTCTCGGTGATGCATTAAAACCAATTTGGGATGTATTAACAACAATGCTGCCGCAGATTCATAGTGGGAAATATGCAGCGGCTTTTGGCAGCTATGGCTGGTCAGGCGAAGGGGTTCCCAATATAACAGCCAGATTATGTCAATTAAAAATGAAAGTACAAGATGGTTTAAAAATTTGTTTTAAACCATCAGAAGTAGAGATAGAGAAATGTAAGGAATTTGGTAAAACCTTTGCAGGAAAATTAGTTTAATGTATTAATAAAGCATATTAGAAGCGCCTGATACTATCGGCGCTTTTAGTATGCTTTTTGTTACTTTAAAAAACCGTTTACGATCTGTGCTTCGGCTTCTTCTTCGGTAAGCCCTAAAGTCATAAGCTTTATGATTTGTTCACCGGCTATTTTGCCGATTGCGGCTTCATGAATCAGTGAAGCATCTACATGATTCGCTGTGATTTCAGGAATTGCTCTTACACGGGCGTGATCCATAATAATTGCATCACACTCTGAATGCCCCATGCAAGAGCTGTTTCCATTAATCTTTGATAAGAAAATTTGTTCAGAATCATCCTTTGCGACAGAACGTGAAATTACATTGGTACTGGATTTTTCTCCATTTAAGTCGACTGTGAATTCTGTGCTGGCATATTGGTTTCCATGTGTCATTAATTTTTCTTTGATGACAAGTTTAGCATTATCCTTTATTTCAGCTTTGGTGATTCGTTTTGTAGAGTCAACACCTTCAATCTGCACAGTGTCCATTTCCATATAACTGCCGTCTTCCAGAAAAACGTTTGTGACAGGATTCAATACTCGTTGGCCATTTCCATCTCCGGTACCATAATGTTTTTCAATATAGGTTACTTTTGAATTTTTACCAAGGTAAAAAGTATGGATGCCATCATGCTGTGATAAACCGTTTCCACAGTTATGGATGCCGCAGCCGGCTATAATTGTGACAACCGCATTTTCTCCGATATAAAAATCATTATAAACAGTTTCGACAAGATCACTCTGGCTGATAATAACCGGAATATGGACCTGTTCATTGATAGTATTCGGCTTTATATTTAGGTCGATTCCGGTTCCATCCTCTTTAAAGCTGATATGGATATTAGGGGTACTGCTAGATCCGATACTTCCGCCATTAACCCGGATATTATAAGCATTAGACGGAGCTTCTTTAATTCCGGCTATCTTTTCTAATAATTGTGATTGAATTTTATCCATTATGATTGTACCTCCTTATAGAACTTACAGGTATTAGAGTTCATTAATAAGTCGGGAAGCAATTCCTCTTTTGAACCAGTTTCTTTAATGCTGCCATTTGCCAAAATAATAATTTGATCAGCTATTTCAAGAATTCGTTCTTGATGAGAGATAATGATAATAGAACCTCTTGTCAGAGCCCTGATCTTTTCAAATACTTTAATCAGACTATGAAAGCTCCAAAGATCAATACCGGCCTCCGGTTCATCAAATACAGATAACATAGACTTACGTGCAATGACCATGGCAATCTCAATACGTTTTAATTCACCGCCGGAAAGACTGGCATTTAGCTCACGTTTGATATAGTCTTTTGCGCAAAGACCTACTTCAGATAGATACCCGCATGCCTCCTCAACACTTAAGTTCTTTTCAGCTGCAAGGGAAATCATATCATGAACGGTTAATCCTTTAAATCGTACCGGCTGCTGAAAAGCAAAACCGATTCCGGCTTTTGCTCTCATGGTAATATCCATGTTTGTAATATCTTGTCCATCTAACAAAATTTTACCACTTGTTGGTTTTTCGATACCTGCGATCAGTTTGGCAAGTGTTGATTTACCTCCGCCATTCGGTCCGGTAATTACAGTAAAACTTTTATCTTCAATCATGAGATTGATATCTTTTAAAATTTGCTTCTTACCTAATCCATCATCTGCTTCAAAATATATATGTCTTAGTTCTAACATAGCGAACCTCCTTTTGCAATACTTATGCTGCTTCTTAAGAATGGATGTAGTATGTCTGTAAAACAGTTACATTTTTACTACATCTCTTCAGCAGCATAATTGAATAATATGTTAACATATCAGGTTAATGCTGTCAAATTTGCAAATAGGAAATTTGCATATTATATAAAATTATAAAAATAAATACAGGTTGTAGTATAGAGAATGTAATGATAAAATGTTGATATATTTATTGTAAATAATCAGTGGACGGAAACGATAGTGAATTATAGTTTAAGCTAATAGTTTTGGTATGATATCTTACAGTTGTTTACTTTTACTGCAAGGATTTTTCCAACGTTATATGATATGTTGTTAGAGAGGTAAAAGATTGTATAGAATATTTGATAATATTTTATTCATTCATCAAAAGATGGTAAAAAATCACCACCTTTTCTCCGCTGCATTGTATAATGTAACTACCATGAAACAGACGACCCCGTCTATACCCTTAAAAAATATTGGAGGATTTAAATACTCGAGCCTGATGGCTCAGCATTCAGCAAAGGGAAAGCTCAGCTTAGATGAGTTCTTAGGATGCGCACTCATTTCCGTGACGGGTACGGAAATTCAAAAATAATAGTATTGCATAATATGGTAATGTAGGATATAATAGTTAATAATAAAAGTACGGATGAATATGTTATAAGTCATTTTGCATTAATAAGGACGTTGTAGATAAGAACACACATTGGTAGACTGAGGGGTATTACTATGGAAAGAGAAGAAAACCAAGGATATAATCAGGAATCACATGCAATTACATATTTAGAAGAATATAGAATAGAAAAAGTAATAAGAGGGTTATCAGCTGCGCTTAGAGAACCCTTAGAGTTATACTTTGTTCATGGATCAACAGTACCGGAGATAGCAGAT
>Ga0153924_1001663_pt1 | contig 10606 bp, 15 predicted proteins | sample TSNJ008MetaG_FD_104709 | JGI IMG/M metagenome (GOLD analysis project Ga0153924, IMG submission 104709) | Attine ant fungus gardens microbial communities from New Jersey, USA - TSNJ008 MetaG | ecosystem: Host-associated > Fungi > Mycelium > Unclassified | place: USA: New Jersey, Wharton State...
ACAACAGCCATCTCCTGAAATGGAAGCCCCTTCTCGAAACATTCTCAAGGGGAGTCTGCAAGGTATATAGGGTCTGGAAAACATGGAGTCATGTCAATGTTTCTCTCTTATCCTACGATTGCTCTATGGAGCGGTGGCCTGATAACAGGATGGTGGCTCTCTCGCCTACTTCGGGATCGTGGAAATAACCCGAATAGATTGCCTTTACCGCCTGGTCCCAAAGGCTACCCAGTCATTGATAACCTTTTTGATCTGACCGCCGACAAGTTATGGAAAGTGTTTGATAAATGATCGAAGACATATGGTACATTCTGCATTGAGCAGAGGCTTACACACTCCTTACATGGAATCCATAGGAGATATGGTATTCTTCAAGATACTAGGGCAGCCATTTCTTGTTCTTGGGAGTGTAGAAAGGACCTTTGATTTATTTGAGAAACGCTCGTCGAATTACTCTGATCGCCCGCGTTTTCCCATGCTCGATGAAATGTTGGCCACCTACTCTCTGTTTATGTCGAATCACGCTCACCAGAAAGCAGGATGGATTACACATGGAACATGGCATTCCAACAGTACGGGCTCAGATGGAGGAGCCACCGCCGTACCTTTCATGATTATTTCCATCCAAACATCGTCAACAAGTATCAATCAGTCCAAATAACGACGGCCCGAGTTCTTCTTCGTCGCTTGCTTGGGTCTCCAGATGATTTCATGCAACATATCCGATAGTAAGTGTACATCATAAGGGAATTAAACAAATGTCTGGATTTTCTTGACCAGTGTATTCACTTCGACTATACTCAAGCTGACTTATGGAATGAACATATCTGAAGACAATGATTCTGACTATACCAAAGCTGCTGAAATTGTGATGGCCGCTTTTGCAGAGGCAGGACATCCAGGTTCATTCCTCGTTGACTTATTCCCTTCCATGAAATTCATCCCTGCATGGCTTCCGGGTGCCGGATGGAAAAGAAAGGCTAACTACTGGAGAAAAGTCGGTGAATATTTTTCGCGTACGCCTTGGAACACAGTTAAGGAACAATTGGTATGATACATTTTATTGATCCTCGAGCGAGCTCTCACCTTCAGAGCAGAGAGAAGGTACAGCTGAACCTTCTATCGCATCCAGTCTCATCGAGAAACTACCGGATGAAGCCTCACCTAATCGCATCGAAGAGGAGATAACGGCTCGAAATGCATGTGCAGTTGCCTTCGCTGGTGAGTTCTTTCGCTATCATCGAGATACAAGTTATGTTGAAAAATGTCTATAGGCGGGGCGGATACAGTGAGTCATCAAGCATTCTTGGATCAGACCTTCTATGAACGTTATAATATCAGACAGTTTCAACAATCCAGTCATTTTTCATGGCAATGGCCCTCTACCCTGAGGTCCAGAAGAAGGCTCAAAAAGAGCTTGACAAGGTCATTGGCAATCGTCTTCCCGAGTTCAACGATCGACCAAACCTCCCATATATGAATGCCATGACGAAAGAGTCCTTGAGATGGCAACTTGTTGCTCCTCTGGGTGTGTAACAATAATTTGTTAAATCATTCTAATATTAAGATTGATGATCTAATCCAACCCAGCTGTCACTCACAGTTCAGTAGATGCAGATGAATATAATGGATACTACATTCCCAAAGGTACTGTTATCTTTGGGAACTCATGGTCTGTCCACTCCCTTCGGTGGGAACCTTGACTCAAGCTTCCTGAAGGTCAATCCTGCATGATCCAAAGACCTACAAAGACCCTTTCGTATATAATCCTGACCGATTTCTCAAAGACGGGAAGATTGATCCTACAGTACGAGACCCCAAAGTTGCAAGTTTTGGGTACGGAAGGAGAATTTGCCCTGGGAGGTTCCTGGCCGAAAATTCCTTGTTTATTCTTCTATGTCATGTTCTGATTGTCTACGATATACGGCCTGCTCTGGGAGATGATGGAAAGGAAATTGAGATTAAGCCTGAGATGACGGATGGGTTGATCTCGTAAGTTTTGTCTCTACGTCTAATATGTACTTGCTCAATATTGTAATAGATACCCCGTGCCCTTCGCATGCAGAATCACACCCCGCTCAGACAAAGCTACATGCTTGATCCGTAACTCCAACTTGATGGACTAGGTTAGGCCTCCAAGTTTTGCAAATGACCGTATCATCCCTATGAGACTTGAGGCTGGAGATAAACATTGGGAGTGTGGAATCAGAATTTTGCATCTCATTTATCCAGAGTGACTCAAGTCATTTGTACCATCCGGGGTCATCAATCCTATCTTTTGAGTAAACTAGGTTCTGAAAATTGCTTTTACACTCGAAGGGTATCCAGGATACTCATGGAAAAGTGACATATATAAAAAATCATTGTAATATATTACCTCATCATCAGGAAATTAACATCTTTTCTTGTAAGTCTTCTATTTTAATCCCTCATTCCTTGAGCGTTGTTGATTTCCGTTCAATACAAAGCTATTTTTATCAAACGGTTGACATGAATCCCACTCAAATCGCTCCGACATATCTACTCCCTCCCGTCAAGAAAATACCTTTAGAAACTCTGGAAACCCTGAATGTCTTGATAAGCTACCTACGTGCCCTTTACAATCCAGAAGTTAGAGGATCGAGACAGCGACAGAAGCCTTTTTTGCTAGACGAACGTATAGCATCTGCTGTAGCCCACAAACCAACTTATCCGTTGACAGCTGATCTCAATCGCTTGCGTGCCGATTTATTCGAGCGAACTCACTCTATCAGGTGGCTCACAGCCCTCATCTTTGCTCTCAATGCTGCGGACGATGACGAAACTACCAGAGATTCACAAGAGAAAGACAAAACTATTCAAAATGCTGCTGCTCTTCTCGCATTGCTTGCAGGGCCTTCGGCCTCGGGAACGATCGCGCGGAATTTCGAATTCACCTACTATGCTCTGCGGAGCAGTGACTTCGAACCGTTCAAGTCTATACCCGTTTCGATAACGATTACAGATTTGCCGCTGAATAATAACGACTTTGGTAGTGTAGGTGTGCAGACATGGGGTAGTGCATGTGTAATGTCAGAAATGTTGGTGCAAGATCCAGGGGCATTCGGAATCAGCTCTGACCAATTTCATAATCGGAAACAGAGTGTGTTCCGAATTCTCGAGCTCGGAGCAGGAACTGGTCTTGTCACTCTCACAACCGCGAAACTTTTACAAAAGATTGCTTTGGATATAACATGCCGGATTCAAATTGTGGCAACAGACTATCACCCATCTGCCCTCGAAAATCTTCGTGCAAACGTCCGAGCTAACATTCATGCCGACGAAAATACAACTGTAACCGTCACAATTCACTCGTTAGACTGGTCGCAAGTCGGACCAGGAGATACCAGATCTTATCCTTTTACCAACCCTTTTGATTTAGTTTTTGGGGCTGATGTTATCTACGAGCCAGAGCATGCAAAATGGATTCATTCATGTCTCACGTATCTCCTACGAAAACCCTCACAGTTATCAAGATCAGACTACCACAATAGTAGTGCTTTGTTCCATCTCGTCTCACCTCTTCGTGCAACTCATTCATCCGAATCTAATTACATAGAGACTATTTTTTCTCGGGGCGAGGATGATGTAGATGAACCTTTGCTTCATATCTTGACCAAAGAAATATTCGCTTGTGATACAGAAATGGGAGAGGAAGTAGAGTATGCATACTATAAAATCGGATGGGCATAAATACTTTATACATTTGGCCCGTTCGAAGGGGAACTAATGCGTTGATGTAGGTCGTTTATATCAAATAATGTCTTGTCATGTAAATGAAGAATCGAAGCTGGATTGAGGGGTGGTTAATGAATAGACAAATAGATGTTACAACTCAGGAAAGGTTAAGGAGCTGAACACGTTCATCGCGGACTGCAAACAAGAAAACATACGGGTGGCCTTCAACTCTACGTTTTGCCACTGCCTCGCGGATTTGGTAAGCATACGTCGATGTCTGAGGTGGGAAGGTGGCCAATAACGTCTTCCATGCTTCGTCATCGTTGACCCATTTTGGATTACGGACCATTGAGTCGAACACGTCGGCAGAAACATCCAATGCAATCGTTGGCATACGGTTTTGTATTGAAGATCGTACATCCATTGCGGTATCGAAAGCTAAACGCAACCCATAAGCCAACACCAGGCGGATAGACAAGAGTGATTGGGCACCTCGATCGAGGAAAAGCTGCTTAACCTGTTTTCTTTGTTTTTTAGTATCAATCGGCAGGATAAGCTGCACATCAGGCGAGATTGAAACATCCTTCGGTGGTAAGACGCCAATGTTTTCGGCGACAATGGGCGCAGATGAAGTGGCAAGATCTGCCCGTTTCTGTTCTGCAATCTGCTGCTGGAGCCATCCAACAAGCTCCTGGCGTGATACTGCACATATAGAGTAAAAAACAGTTGTTCTGCATTTAGATGAGACAACGCACACTCGTACTCTGTGCCCTTCAGGATACTCTTAACTTTGAACGCAGCCTGGTCTCGCCTCGCATTTCTCGGCCTAGGATACACAACGAACCTATGATGTGGACATCTAAGCATGTTTCCAGCTGCTATTATCATAATACTTACAGAATCCCCTCCCGAGCACATAGATCTATGTGGTTTTCATGGGCATCTACACTTGATAAGCTAGATTCATACATGATATCCGCACTGATGCTGTTTTGCCATAAATACGCTACAATCTCGAGTCGATCCTGCAAGTGTCCAGGGTGATGTGATACAACGTAAACATCACACCTTCGAGGACTCCAAAAACCAAAAGATCGTTCTTCTTTGATCAGAGCCTTCACAGATGTGCTTTGGAACAAGGCGAGCGCGGCCGTAATCTTCTCAACCGCAATTTGCAAACCGACCGCACAAACGGCGTCTAGTTTCTGTTTTGCAGGAGAAAAACGGCCGATAAGATGATCATAGCTGTGGATAGGTGAGGAAAACATGCAAGCCATTCATTCCGAGTTGCAACCCACCGTCCACCTGCGGCAAGAATATCCAATTTCTTATTCTTCTTCACTACCTCGAAGACGACCCCGCCCTTGAATAATGACTGGTGACTCCCCAACATGAGCGGATGGAAATACACAGGCATTGAAGCACCAGCAGATCCAGCAAGCTGGAGAGTTTCTTGGATTTCCGCAACCAAAGGCTGTAAAGGCGTCACAAGAGAAGAGGAAATCTTTTCCAGCCTAGAGACTACGTTCCCAATGTTCTCATCTGCTCAATCAGACAGATGAATTGAATAGACCGCGATTCACACGGCTCACCGATTTCGGATAATATCTCCAATTCATCTGTAGTACTCCTCAGTAGACCCTTCCTTAACAACAAAGCCCTCTTCTGCGATAGCGAACTCTTCGTTTGATTGATTATCTCCACAACAGCACTTCTATGAGTATCGGGAATTCTGTTCATCACAAGCTCAATTACTAATGATGCATCAGTATACTACAACCAGAGAAAGTCAAGACAGACAACCCACTCTTGGAATGTGATACATGGATTTCATAGCTTTCCGATAAATTAGGGAATGAGTTGAGGATATCATTAAGTACGGAAACAATTTCTCCGCCAGCCGCTGTCGACCCTGATGACAGGTCCTGGGTTATGATGTCGAACACTGCGGCTTTCGTCGTCTTCGGGTGCCCTGCAACTGGACTACAAACAAGACTTCCAATCAGTTCACACGCCCTAGGGACCTTGTAGAGCTACTGTCACCTAGGCCGATACGCGTTTGTAATATGATACCTCTTGATCCTCTTGATACCAGTCCTCGCGGCCATCCTCGCAAATGGTACCAAGAGGTTATTCGGTAAACTCACAAGATCACCACAACGATCAATGAATGTCGCATGGTTTTTCTGATCTTCTTGTAGGTCTACTACAGGCATTAACAAGGGTGGTTCCATGTCTACTGCCCCATGGAGTCTGAAGATAGCAGCAAGATAATCATGAACGGTTGAATTGAGAGCGGCTTGTTGTTCAGGCGGGTCAGCCTGAGAATCATAGAGAAAGGAGCGAGAAGGCTTGGGCTTTTGAGTAAAGAGGGAGGAGATGACTGCCTGACGCCAAGGTGAGTCTTGTTTGGCTATTTGAAAAAGAACACGTCAGGTACAATTGTCTGACACCTGCATCAAGACGTACCCATGAGGTTGAGTGCACCTCGAAAACTCTCATCCTCTAATTTCGGTGGCATGAGCGGGCTCTCGGAGAGCTCCAGAGCCGTAGGCCTCTGATCCAGCTCATGTTGAAGCAGCTGGGTAATGACTAATGAAAGCGTGTAACAACGGTATCCTTAATCTGTTTATCTTGACTGGCTTACTTTGTCGCTGACGAGAACGATGAGGATCCCAAGAAGCAGGGAAAAATATACCGGGTTTGCGTAAATCTTCAATGACTGCAATTCGTTCCGAGCCTGTTGAGAACATATAGTTCATCTCAAAAAATACAATCTGGATTGCAATTTATCAGCTGAACATCAAAAAAGAAAAAGCGAGAAGTTATACGCCAAGAGAATACATGTCAGCCTTGGAATGGTTTCTGGGCCCTTTCTTTCTCGATTGGACCTCAGGCGCGATATACAGCCTTGTGCCGACCTCTAAGTTGGCTATTTATTGACAAAACACCAGATAGAGAGATACAGAAACACGTACCGAGCGTCATATCAGTTTCCGGATATATAGAATGCCTTGTCAAATCCGAGGGATCAACGGCAGCCAAACTAGACGTTGCGAGTCCAAAATCGCCCACTTTACAATCCCCGTTCGCGTCTACATGGCGAGCCATGATTAAAGTGAAATATTACAACAAGATTTGAATAGACACACCAATAAAGATGTTCGTTAGCTTGATATCACGATGCAAAATTCCTAGAGTCGACATATGTACCAATGCATCCACAATCTGACCAAATAATTTCCATGCTTCATCTTCCGTGATTCCTTCGTCAACTCTCTACACGTTTCGTATGAAATCAAGATGAAGCAAAAATCACAGTGAATACACACCTCTCTCAACGTTTGCCTCTCCACAAATTCCATCTGAATATAAAGTGTTCTCGTCATATTCATATTTGATATCACCTCTAATGAATACGGGATCTCTGTCCTCCCACCCAAACCGTTCCCATCCTCAATTACATTTGCACTCGTCGTGGCAACGTTCCCGGGCTGCATTGTACTAGTCGTGATAGCAGTATTCCCTCTATCACCAACTATGGTCCCAGCTCTCCTCCTCCCGTCACCCCCCACACTACGACCCCGAGTACTCTCTGACCCTAGACCAGCAGTTATGAGACCTGTAACTGGATCTCTCCTGAACAGTCCTCCCAAATCAGTTCCAGCTGATCTCACCGAGCTCAACGCACTATTGCTACCACTCTCATTCGAGTCTTCATCTTCTTCCTCTGTATCTTCCTCTTCCTCCTCTGTTGATCCTCCAGGTGAGGTAGAACGATCAAAATGGATGCTGGGGAATGAGCTTCTTGAAGTATTGGAAATCTCAGTTGTGGTTGTCCTGTCATCAAAATCTGAGAAATCCTCAATGCTGAATCCACCTCCGTTCGTTGGTAAATGACGCTCTGACACCGTAGAAACAGAAACATCTATGCTATCTCCATCTTCATCTTCAGTATCCTCATCGCCATTCAAACTTGACCTTGACCTTGGAAGCGTCGTCCTAACTCCGAAACTAGTCTCGATACCACCACTGCTTACACCACTTACACTCGGTGTAGCACTTGACACGTTTTGGATTTCATTGGTCTCCACCCAGGTAGTGAAGTATCTTACGATAAACCGATGGGAGAGTCGCGAAAGTGCATTTACTTCACGGAAGATCTTCGTATCGGATTTTTGCGTCTTGAGTCGAATTTTCTTGACTGCGTAAATCCGGTTGTCAATCTTGTTACGGGCTTTCACAACTGACCCGAATGCACCCTTCCCCTAAAATCGGAGGTGAGAAATCGTAAAACAAGAAAGGCGACAAAGGACGTACAAGTAATTCCAACTCTTCCCAATCCTCTTTCCACCGACTAGCCTGCCGCGTCCTGGGAGGAAACCTGAAAAATTCAACTTCGGGACTTCCAATAAAATGGCCATGCGTATGTACAGATCCAGGTTGGGCATATATATGTGGTGTTGGTATCGGCGTTCCAGGGCCTGCATAACCATAGTGAGTCTGCTATGTTAATAGACCTAATCCTTACTATTATGAAATCCCCACAGCGGGCTCTTCGAATCAATGATGCCCAGTTCTCCGACATCACCCAAATCCACACTGGCTCCAAACCCCAGCCCATCACTTCCACTTCTTCCACCTGTAATTGTCGACGTCGAATTCGCCAGAGCATTATACCCATTGATGTCACTACTATACCTCCTTCGTGATCTGGACCTTGCACTGTAATCACCATAACGACGCGACTTGCTCTTACTACTGTTATGAGCGGAATTTTCAGCTAGCTCAGCTAGGAGGGAGATACATGTGATGTGATTTTTCTTTGGTGGAGAGAGCATGTCGAGAACGATATATGCGAGACCTGGGGATATGTGGGCTACATATTGGTTCAAGAGCGCATGGGAATTAATACCATAAAATATAAGAGTGGGTTGGTTGACGTACAGCTACGTAGGGCCTCGTGTACATCATCGAACTTCTGCATTACATCCAACCCAAGCAACATCTGCAAAAACACAATTCCAACAGAATGGATATCTCTCCTCCTCGTATACAACAACGACGACTCATGTTTCGCGTCATTCGACAGCCTAATAAATATATTTTTATACATGCAGTGGCACAAGAGGAAAAGTACATACCAAGCTTCGGGTGTGTCAATGTCATCACTCAAAGATGTGAACGTGCCGAATGGGTTCGAACGATGTAAATCCATCAGCTGAGTATGGTAACTGGTTTTTCCGAGTTTGATGATTTTCGCCGAGGCCGTTGAAGATGTTGGAGAAGTGACTGAAGATTGAGAAGCAAGGCCGATGCATTTGACAGTGATACCTGGCAACGAGAAGTCTGTCAAGATGAAAGAATGGACAGAAGACTTGCATACCTCGATGAACGATTTCGCGTAAATGCACGGTATTGAGAGCGCCCAAAATCTGGCTCAAATATCCCTATGAGGAGCCAATGAGACTACATGAATGAAGAGAGTAACAGAACAACTCACAGACGCTTTATCCTCCCTCATAAAGTCACAATCCTCCAAGACATCCCATAGTGTCAATCCTGGCATCTGTTCCGTCAAAATCATCAACTGAGGTGCATTCCCACTGTGATACAACTGCACATCCGGCGACACTGATTTTCCATGTCCTTGTCCGCTATGAACTAAAGACACGCTCAAACCTGCCGTCTGCAAAGCCAAATTCGTCGAAGTCGAAAGCGAACTCGAAGATGATGACAATGTTTGTGAATGGACGAGTTTCACAGCAAACACACTAACCAGGCTCGGATGCCTGATACTCGTGAGCCGTTGGATATCTTCTTGTAGCATGCTGAGCTTCTTTCGACCTTGTGTAGTGACATAATACGCCGATTCAAATGTGACTGTATAGAGTTCAAGTGGCAAACTGGTGTTAATGTCGTCGCAAATCGGATCTGCCATGTATACCGTTCCGAGCGCCTCTAAATATCACCGCCACACCAACCTTCGTGATCGGTAGGAACTTCGAATAGGGAGAAACGCACCATGTCGAGGATGAAACAGCTTGACGCTAGTGAACCTTACACCATCTATGCAGATCTCCTCCCCAAACTTCTCAACAGGCGTATCACCCATTGTAGGCATTCCCCCAGGCATAAAACTATCTGAAAAGTTGCTCGTACTTCCACTACTGATCGCTCTTCGTAGCATCATGGTCTGAGGCTGAGTCTGTGCTTGTTGGAACTGCTGCTTCTGCTTGAACTTCTCGACACGAATCTGTGTTTCAAGTTCTTCCTCTTCCTTGGCTTGTTGGAGGAGGAAGAGACGATGAGCTTCGGCTTCTTTTTCTCTTCGTGCCTGAAGAATGTGTGAGGAACATGCGGAGTGAGTAAAGATAGGATGAATTAACATACCCTTTCTGCATCCATCGCACGTTGGTTCATTTGGAGCGCCAATGAACCGGTGACCTCCACCGGTGGTACAACATTTGCGGCGATCCATTCTTGGGCAAATGTGACGATCTACGTAAAAACACAATTGACGACGTTTTGGCCATCATACAATTCGAAATTAGCACGAGGCATACCTGAAACACCATCTCTGATCCTCTATTTCTTTGAGCTTCTCGTGTTATTGCTTGTGTAAGCTTGGTGAGTTGGTCTGGCGTTATACTTTTTGTGGGTTTTTGGACGGTGAAACTCGGGCATGCTAAAGTAGGATATGTCTTTGGAAAGCTAGTGCCAGAATATCAAGTCAAGGGTAACTTCTTGAGCAAACCAAAGAACAACACACCGGACGTTGAGAGAAAATCCAATCCTAGATGCGTATATAGAGTCAGGGTGGTGCACACGGATGATAAACTCAGGTACACGAGCTGCTCCCTGCAAACCGACATCACACATGTCCTGTGACTCGAATAGAGACTGCATA
>Ga0153924_1001665_pt1 | contig 10577 bp, 19 predicted proteins | sample TSNJ008MetaG_FD_104709 | JGI IMG/M metagenome (GOLD analysis project Ga0153924, IMG submission 104709) | Attine ant fungus gardens microbial communities from New Jersey, USA - TSNJ008 MetaG | ecosystem: Host-associated > Fungi > Mycelium > Unclassified | place: USA: New Jersey, Wharton State...
GGATTTGAATCAGCTTAAGGTGTTCTTTCTGATGATTGACATCAGATAGAAAAAGTCGTAGCAGTGCTTCGACCTTACTGGCAATAACACATCAATTTCATTCTGCTGTTGAGTTGATACTATTTCGTCGTCAAGCGGGACAGCGATCGCCTTGTGCACAAAAGTTCTGGAGATTGGGATGAAGATACAGGCAGGACATACCTGCTCCTTAAATCGCTCTTTTATTCCTTCCTCTGATCCGACAACATCCAGATCCAAAATTTTGTTTTCAACTTCCCCTGGCAATCTGATTCCTCTGCTTAGACCTGGAGCAACCTCACGCAGTTGTTTGTTGTCCACAGAGGAACCCTTCTTCTCTCCAGATTCGATTATATCGTCAAGGCCACCTGGTAGGAATGGAACATATCCCGACTTTCCTCGAACAAAATTCTGCGCAGGGGCTGGTGTTCGATTGATGGAAAGAGAAGTAAGTCCTGTCGTATTACGTTTGATTGGTGTCTGACTGAGGTAACGTATAGGTTGATTTCAAAATAGTCTTTGTGACTCACCTCGGTGTGCCCTACAATCCGACCTTCGAGGCCAGCACGTACAAATGATACTGATGTTGGCGGAGGCGACGGTTCCAAACTGAGGAGGCTCGGTACGTGAAAATCGCGGTCCCAAGTACTGTTCCCTCCATTAGCTGGTCAGTAACTTTGTATGAATCCATGTCGCACATCTGATATGTGGAAAGCAGATGCTCCGGGAAGCCAGTTGGCGGCAGAAGAAGCCTTGCTTCAATATTCTGGAAAATCTGTTCTCGGGGTGGTAAGCCTGCAAGTCCTAGCTCCTCTAAAAGTGCAGACATTTCTTCTCGGCGTGGGTTCACGATGCGAGAGATAAGAGCTGCTTGATTTGCAGTGGCCATCATACAGACAAGAGAAGCGGCACTGATTGCACAGCCACTCGTTTATCTATTTTACAGTACACACACTCTCTACTTGCCTCAAAAAATCATACCTTCTTCTTCGCTAGTGCTTTTTAAGATCGGAAAAACGCTTCATAAGTGCCAAAAAGTCGTCCTCTTTTTCAACACCGGGTGATGTTACCGAAGGTAATGTTCCTTCCTTTTCATCTTTTACCTCAGATGCCTCAGGTGGTCCTTCCTCATCGGCCATGTATCTGGCCTAAAGGCACTTGTTTTCAGAGTCATCATGGAGAACTAGATGAAAAATACCTTATTCAAGTCGGAGACAACCTCATCAACTTGTGGGCACGACTCCCAAGGGACACCATACGCTTTAGCGATCTCGCACAAGTAGGCATCAATAAGTTCATTTGATGGTTGGCCAGACATCAGCTTGTGTGTCACCTGAGATTACCAGAACCCGTTAACCATTGAACAAGCAACAAGAAAAGTCGGCATACCCGTTCAGCGACACAATTATTACGGTTCTCCATGACTGCCACAGAAAATTCCCGACCATACTTATGCATAAGAATATCTCTCAGGGTGTGGAGCTCTAGATAGGGCAGTTATTCTTGTGTAGAAGTATTGGACAACATAAGAGATTACCCTTCAGTTCGGTTCGTGGAGCAGCATAGATAATACTGCAAACGCCCTCGTTGATGGCTTGATTACATTGAGATATCATTATATACCATCGCCATCTATTGGTCGCGTACCTGGATCTGGTTCCCGGTTGCTAGACCAAAGAATCAATAAAGAGTAAGGTAAAGAGAAACAAGGTTTTTGCACTTTTGGTCTAGGAGGCCAAATCTTGCTAGTAAGAGTTCGCAGTAGAGCTCAAGAAGCTCCAACAGTTCAACATGGATGTCTTCATTGATTACTACTCTTTAATCAATGGACGAGTGAACAATAGATTTGACACCACTTACAGCCCTCGACCTTGATCCGAGCAGTTTCGATTTTGCATCGCTCTAGGAGGGTAGCTATATCTCTGCGAGATGACTTTGCTTGTGCTTCCTTCTTCTGTTGCAGAGTTCTCAGTCGCTGTACTGCTAGTCTAGCATGTCGGTTGATCCCAGTCGCGGCACCACTGAAACAATGGAACTCACGTACCGGAGCTGAACCTGACGGAACGAGACGTTTAAGAGGAAATGTTGAAGAGACGGTGTATGTACCGCACACCTTTGTCTTTGCGGCATTCAAAGGAATCATTCGTAGGTGAAGTGAGTGGATGTGATTGATATGGTCCGTGCTATTTCAAGAACATTATACAACTGTAAATGGTAATGCAATGATGGGTTATATACAAAGTGAGAGACGCAGCTACACACAAGACCCAGAAGAGGTACAGTGCTGAAGAATAGGAATTGCAGTCAGGTATGACATTTGCCATGAACAATGAGATAGCAGCAGGCAAAAAAGAGGGAGAAACAATAGGGGACACTTAGACTTGCCATCCAATCCTGAAAAATGCCAGCAAACATACAAACACAAAGTGTGGCATTTCTGGTGTCACTTCTCCCATGGTATGCTCTCTTTCCAGTCTGATGAGTAACCCAAGCTCAATTGCCAGCATTTTGTTGTTAGTATGCTGCTTTTCTATGATTGGTGGAGGGATGGGTCATGCTGGTAAGAAGTTTGTATCTCAGGAAACAATTGTACTGTAGGTATTATATGTTGGTGGTGGAGATACATGTTTTGGCCACAAAGAAGAGACAAGTGTGTGCTCATAACAGATCTGCTGGCAATTTTGTGATACAGAACTCTCTGCCAAGCCAGTCCAGATCAGTCAACTTGAGAGAGACTCTCCCTTACTGATATTACATTTGCTGGAATTCGGAGGTCATGATAGTAGCAGAAAAGATTCAACAAGACAGGTGTATCAGAGTTAAAAACCATGTGTTGGTAATTTCTGATCACTGTCATGACATTTCTGCTCAAACTAATGTAATATCAGTTGATTTAAGAGAGTGTTTTTAAGGGAGAGACTCTCCCTTAAGCCAACTGATATTACATTTGTTCAAGGATGTCATAATGGTGATCAGAAATTGCTAACACACGTGGTTTTTAACTCTGATCCACCTGCCTTGTTATTGCCTTGTTATTCTGCTACTATCATGACCTCCAAATCCCAAATCATGCGACAATCCCTCCATATTCACATTGATCCCTCTCCGTATGTCTCTGGACTTGTCATTTCTCCTAAGTCTGCCTCTCCATCCTCGGAATCTACCCACTTTAGTACAGGGACATCTCGAACAACACCAACCAGCACTGGCTCGGACCAGGATGAATTCTCTGTCTTGTGTATATATGATTTCCGGGCTGCTGATGATGATCAGCTTTCCTTCCGCAAGAATGAAATACTTCTCATAGTCAAGCGCGAGAACACCGGGTGGTGGGCAGCAATGCGCCGGGGAGGAGATACAATTGGCTGGATACCCCAAGCATTTGTCAATACTCTAACAGAAGAAATGGCTGAACGTCTGGCCAATGTGAAAGAAGATCTTCGCTTTTACGTATACCAGGCAGAGCAGCTGTGGGAGCCTGAGGTTGAATCGGCACCGAGAGGCAGGGTATGTCATCTTTCTGTTGATAGTTCATTCTGTTTCATGTCTTCTATCGGTGTTCCGTAGGTATCACCTCACAATATCAGATACCCGGAGCGTACTTCACAAAGTCAACAAAGTCAAGTCAACCGTTCGGGACTGCCCCAAGTTCCCGCCTCGTTGGATACTCTTAAGGGTCACAAGAATACACCACCTTCTCCAACCACACCCGTGCCTCAGTTACCCAGTCAAGCTAATAATAGTGTGCACGGACCTACAACGCTGACATCGAATCAGAGAGATGACAGTTCATCTCGTTTCATGCGAAGCCCAAGTATGCGGAGATGGATGGGTTACGGTAGCCCAGAATCTGCCGGTGCCTTTAGTATCTCTGCTAGATGGCCCCGGAATGCAGAACGGAGGAGACTTCCGCCAACAGAAGATTGTTCCCAACCTGTACTGGTCCTACAGGCTTCGGTTCCGTGGTATCTGAAGCCAAGGTTTACGGATCAGTTAGATACAGATCCAGATGGCCAAGTGCGTTTCGGAACCATTCCTGCTCTAGTGGAACGATTGTTCGGTATGTTCGTCTCCGCTACCCTGGGCAGCTGATTCATTTTTCATGACTAACAGCAACCAATACGGAGAATAAACAATATCAAGATGTCTTTCTGATGACATTTCCATCGTTCATGTCCCCAGGCGCGTTGTTTGATGCGCTCGTAGAGTACTATGATCTTCCTGAACCGGAGGGTCTAGATGTCGCTGAATTGGAGGATTGGTTAGAACGTGGAAGGGGCAGAACGCAACGAAAGGTTCTGGAGATATTTGGCGACTGGCTCCAAGCGAATCATCTATTAGAACAGGAACCCAACGCAGGAGGTCGTCTCACAGAATTTTTGAAATCAATCACATCAGGTCCCAGCAGCAAGCTCTCTAAGCTAATCCAAGATCAAATCAAGGATTTGGCAAGAGATCTCTCATTCTGACTGATTAATCAAGGGCTAATGTTAAGATGGGACAGACATTTTCCAGTGGAAACCCTATCACTATTTCCCCATCAATTGGTCCGCGCAAAAAGAAGAACTCAAAGCCTCAGAAAGGCGATGTTTTGAAGATAGAAAATGCAGACCTTGCAGAGCAACTCACAATGATCTTGGCTGAAATGTATAGGAAGATTTTGCCCCAAGAGTGTATCACGTACGCGAGATCACATAATGGACCTGGCATGACAAACCTCCGAGAGTACTGTGCAGTCCATGACAGGGTGGTTTCTTGGGTGCAGAAAAATATCTTAGATATTGGTGTGATAAAGAAGCGGGCAGAAGCCGTTGATTATTGGATCAAAGTAGCGGATGTTAGTTTGTATTTTGTTCTTGGTCAGTGCCTTATATTAACGGTCATATTTAGAGATGCCGCTTGTTGAACAATATTGCCTCTATGAGCGCCATTATCACTGCCCTCACCAGCAACATTGTCCAAAAACTCTCGCTCACAATAGCTCATGTTAGCAAAAAATCTGTCTTGGACTCACTTTCGCGGTATAACGACCCGTCAAACAGTTTTGCGACCTATCGCAAGCTGAACAATGTCGATGGTCCTTGCCTGCCGTTCATCGCCATGTACCTCACTGACTTAGTCCATATTGAAGACCAGTTGAGTGACAAGGAATCTGGGCCAATCTGCTTTTACAAACGGAGACGATTCTTCCACGTCATATCTATAATGCTTCGTCATCAGAAGGAACCTTATCTTCTTCCGCTGGATGACGTCGCTGTGTTTCTTCGAGATCAGCTGCGGAAAGAGCCTCTTATGGAGAGGGAGCTGTGGGAGAAAAGCGAGGAAGTGCGACAGTTGGAGGTTGCCCATATTGATATTCGAAAATTCTGAATAATATTGCCCCTTCTCGACTTCGAAATTCCAAGGTCACCAAACTTGTTGTGAGCACCAACGCTGTTTGCGTGCAGTAAGGTATGCTCACCACTCATGGACAGTCATGTAGAACGTGATTGCATTAGAAGTGGCAGAATCAGATATTGCGTAAAAATGTATATATCCCAAGGGTCCAAGGTCTGCAAGAAAAGTAGGTTACAAAGTGAGCAATAAGTGACAGGCGTGTTGGGGGGAGGCAGGGAATTAAGGTTGAATCAAAGTAATTGTATGCAGCGAGCAAGCAAGCAGTTCTAACAGTTGCAATTTTCAGACTGATCCTGTATGATTGCCTGCTTATTGAGGTCAACGCTTTGTCTTACTCCGGGGCCTACTCTCATTCCAGGTCGGACAGCGGGAGAAGCAATGGATGGGAGTTTCTTGGCTGTGAAGGGAGTGGAATCAATGATAAGCAGTGCGAGAACGAACGCTGACCAACCAATTGCCGTGAAGACTTCTGTCACTCCTTCACTAGTCTTTGCACTTGTCTCCGCCCACATAAGGCCTTCCTCATCTGCATATTTTTTAGCCTCTTCCTGACTAACCTGACGGCGAGCAGCGAGATCAGCCTTGTTGCCACACAACGCAATGACAATATTCGGATCCGCCTGTCTTTGTAGTTCGCGTATCCAGGTGCGGGCTTTCTCAAGAGAGGATGTTTGCGTGATGTCATATACCACTACAGCACAATTGGCGTTGCGATAATACATGGGTGCCTGCAAGAGATTTCAATCATGAAGTCGCTACAACGTCATAGTAAAAGACATACCAGCGACTGGAAGAGCCAAATCAGCTAACCGGCCGACAAAAGAAGTGAGGAAGCACACCTTGTAACGTTCCTGTCCGGCAGTGTCCCTGCATGGGTGTCAGCACAGAGACAGACAGAATGGGAGCCGGATAGGGAACATATACCATATCTCAAACTTGACTGTTGTTTGCTCGTCAATCGTCACTGTCTGCGTGAGGAAGGCAGCTGAGGCATATTCAAAAACCATGCGTCATTGTCATTCTGTATGAGACTAACCGCCTATTGTACTCTCTCGATAGTCATCAAACTGGTCCTTCACGAAACGAAGGACGAGGCTGTTGTAGGATGAGCTCTGTGACAAGTAAAATAGGAGGTGAAGTACCTGGACTTTCCGACGGCTGATTCACCTTGAGGAGGGTAAGCAGGAAAAGGCGTTCGAAAAGAAGAAACCGACCTAGGAGAACGAGCTTAAACTGGTACTGCTTGGACATGGTTGCGTGGAGGACCAAGTGTGGTGTGACGCACTGCATGTCTCCCCAAAAAGGAAGCTCTGTGACTATCTCGGGATTTGCCGGGGAGCAATGTGGTGATCACAATTGCAGTTTTCTCTTGCCTCCTCCCATCAACACTGTCAGACATTTCTGCTTATCTCTGTAGTCTGGTTCACTCTGAGTACTGAGTTTGAGCTCGCCATCAGCATCGTTCCCCTCTCTGTGCCTTCTCGCTCTGCTTGTACATTCCCTGAACGCCACGTCACTGAGATCATCGCAAGCAGTAAAATTGTGTTGAATTCTGAGAAAACATGAATCGTCATCATCCTTATGGCGGAAACTTTGACAGTCATCGTCGAGGAGGGTCTCCATCTGGTCCTGGTCCCGACAGAGGTCATCGATTCCAGGAGAGAAGTGGCGGTGGTTACCGCGGAAGAAGTGGCTATGGTCGTGGAAGAGGCAGCGGAAGAGGCGGTGTTGGAGACTATGGCTCCTATGATGGGGGAATGCATGGTGGATATGCCAACGACATGGAAGCCTACAATGAGTATGATTCTCAGGCTCCTCACCAAGATTCCTATTACCAGAATATCGGTTCATACTCAAGCTATAATCAGGGTTTTGGAAAGTATGAAGGTGCGCTAATGATTAAGACTGAATTCGCACCGAAAAGGGCTGCAAGGATTGTCTGTGGCCTTGATCAGCACTGAGGCCTACGGAAACCGGCCAGCGTTCAATGACCTTGAACGGATTTCTTCAGCTTAAGCTAAAAGTTAGCGAGAGCGAGGCGTTGAAGTCTCGATAATTGCACCATATGCCATTCGAATCGAGAGCTATTCATGCCTTCCAGAAGTCAATTCATCCTTGGCCGGTGAGATGTCATGATTTTGACCTTGAGCTGCCTCTTTTCGTGAACACTGGTGTGGTGCCTCTATTTGTTTGACCTCTCTCTGGCCACGTTATGAAGAGTTTCTTACATCTGTAACGCCCCAACTAGACGTTACTACAAACGGATATGATGACGATGCTAGTGGATACTCACGCGGTCCAAAGCGTCTCCCTGTGCGTAAAGACAGAGATGACAAAGTCCACGATTCGATTATCGAAGAACGTATCCAGCGAGAGCGACCCTGTCGAACACTCTTTATCCGTAATATCAAGGTCAGTGCAGTACAGGAGTTGTCGACTTTTTGACTCATTCACGTACTAGTACGAAACGAACAGCGATGATGTTCGACATCAATTTGAAGAGTTTGGTAGTATCAAAACCTTCTTTGATTTAATCTCCACACGTGGGATGGTTTTTGTGACTTATGTGAGTTCTTCAGCATTCCCACGTTGCTGCAGTATTCGGATACTCTTCAGTATGACCTTCGTGCTGCAGAGCGGGCCAGAGACCGTCTTCAGGGATCTGAGATCAGCGGGCGACCGGTGAATATTTCTGTGTTCTTTGGCTTTGGTATGCATGTTCAACATATAGGAGTAGATCGACGTGCATTATTCTCTTCCACGTGACGACCAAAAAGGTCCTGAAAGGGAGAGAAACCAAGTTTGTTTCAATCTTTGATTCAACCTCCACCTTGTGTATCTGAACAGACACCTAGCAATTCCAGGGTACAATACAAGTGACCCTGAGGGCATCCCCATCTGGCCAGCCGATTGATGACAATGAAGTCCGCCGCAAATTTCAGGCCTTTGGAGATATCAAGTCCGTTCGACCGGTCAATGATCGCGTTGAGTACGTAATTGTTTGCTGATCTCCTTTCCTGACGCTGAGGGTACTCTAGCTCTCGATACGTAGAATTTTATGACATCCGCGTGAGTCCTAGATCTAATGTGAGGATTATACTGATAAGGGATTCAAGAATTGTGAGGATGCTTTTAATGCACTTCGCCACCAAGGTCTTCAAGATGGCGTAATGGACATTGTGTACGCTTGGGACCATACCGAAGGGCAGTCAGAAGGCCGGTGTGTGAGATCATTTCAATTAGAGGCTGTATGGTGCTAACATCTTCAGTGCCAATGGTGGTCGTAGAGATTGGGACGGAATCGATATCCCCAGAGGTCGTGGTAGTGGCGGAAGTCGTGGCCGTGGCCGTGGTCGGGGTCGGGGTGGTCATACAGGAGGCCATCAAGTGAATGAATGGGAAGACCGACGAGATTATGGTCGGGATCGTGATCCCCGTCGCGGGCGCCATGACAATGAGCATGGTGGACGTAGTGGAAGAAATGGAGGATACGGCGATAAATTTGACAACAGAAGTGGAGGATATGGCAGCGGTAATAGTTATAATTCCACGCCTCCTTTTGCCGCTGCTACGGGACAATCGCTGGCTAGTAGTGGGGTAAGTGTCTGAGCTGCAACTCATTGCAAAGTACTGACAAAACTAGGATGATCGACTTGAACAAGCCAGGAAAGTGCAACAACTCTTGGCTGCTCTGAAGCAGCCACAGCCAGGAGCTGCATCCGTAGCACCTTCCTCTCACGTTGTAGCACCGCCTATACCACCCCCAGTGCAAGCTTCAACTTCGATATCTTCCTTTGTTTCTTATCCACCCCCGCCAACTCTCCAGCAGCCATCGTACCCCACTTCCCTTCCCCCTAGTAACGCATATACTGGAGCACCTCTAAATGTATCACATACAGGGCTGCCCCCCAACATCATGGCGTTGTTACAAGGCGCACAACAACGTCAACCGACTCCGCCACAGTATGGGGGACCGCCATCACCTTTGCCCGGACCCCCTGGAGTGCCACACCAAAATGGGTCCCAGTTCCAACAGTTAATGAGTTATCTGGTATGATCAATTGAATTGCTTATCCTGCTACTCACATGCTTCAGCAAACACAGGGCAAACAATAAATGACACCTGAAGTGCTGCTTCTTTTCCCTATATATTAGACTTGAACGCCTAAAGCTATTGTTATTATTGTGCTGTTTAACCAATGTTATTCTGAGCGTTCGAGTATTGTGAGCATCCATCCGGATAAACACAACAACACCATGATCACGTGCAGGCCTTCGACACTGAACATCTCCCCGACATATAATGCTTGTACTTCCGGCCTTACATAATTTACTCTCTCAAATCGTCTCTCTCGACAAGTTACATACCACAGTACTCCTGACACCAACAGGAGAGCTTGTCTCTGCTGCGTCAAAGCCTCAAAGACCTAAGGATGAAATTCGTGTCATTGTTGGGCTGAGCGGAGAAGTTTGGCGAGAAACCAAAGATCAGGGAATAGGGATGGTCGATAGCGAGGTCAGTGTTTAATATCATATCTCGGTAGAGACTGACAAGATCGTATGCGCTTTAGTAGTTTGGGAAGATCCTTGTTCTACCAGTTGATGATGGCCCTGACAATGAAGATCCCAACCGATTCCTGCACCGACCACCATTAATGCTCTTGGCCCTGAATTCAGCTGAAGACGTGGAGTGGGAAGAACTACAAAACAAAGTAGGCACGCCAAGTGCAACTGGAAATCAATAGCATGCTGACGACGTTTTCCAATCAGGGAACCGCACTCGCAACTCATTTAGCGAGACCTCTGGGAAAATTTCGAGATGTGCTGGCACCTATGAATTCCAACGGCCTCACGTTCCCGAGTCCCATGCGGCTTGCATAGTTGTGAAGACAGTAGACCCGAGTCTGTGTTCGTGTTCTTCTATGCTACAATACATATGATGTTCTCCTGTGCAATAATTGCACATGTTGAGACAATGTGATCTATGGCTTATTACGTTCCAGGCAGGAGGAAAATAAAGAAAATCTCGTTAGGTTTCTCTTTGTAGTTTGTTATTGTGCCCTCCTGTCTTCTACCGCTATAGCTCTTCGTCTTGGAATTGGTGCTTGGGTGTCAGAGTACGAGGACTTGATGATAATAAAGGGACAATTATGTCATCTCAC
>Ga0153924_1001666_pt1 | contig 10572 bp, 12 predicted proteins | sample TSNJ008MetaG_FD_104709 | JGI IMG/M metagenome (GOLD analysis project Ga0153924, IMG submission 104709) | Attine ant fungus gardens microbial communities from New Jersey, USA - TSNJ008 MetaG | ecosystem: Host-associated > Fungi > Mycelium > Unclassified | place: USA: New Jersey, Wharton State...
CATGTACGTTTGATACGGATATGTTCACTGATGATAAACATGTGGCATTACTTATTAGATATAGCTATTTTTATGAACCATAAACCAGTATGTACATAATATGAACAATCCATCTATACTAGAAATTATGATATATATCGTATCATTAAATCGTTGTGACAAATTCTGTACGTTTGTTGCACTAGCAGATATATTATGTATTGACATCAATGTGAAACTAAATCAGATTAATACCATATCCTGGGTCCAAAGAGATCATGTTCAAATGCGATGAGACAATAATATTTAAGAGAAGGCAGATTTGATGAGAATAAATACAGCAGAGGGGGTGGAAAGATGAGAAAAAGTATAGCAATACTAGCGCTTGCAGCTTTTGTGACTCTCGGTCTTCTGTATACGGGTGCAATGACTTTGACCCATGCATATGTTCATGTTGGCAAAACTGTAAAGACACCACACGGGGTATATCACAAAGGTTACACGCACACAAAACGCGGATATGTCCATGTTGGCAAAACTGTAAAGACACCAGTTTTACCAATACCACCATCACATACATCACATACATCACTTTGAATGCTGGTTACTCTAAATATGCTATGTAATTGTAACCTGACTATCCTTTAATTCTCAGAATTAATCAACTTTAACGGTTCATTTGGGGATGCCATCTCCGTTAATGCTCTCTTGTTTCTCCATACTTACTCATTGTCCTGAGAATCTGCTCAACTTCTTGAAGACCATCACTCTTCCGTACCGGCGTTCCAATTGAGATCACGTCGCGAATATCACCTCCCTGGTCCCACACCGCTTTTCCTATGAAATGAGAAATTTCAACTTCGGCAATACTTTGACCGATACTTGTAGAAATTGCTCTTCTGTATATGAAGGCAGATGTAAACGTCGAAATCTAAATTGCAAGGGTTTTGATAATCTTGTAACCCAAGAGGGATGCGTAATGTGTGCATAAGGACTATGTCCATGTTTATATTCTACGCGAAGTAAAGAGCTAAGACAACTTATGACATCGCTCGACTATCCACCGGGACCTCATTCAATTTTACCTAACAAACTATTGCGGAAATTTATGAATGACCCCATCAAGACGTTGATGGATATTACACATACCTACGGAGATATTTGTCATTTTAAATTCGGAAGACAGCATATCTACTTATTGAATAACCCTGATTACATCGAGGGAATATTAATTCAAGACCATAAAAATTTTATAAAAAGTAGAGGGCTACAAATCTCTAAACGCCTTTTAGGCGAAGGTCTAGTAACTAGTGAAGGGGAATACCACGATCGTCAAAGAAGACTAATTCAACCTACATTTCATCCAAATCGCATAAAAGCATACGGAGACATAATGACGAGTCATGCCGTACGTATGCAGGAGCGATGGAAAGATGGAAGTACGTTGGATATCCATAAGGAGATGATGCATGTAACATCAGAAATTATTAGTAAGGCTGTCTTAGGTTCAGATATTAAAGCGGAAGAGGATGAAGTTGGCGTTGCATTGCAGACTTGTATGGAATACTTTAATCGTCTCCAAATGCCGTTTGGTGAGCTGATTGAAAAAATACCAATACTACCTATTAACAAGGGTTATCAAAGTGCAAAAAAGAAGTTAGATTCAATAGTATACAGCATGATTAAGGAACACAGAGACAACGAGAGTAAGGGTGTATATCATAAGGAAGACTTACTTTATACTCTGTTACAAGCGCAAGATACAGAAGCTGGAATTGGTAGAATGACTGATTTACAATTAAAAGATGAGGTAATGACGATTTTCTTAGCAGGCCACGAAACAACATCCAATGCACTCACATGGACATTTTATCTCTTATCGCAACATCCAACTGCAGACGATCGTCTCTACGCTGAACTCTCTTCTGTACTTGGTGATAAAGACGTCAAAAGAATTCCAACCGTTGATGATATACCAAAATTGGAATATACCGAAAAAGTGTTTAGAGAATCCATGAGGCTTTATCCACCTGCCTGGACTCTAGGCCGCAAAGCTAATAATGATTACAAGGTTGATAAGTATGTAATACCTGCTGGCTCTATCATTTTGATGAGTCAATACGTGATGCATCATGATTCTCGCTATTTTTCTAACCCGGATGTCTTTTATCCAGATCGCTGGACCAAGGAAGCAAGGTTACATCTTCCTAGATTTAGCTATTTCCCATTTGGTGGAGGTATTAGAGGCTGTGTGGGTGAGCCATTTGCATGGATGGAAGGAATATTATTACTAGCTACAATATGTAGACACTGGAAGACGTATCATGACAAGGATCATAAAGTTGGACTAAAACCACTTATCACACTCCGTCCAAAATATGGAATGCGTATGAAATTAGAGAGGAGAATATAAAAACAACAAACTCATATCAGGCCAAAACAGTTTACTCCCTAACGCGGTCGTAAAAATACTAGCAGTTCTCAAGCATTGCATTTCATTCAGCAGTATTCGAAAAAGCAGACGTGGAAAAAATTCCACTTGACGCAGCAGCCTATAGAATTGCTGAGGAAATAAGATACTATCGACAATTAGGTGGGCTCGAACAAGAGCAGAACAAAATTACTCAACAGATCTATATGTTTAACGCGTTGCTAGCAAACAAACAACAGGCAATCATGGTCTTGTTTCGATTGACCAATATGGGCGTGAACGAACATCAGATTTTAAGTATTGTGCAACAGTTGAACAATGGACAACAATATACAACGGAGCCAATATACAACAGACAGTTGAACAATGGACAGTAGACTTTAATCCGACAGCCATCAGGGGATCCATTTCTGCAAGTTTCTTCATGAGGCTTGATCATGCTACTGACAAGAGACTAAATAAACATCGCATCTTCCAATGGCAAACCCTGAGATCACTAAAGGTTCGGTTAGCGTTCGTACCAGAAACTTTCAGTCAAATGATCCTTATCATCCTTACCATCCTCACATTAATCTTACATACAATGCTCAAACGAACACTCCTTATCCTGCTCCTGATACTACTAGAACATCCTCTGTTAATCTAGGAAGCTTATTAAAGTACGTAGGATCCAAATTAAAGCTTGCACCCAATACATTATTGGAATATGCACTAAACATTCCTGAAATCCCGATGTCAACTGGTATATCGGGACTAAAGAAAATCGCGAAATGCATATTATTAATGCTATCAAGATTTTCTATGTAGTGAAAAAATCCAGTAGGAATAAAGTAAATTTCACCTGGCCCAACTTCAAACGTATCTATGCTACCACCAGGACTTAATACTATTAGACGTGCTGTTCCCTCAAGTACATAACCTAATTCAGACGCATTAGGATGCCAATGTGGTTCTCTAATACCATTGGGCTTCATAATCAGAGAGAAGAGTGCCAAGCTACCTCCACTAAGTATAGGAAAAGAATTGGTATTTGCTAAAGCAACTGTACCTCCGAGAGTTTGAACTTTCGGAGGAATACCTTCAATATTAAATTTGTAAGAATTGGGAATTTTGGGAATAGAAAAACCAGGTTCTATCATGCTAGCTGGTTTGGATCCTATTACTGTATCTTTGGGAGAGTTTTTGTTGAATCCATTGAAAAATGTATTGGGTGGTTTGATTCCAAAGGTTCTGTCCATAACACGATTAGGTATAGAACCAACCGAGCCAGATATGCCTATAGTCGTAGGTCGTTCGTTATTGTATGCAATAACAAATTTTGTCTCTTGATTACTAATGTTCTCCATGTCATGCATAAAACCTTGAGGAACAAAAACTATTTCTCCAGGATCTATGGTAAATGTATTTACTGTGAACGAGTCAGCGTCTACGTTAGAAGGGTATATAGTCATTTCTGCTCTACCACTTATACAATATCCAAGTTCAGCAGCGTTAGGATGCCAATGCGGCTCAAGTACTCCACCTTTTTTAAGACCCACGAGAAATGCAGACATTGCCCAGGTACCAAGTATTAGAAAGTTATCAGCGTTTGCGATTGTCTGCATTCCAGCAGCATTGGAAAATTGTGGTGCTGTTGCATCAAGATTAAATGTATGAGGTGTAGAAGGAAAAGGTGTTTGTTTTGATTTAGAAGTAGGAGGAATAAGACTTCTATGAGGATTATTCGTTGTATTTGTATCTGCTCCAGCCGCCAAAGCTTTACTGAAAGGTAACGAAGATAAACCAAGTACCACACCAGTAGCACCAGCATATTTTAAAAAGTCACGACGTGAGATTTTCCCTTCAGATTTGGATTCAGCATCTGATCGGTTTTTAGACATGGCCAAAGGAAAAATAAAATACATGTTATTAAGGATTATGTTTAGCTACGGTATTCGATATCATAATGTATAACTTGGAATATGGTAGTATACTTTTTAGGCTGATAGGCTATTTCATGCATTTCTTTCTGCTACGTATTGGATATTAGTCCATCCTGGCCTTAATTGTGATAGTCATAAATGAAAAGATGCCGACCCTAACAGAACTCCTTGCAAATCCAACTAGGGGAGAAGGAGGTTAAAGTAGTTCTTGATCCGACCATAGCTGATAAGGATCGTAAGGGTCGTAAGGATGGAATTGTCTAAAGTTTCCGACTCAGCCACTCTTGCTCGTTAGACAGATCTTTCGTGATTTTTCTAGCAGACCACCATTCGTGGTTATCAGTTCACCGCTAGTATAATTTGCAACTATTTGAAATCATTACCCCGAAATGGTTATTGTGATTTATCAAACTCATTTACAAGAATTTAACAGCATTTGAAAATTCTAGCGTTATTCCTCTTTTAGGAAAACAATCGAACTTGTATAATTCATTTTTCGCTATAGGCATTGATTCAACTTCAACACTATTGCAAGATGGACATTTAGTAAACTTAGACTTACTACCTATATCCGACGCACACCAATAATATGTATTACACAGCAGAAAATGTATCTGTCTTGGAAGTTTTATTTTGTCTCCATTGATATCGAAAGAAGAACTAGAAGTAGTATATGCTATCATAGAAAATCTTACCTTCCATGAGACACGATAGCATTTGTATATATGAAGTTCTACAGAATTGTGGATTTAGTTATATTGACTTAAAATAATGCATAGTTGTCAATATAGGTGAATATTGATGACTTATAATAATAGAAATACGCTTCAAGTCGATTTCAGTTAGATTGTTCATACTCGGCAAACACCCGAGGATGATCTGTAGGATCTTCTCTACTTGGATGGAACATGCTTGAAATCAGAAAGATGACAACGCCAAGAATAAAAGCGACTGCGCCCATGCGAAGCAAAGGTCGTTCATATTCTTTTGCCTGCATATACCTCAGTTATCTCCTCCCGTTCTAGTAGTAGTATTCTATATGAATGAATTATCAGAGATGGGACCTAGAATTAGACGCATAATTTAGCTAACAAAAAGCGAGATGCAGGCCCCAGAGTTTCAAGAGAAAATTCAAACCAAACTCAGAGCCTTTTTAACTTGTCTTAACAGCATTAGCGCTTATGCCCACTGTTGAAGCTGTATTTCTATATGGAGCTCTACAATTGGCATGAAGCAGGCTCATAATATGTAAATCTAGCGAAATTCTTGCTGATGTCTCATCTATCATGAGTAAAGTAACATATCTGATACTCTTAAGAATTTATAGCTGATTTATGCAGCTAGGCTTGCACCAACGATATATTTTCGCTTTGTCTATTTAGTTACAATGAATACAAGGATAACCCTGGCATTGATTACTACAAGTATAGCAGCACTAGTATTGGTATTTGCTTTTGAGCCTATAGTTGGAAGCCACCAAGCGTTTGCATTCGGCTGGTATACACCCGGGTGGGGAGGCTACAACGTTGGCTCGGGCAACTACTATCGCGGTTATGGTAGCCCCAATGCAGGCGGCTATTGGTGGTAGTAAATCCCATACTTTTTATTTTTTGAAACTAAATACGTAAAGTGATATCACAATCCTAATATGCGCCATAATAAACGCTCTGAGTTTTGTCATCTCTAGCAAGTATCATATCCGCATGTGCTTTTTCTAACATTTGTCTGATTTCTTTATGCATTTGTTCAATGAAAGTATCGTCATAGTATTTCACAGCAATCACTATCTAGTTCTCATAAATCCAGCCAAGAACCCTAACCCCGGCCGCCGCCAACAGGAATTCCAATCGCGTGAATTAAAAAGTATCTTCTGTTAATTATTATCGATACTCTTAAAAAAGATTGTATAGTAGACGGTTGTTTAATTGAAGATAAATAAATTACAGGGAATACGAGGCGCGAAAATTGTATTTATTGTTATACCATCTATTTATTTAATTATGAATTTCTTTATACTATTCTCAGGCTATAACATACTTATAACTGAAAATATTCAAAATATTCATTATAGACCTCATGTTTTGTTTTTAGCCTTTATTATTTTTCTAGGTTTCATTGCCTTTGTATCTCTACGTTCATTGAGAAAAAGATGGGAATTTTATGAAGCTGGTATTGAAAATATAATAAAAGAGGCCAATTTTCTTGCCAAATTCCCCAAATATTCAATTCCCTTGTTAATTATGTTGATACTAGTCTATTTTCTCTCCGGTGGCGATCATATCAATAAATTTTATTCACTTATATTTTTCGACTATCGTGGACTTTCTCTATTACAAAATATTATTAGGATTTTGATTATGCCGTTATACATAATTACCTATTCAGTTATTCTTAAGAATCTCTCTTTTAACCGACACAGATTTTTTCTTGCCAAAGGAAGTGCTATTCTGTTTTCTGAAAAAAGAGATACCATCGACAAGATGACATATTTCATGATGTGCTTGAGCTTTTATAATAAATATCTACAAAAGACAATAAACCTCAGTATCAATGATATTGAAAAAATATCTTCCAGGATGATAGCATCTATGCCACCAGAAAAAAATATCTTCCAGGATGGCAGCAGTTCCAACACATATAATAGATCGCTTGAATCAATTTCTTTAGATTTTGTTAAGGAATTTGACAAAGAGGAAGACAAGTTAGCTCCATTAAGATTTCTCAATAATTTTCTAGAAAAAGAAAAAAAAATAGAGGAACTTTTAGTAAAGGAAAAAATAACCCAAAAAATTCAAAGCAATCCGATTGTTATCCCAAGTATACCTGCAACAGTTACGGTACTTGTTGCAATACTAAATACTGCAGGCTAAACATATAATATAATTAGGTGAGACTGGGACATGATTCCATGTTTTCATTTTGCCAACTTCTATTGATAATTTAGTATAAAGCTAGCCTAGGGTGTCTAATGTTTTGGTGACTAACGATAGTGCGACTATACTATTGATTGTAGCAGTTACACTGCCATTTGCGAAAACAACATTAGTAGCAAACCTTGAATCAATGGCCCAGGGCAATCCACATCGTCTTGGTTTTGTAAGAAACCCAAATACGCCTTGCAGATACCAATGTTTTGTTCGGTGCAGTAGCCGGATTTGCTATTAAGGTGATGAAAATCGTCTTGTGTGCGTTCATTTATCGCTGAGGATTGCAAATTCTGACAATAATAACAGGTCTGTTATTAGACTCGGCAATCTCCGGAATTTCTTCACTACAACAAGCAAAGGCCGAAACGTCCGGCCAGAATGGAAAGAATGGAATTAACGATTGTTTCTCAGGGACACTGAGTTCAATTCTACTCATAATCAATCCCATCGTAATCTCACTTACATCACATATCATACTTGTATAGGAGGTCATATTCCCAGCCATTCCACGAGGAGGGGTTGCCTTGTGGCTGATCGTGTTAGATTCAATTAATTCTCGTTCCAAAGCTGCTATGTTAGCAAAGAAATTGCAAAGAAAAAGCAATATCGTACCAACTGTAACAATTCCCAAGCTATCTTATTATGTAGAATACGTTACTCTTTGGAACATATCCAAGTTGATTTAATAACAACACCCTAAATCCATTATTATGTAAATATGTCATTTCTTGAGCGAAAAGATCGAGAGTAGTACTCGAGGCATGACTTGGGATAGTATAATCTCGTATACTGTTTGTAATATTGTGGTATACAATGATCGGAATGGAATTTATCTTTCCATCTGAATTGTAGGGGATCTGGCTATTAACAATTCGAAGAAATACGTGAAACATTTCTGCAGGGGTGAAATTGTGTTGGTTACTCACATGATAGAAGCTAGCGCTCCTAATATCATATCTATTTGCGTGAGTAAGCATACCATTTGGTAAATAAGTTCTACAATCAGTCTGTGTATCTTTCATGTATCCCTTACAATTTAAGAACATAAGTCTGTCTGTTCCAGATCTTCCAAAATTATAGTATTTTGCTACCAGATTAACTACCGACGGCTTGTTAGATCCCAAATTAAAAGGATAACCAAAGATTGGAGTATTATATCCGTGCTTAGCAAAGCATTGTTTAGATCCTCCTATTTCAAACTTCAATGCATTGGTTGATAATCTATTGAGGTTAGTATGTGTCATACTATGAGATTCTATATCCATTCTATCTTTCGTTAACTCTGCAATATCTTGCCAATTCATCGAGGATCGTTCTGTTCCTACTCTTCCACAAATTATAAAGAAACTAGCCTTAAATCCGTATTTATCTAGAATCGGTTTGGCATAAATCAACTGACTTTTGAGTCCATCATCAAAGTTTATCATCACTACTTTATTGGACCTATCGTTGATAGTATTGTCGATAAGTTTTACCTGTGAAGGGTAGTATGATTTGCCCTTATTTTCGAAGGATGATAGACTTAGTGCATTGGGAAAAGAACTGCCAAAGATTAGGACTATTGCTAGAGCAGCCATGAAAAAGACGTTACACAACATTGATCGTTTGCATTTCTCAAGATTTGACAATATAGTTTAGATAATGGCAACTAGTCTAATAACGATTATACTATACTGACTAATAGAAATACGTAGATTGGTCTTAAGGACGCCTTCAAACAGTATTTGGAGAAAATAGGTAGCATATGATTTTATCGTCAGTGTCACTACTTTACTTGTTGCAAGGAAACTGTAATTGTTGGAAAATGATGCTAATGTCTACATGGATAAATTATTGGATTACAGTGACAGCCGGACTGTGTACGTTTATCGAAAATGTGCCAGACAGAGCAGGATGTATTGCGAATGTTGAGAGTGTTGAAAAGATGAGTCGTACAAATCCTCTCCTACAATGCTCAAAACCAGGCTGTACAAATGTTTTTACAAAGTATGGTCCTAAAGCACATGGTTATTTTGATAAACTCTCGCTATTGAACGCTATCACCTTTTGACCAGTTATGAAATTATGTACTTGAAGTAGACAATCATGACATAGCCAAAGATGCTCGGATACCAAGTTCAATTGCAAAGACACCATTGCGGGGGCGTCTTCTTTTCCACACTTCTTACAAATCGTCGACCTGTTTTTTGCCATTTCAGTATATCTTCAGCAAGACCGATATTTCATCTCCTTCATATGACACCTTGCATCTTTTTCATTTATTTTAAAATATGGATAGATGTCGGCTCTTGAGTTTTCATCTAATACCAACGCCTCACAATGTAGATCTACTCTTGTGCCTGTGGCACCGTTTTCAACATGAATTAAACTTCTATGTGTTGTCTTTCCAAAGGATTTGCTAATAGATTTACTTGTAATTTTAGATGCCGTATTTTGAGCCATATGTACTGCTTTTGCACCAACATCCTGATGCTGGCCGGAGCCGGCGAAAGCAAATGATACTATATTGGCGCGAGCGTTTCTTCCAAGCATATATATGCTTGGATAGTTCATAGTTAACCTACCACCGATATCTCCGTTGATCCATTCAACCGTGGCGTCTTCGTATGCATACGCTCTCTTCGTTACCAACTTGTAAACGTCTTTGCTCCAGTTCTGAATACTTCCATCTTTTGAGATTTGTTTGTTGTCTTAGTAGTAGTAAAAATAAGCCGAATATCCAAGCTGATGACATCTTTATAAATTCTTCCGAAATGCAGCATACATACCTGTAATGGTAGTGGCTTTTCTTAGCCTTATCTTTGTCGAACATGTCACCTACTAAGCCCTTAGCTGATAAAGATACCTCTGTTTGAATGGACAGGCCGGCTACAGTGGATGACGAATTATTTTTAGAAACACGATCCTACATGTAGGACTTGTATATCTCTGCAACAGCAAGAGAATCCAAAAAACTGAAGGGATGAATCTGTGTCCTAAAATCCCACGTTCTTAATCGATGCATTGTGGAAAGCACTGATGGTTCAATTTTATATCCACTCGCATCCCTATCGGTTTTTCCAATAACAGTACATAGTCCCATATCAGAAAGGACCAGAGAAGTCGGCATTCCTGTCCTCGCTCTTTCCTTCGATTCTACAGGAGTATTAGGTCTGGTCTTGTTTCTTGAATTTTGTCTGAAATCACCATACCACATTTACTGCAAATAACTTCTCCGGATTCAGTATCTGTGATTAGACTCTCGCTTTTACATAAAGAACAGAGTCTAATCACAATTCTTGCATATGAACAATCCTTGTGTCTTTCTCACTCC
>Ga0153924_1001667_pt1 | contig 10571 bp, 9 predicted proteins | sample TSNJ008MetaG_FD_104709 | JGI IMG/M metagenome (GOLD analysis project Ga0153924, IMG submission 104709) | Attine ant fungus gardens microbial communities from New Jersey, USA - TSNJ008 MetaG | ecosystem: Host-associated > Fungi > Mycelium > Unclassified | place: USA: New Jersey, Wharton State...
CGTGGACAACGTGTCCGGGTCGGCGGGCGCGACCGAGCACCTCATCTCGCGCGGACGGCGCAACATCGCCCTCATCACCGGCCCGCAGGACATGCCCGCCGGCCTCGACCGGCTGACCGGCTGGCGCCGGGCACTCGACGCGCACGGGCTCGACGCCTCCCTCGTGGAGCTCGGCGACTTCTCCCCGCTCTCGGGCAAGGAGGCCATGCGCCGCCTGCTCGCCCGCGGCGTGCCCATCGACGGGCTCTTCGCCGCGAACGACCAGATGGCCGCCGGCGCCTACTCGGCGATCCGGGAGGCCGGGCTCCGCATCCCGGACGACATCGCCGTGGTCGGGTACGACGACGACAACTTCGGCATCACCGCCGCACCCCCGCTCACGACCGTGCACCAGCCGTCCATCGGCCTCGGCGAGGCCATGGCGCAGGTGCTGGTGCGCCGCATCGCGGGCGAGCCCGCCGAGCGCGTGACGCTGCTGCCGACCGAGCTGGTCGTCCGCGAATCGACCTGACGCCCCGGTTGCTGCCGCACATTCGTGACGAATGTGGACTTAGCGCGCCGCTTTCACGACATTCGTGCCGAATGTGCGCGGCGGTTCGCGACGCGTGACGTCCCCCCTCGCCTCGCCGCGCCTCGCCCCGTCGCGGGCGAGAGCGCTGAGGATTCGTGCCGAATGTGGACTTAGCGCGCCGCTTTCACGACATTCGGCACGAATGTCGCGAAAGAGGCGGTGGCGGGGGTCAGCGCAGGAACGCAGCGAGCTCGGCGGGGGTCGGGTAGGAGGCCTGGGCCCCGGCGCGGGAGGCGGCGAACGCGCCGACCCCGACCGCGAAGCGGGCCGCGTCGAGCAGGGCGTCACCGTCGGCGAGGCGGAGGAGCAGCGCGCCCATGAAGGCGTCGCCGGCGCCGGTCGTGTCGACCGCATCCACGCGCACGGCGGGCACGGCAGTCGGCTCGCTGTCGCCGTCGACGACCACGCAGCCGTCGGCTCCCCGCGTCACGACGGCGCGGGTCACCCCGAGGGCGGCGAGGCCGGCCCGCAGTGCGTCGGGTGTCGCGTCCTCGGACACGCCGAGCAGCGCGGCGGCCTCCCCCTCGTTGACGAGGAGGACGTCCACCAGGGGCAGCAACTCGCGCGCGCTGTCGCGGAACGGGGAGGGGTTCAGCACGACCGCGAGCCCGGCGGCACGAGCGCGCTCGGCGGCATCCACCACCACCACCTCCGGCACCTCGAGGCAGAGCCCGAAGACGGAAGCGCCCGCAAGCACGGCGTCGTCGAGATCGCCGGGGGTCAGCGTCCCGTTGGCGCCGGGCGAGACCACGATCGTGTTCTCGCCGTGGGCGTCGACAGTGATGAGCGCGGTCCCGGTCGCCACGCCGTCGCGCACGGCGACCGACGAGACGTCGACCCCGGAGTCGGCGACGGCCGAGCGGAGGAGCTCGCCGTGCGCGTCCGCGCCGACCGCGCCGACGAGCGTCACCGCACCGCCGAGGCGTCCGGCCGCGACGGCCTGGTTCGCGCCCTTGCCGCCGGCGCCCGTCGAGAGGTCGCCTCCCGAGACGGTCTCGCCCGGCTTCGGGAAGGCGGCGGTCTGCACGACGAGGTCGGCGTTCAGCGAGCCGACAACGACGATGCGGCCGGCGGCCGGTGCGCTGCTCATCGGGAGGCCGCCGTGGCGGTGACCTCGGCCGAGTCCGGGCGGGGGATCAGGAACGACACCGCGAGGGCGACGGCGGTGATGGCGGCTCCGAGCATCATTCCGGCAGAGTATCCGGTCGTGGAGTCGGGCGCCGCCGAGGTCGCGACCTGCAGCGCGGGCAGGAGGGCGAAGCTCAGGCCGGCGCCGAGGTTGAATGCGCCGGCGTTGAGGCCGGGGAGGAAGCCCGGGTTCTCGGCCGGCGACAGCACGATCCCGAGGCCGTTGAGCATGATGTTGCCGATGCCGGCGTAGCCGATCCCGATCACGACGGTGGTCGCGATCAGCACGGGCAGCGAGTGCACACCGACGAACGCCATCACGACGGTCGCGACGATGGTGCCCGAGAGGCCGATGCGCAGGATGCGGCGGTAGCCGAGCACGGGCGCGAGCCGCCCGGCCAGCGGGCCGACGATCCAGCCGACCAGCGCGTACGGGGTGAGGAAGGCCAGCGAGGCCAGGTCGGGCGCCATCCCGAAGCCCGCGTCCGCGTTCTGCGCGAGGGAGGTCACCAGGCCGTTCACGACGGCGAACACACCGGTCATCGTGAGCAGGGTGGTCGCGAGCAGCGCCCAGGTGGCGCGACGGCGCAGCAGCGGGGTCGGGACGAGCGGCTGCGCGACCCGGTTCTCCACCCGCCAGAAGATCGCGAAGGAGACGACGGCGACGGCGAGCGACAGCCCGACGAGCACCCAGTTCGCTGCGGCGAGACGGCCCGCCTCGTTGAGGCCGGTGAGCAGTGCGCCGATCGAGACGACCAGCGGGAGCACGCCCCACCAGTCCATCCGGACACCCTCGGACGGCCGGGACTCGGCGCCCCAGACGACCACCATGACCAGCGCGACGACGGTGACGACCGCGATCGCCCAGAAGACGGAGCGGAAGCCGAAGGTCGTGGCGAGCCAGCCGCCGGCGATCGCGTCGATGCCGGCGATGCCCCCGTTGACCGCGGTGAGGAGGCCCATCGCCGCGCCGTACTTGCGGGGGTCGGAGATCTCGGCGCGCAGCATCAGGAGGCAGATCGGGACGACCGGGCCGGTGACGCCCTGGATGAGGCGGCCGGCGAACAGCATCCCCACGTTCAGCGCGAGGGCGGCGACCACGCTGCCGATCAGCATGACGGCGAGCATCGCGAGCAGCACCCGCTTGCGGCCGACGATGTCGCTCAGCCGCGGGAGGAACAGCGAGAACAGTGCCGCGATGGTGAAGAAGAGGGTCTGCGAGAGGCCGATGGTGGCCTCGTCGGTGTGCAGCTCGTGCGACATCGTGACGAGCACCGGGCTCAGCATGCTGGCGTTGAGCTGGAACGCCACGCAGGCGGCGAGCAGGGCCGCGGTCAGCGCGGCGATGCGGACGGGACGGCCGGTGGGCGTCGAGACCGGGGTGGGGGCGGTGGCGCTCACGCGGCGGCGCCTGCGGTCGTGCCTGCGACGTCCGAGGCATCCATGGGGTCGCCGATGCGCTCGAGGGCGTCGACCACGAGGTCCCAGAAGCCGGTGTGGTCGAGCTCCATCGCGGCCCAGGTCGGGCAGTCGGCGGGGGCGGACGAGCGGAGGTCGGCGACGGTCATCCCCGTCGTCAGGCGGCCCTGCGTCTCGATGGCGATCGGCATCTGCACCGCGCGCACGACGGTCGGGTCGATCACGTACGCGACGGCGACCGGGTCGTGGACGGGCGGGCTGTCGAAGCCCTGCACGTCGGCGTAGGTGCGGCCGAAGAACTCGAGCAGCTCGCCGACGAAGCGCGCCGGCGCGGTGCCGATCCCGGCGATGCGGGCGGCGACCTCCGGGGTCGCGAGCGCCTGGTGCGTGACGTCGAGGCCGCACATGACGACCTTCCAGCCCGCGCTGAAGACGATGTCGGCGGCCTCCGGGTCGATGACGATGTTGAACTCGGCGACCGGGCTCCAGTTGCCGACGTGCACGCCGCCGCCCATGAGCACGACCTGCTTGACGCGCTCGACCAGGCGGGGCTCCTGCCGCACGGCCAGCGCGATGTTGGTCAGCGCACCCGTCGGGACGAGGGTGACGGTGCCGGGCTCGTGCGCCATGACCGTGTCGATGATGAGCTGGACCGCGTGGCGGCCGTCGAGCTCGAACGACGGCTCGGGGAGCTCGGGCCCGTCGAGGCCGGACTCGCCGTGGATGCTGGGGGCGACCTCCACGGGACGCGTCAGCGGGCGGTCCGCGCCGGCCGCGAACGGCACGCCCGCGATCCCGGCGACGCGTGCCACGGCGAGCGCGTTGCGGGTCACCTTCTCGAGGGTCTGGTTGCCTGCCACGGTGGTGACCGCGAGCAGGTCGATGTCGGGATTGCCGTGGGCGAGCATGAGCGCGATCGCGTCGTCATGCCCCGGGTCGCAGTCCAGGATGATCTTCTCCATGGGGAGCCTTCCGCTTCGTCGGGGACGTCAAACGCTTGACACTGTAAGCGTAAAGCGCTTGACGCCGCAAACCCGCGAGCAGCCACCGATACGATCGAGAGCATGTCCACGCTCCCGCCCGCGCCCCGACGGGTGACCGCCGCGATGGTCGCGGAGCGGGCCGGGACGAGCATCGCGACCGTCTCCCTCGTGGTCAACGGCAAAGCGCGCGGACGCATCTCCGACGAGAACGCCGCGCGGGTGCTCGCCGCGGTCGCCGAGCTCGGCTACGTGGTCGACGGCACCGCGAGCGCGCTGGCCCGCGGGACGAGCGACATCGTCGTGCTGATCGCCCCCGACCTCCCGAACCCGTTCTTCGGCCGCGTGATCAAGGGCGTGCAGGAGGAGCTCGGCTCCCGCTACCAGCTGCTGCTCTCCGCCGCCGCGAGCGGTGCGCAGCCCAACGCGACCGACGTGCGGCGGCTCTCGTCCCTGCGCCCCGCTGGCCTCCTCGTCTCCGCGCCCGGGCCCGACTTCCTCGACGACCTGCCCGCCGGCACGCCGCTCGTGCTGCTGGACGCTCCCGGACTCGAGTCGCGCGCCGCCGTCGTCAACTACGATCTGGCGCCCGGGGTGGAGCAGCTCGCGCAGCACCTCGCCGAGCGCGGCCACCGCGTCATCGGCTACCTCGACGGCGCGACGCCCGCCGCCACCTACCTGCTGCGCCGCGAACTCCTGCGGGAGGCAGCCGCCCGGCACGGGATGACGCTGCTGGCCTCGCCGGACGTCCGCAGCGGCCCCGACCTCGCCGAGGCCGCCGCCGCGACCCTCGAGGCGCTGCCCGCGTGGCGTGCGGCCGGAGCGACCGCCATCGTCGCCGCCGCCGACACGCTGGCCCACGGCGTGCTCGCCGCCTGCGCGCAGGCCGGGGTGCGGGTGCCGGAGGATATGGCGGTCGCCGGTTTCGACGACCTCCCCGCGTCCGCCGTCACCGCACCCAGCCTCACGAGCGTGGCCCTGCCTGGCGACGCGCTGGGCCGCGCGGCCGCCCACCGGCTGCTCGCGCTCGTCGCGCCCGCCGACGCGGGCGACGACGCGGGCGACGACGCGGCCTCCGAGGAAGCCACCGCCCCGCTCACCGCGACCCTCACCGTCCGCGCCTCCACCTGACGCGCACCGCCTCCCCCGATTCGTGCCAAATGTGGGGAATGGCGACGCTATTCGCGACATTTGGCACAAATCCCGGCGCATGGGAGGCGGTGGAGGCGACGTCGCCGACGCGGCGGGAGCGCGACGACGCGGGAGCGCGACGACGCGGGAGCGCGACGACGCGGGCACGAAGACGCGGGAGCGCGACACCACGATCGCGGCGACATTTGTGCCAAATGCGGAGAATGGGGGCTCTATTCGCGACATTTGGCACAAATGTCGTGAAGGGGGCGCGGCGGCAGCTCCGCCGCCGCTACGGCAGCGCGCGGTAGACGCGGTTGCCGAGCGCGGCGAGGAGCAGGCCCGAGGCGACGATGGCGGCGACGCCGCCGGCGTAGGCGATGAAGAGGTGGGACGACCCGTCCTGCGCCGAGAAGTACGTGACGAGCAGCGATACCAGCGCGCCGATCGCGCAGACCGCCGCGATCCACACCAGCGGCCAGAGTTTCGTGCGCACCGGCGGGTCGGCCGGGCGCAGGCGCAGTCCGCTCAGGACGAGACCGGCGATGCATCCCCAGAAGGCGACGACCAGCATCCCGGCGATGACGTCGCTCGGCCGGTGCCACTGCTCGACGAGGGTGGAGGCTCCCGCCGCGATCGTGAACACGGCCCCGAGCACCGCGGCGAGCGGCCGGTAGCGCGGCGAGGCGACGAGGAAGACGACCAAGGCCGCCGAGGCCGCGACGGCCGTGTGGCCGGAGGGGAGCGAGTTCGAGAGTCCCGCATCCACGCCCTTCTCGGGCCGCGACAGGATGGAGTACTTCAGCACCTGCGTGCTGACGTTCGCGCCGATGGCCGCGCCGACGGCCACCGCGAACACCAGCCAGTTGCGGCGCACGAGCACGACGACCAGCGCGATCGCGGCGCCGATGAAGACGGCGGCGACGGGCAGCGCGTTGAGGAAGGTGTGGGCGAAGTCGATCAGGTCGCCCTTCCACGCGTCGGCGCCGGCGAAGGCGCGCTCGTCGATCACCTGGCCGACGTAGCTGCGCACGAAGAGCAGGTAGACGCCCGTGAAGACGAGCGCGGTCCCGATCGCTCCCCACAGGAAGGGCAGGGCTCGCAGGACCGGTCGCATAGTCATCAACCCTTCCACACGCTCCTCGGAAATCTCCGGACAGCGGCCGGGAAGGCGCCGGTCGGGAGTGTCCGCCGCTAGCCTGGTCCCGTGCGCAACGTCCCGATCGACGCGCTGGATCACCTGCCCGTCGACGTGCTCCCCGTGGGCACCGACTATCCGCCCGACCATCTGCTCGCGCGTCACCACCACCGTCGCGCGCAGCTGCTCTACGGTGCCAGCGGCGTGATGCAGGTCGTCACCGACGAGGGCTCGTGGACGGTGCCGACCGACCGCGCCGTGCTCATCCCGCCGGGCGTCGGCCACGAGGTGCTCATGCGCGGGGTGTCGACGTGGAGCCTCTACATCGAGCCGGACGCCGTGCCGTGGTGGCCGGCGGTCTGCACAGTGGTGGAGGTGGGGCCCCTGCTGCGGGAGCTGCTCCGCGCCGCCAACGAGCTGGAGGCCGACTACGACACGGCGGGACGCGACGGGACGCTCGTGCGGCTGGCCCTCGACGAGCTGCAGCGGGTCTCCCCCGCCCCGTTCGCGATCACCCTGCCGCGGGACGAGCCCTTCCGGACGCTCTGCCGCGAGTACCTCGCCGCACCGGATGCCGGGGTGACGAACGCCGTGTGGGCCCAGCGGGTCGCGATGAGCGGCCGGAGCTTCGACCGGCATTTCCGGGCGGCGACCGGCACCGGGCCGGCGACGTGGCGATCCCGCGCGCGGCTGCTCGCGAGCCTCCCGCTGCTGCAGACGCAGAGCGTGACCAGTGTCGCCGGGCGGCTGGGCTACGCGTCGCCGGCGGCGTTCACCGCCGCGTTCACGCGGGCGTTCGGCGCTCCCCCGTCGCGGTTCGGCTCCGCGGCGATTGGCTGACTCTCAAAAGCATCGGACTCAACTACGATTGCTTGCCAACCCGGTCCAGGATGGGATGGACGGGTGTCCTTCCTCATCCTCGCCCTCATCGGTCTCGCGGTCGGCGTGACCACCGTCCTCTTCGGCTTCGGCGGCGGCTTCGTCACCGTGCCGGTCATCACCATCGCCGACCTGGCGCTCGGCGACGACGCGGTGCGCGTGGCGACCGCGACCTCCGCCCTGGTCATGCTGGTCAACGCGGTCGTCGCGACCGTCTCGACGCGACGGGAGGTCCTGAGCCGCCTCTCAGGACGATGGGCGCTGTTCGCCCTGCTCGCCGCGGGCGGGGCCGTCGGCGCGGGGGTGGCCCGGGTCGCGCCGGACGCGATCATCCGCTGGGGCTTCGTCGTCTACATCGGGGCGACGATCGTGGACCTGGTGGTGCGTCCGGGATTCCTCCGGCCCGCGCCGGCGACTACGACGGTCGTGGCCGGCAGCGGCCCTTCCGCAGCGGGACTGCCGACCTGGCTCGGCCTCCCGATCGGCTCGGTCGCCGCTCTCCTCGGCGTGGGCGGGAGCGTGATGACCGTACCCCTGATGCGTCGCGCCGGATCGCCGATGCCGATCGCCACCTCCCTCGCCAACCCGCTCACGCTCGCGATCGTCGCGCCCGCCCTGGTGGTCTCGCTGCTCCTCCGCGGAGCGGTCCCGCCGACGCCGGGGCTCGTCGGCTCGGTGGACGTGCTCGCCGCCGTCGCCCTGCTGCTCGGCTCGATCCCGGTGGTCGTGCTGCTGCGCCGTCGGCCGCCGCGCATCCCGGACAGCGTGCACGCCTGGTCGTACGTGGCCTTGCTCGCCGCGGCCGGGATCACCGTCGCCGCGGCGGGATGACGTCAACCCGCCGCCGCGCATCCCGGACGGCGTGCACGCCTGGTCGTACGTCGCCCTGCTCGCCGCGGCCGGGATCACCGTCGCCGCGGCGGGATGACGTCAGCCGACGAAGCGGACGTCGCACTCGTCGCGGGCGAAGCGCTCGCGCATGACCGCGACCGCTTCCGGGTTGCTGTCGACGAGCAGGAAGCGCCGGCCGAGCGCCGCCGCGACGGCGCCCGTCGTCCCGCTGCCCGCGAAGAAGTCGAGCACCCAGTCGCCTTCGCGGCTCGACGCCTGCACGATGCGGCGGAGCACGCCCTCCGGCTTCTGGGTCGGGTAGCCGGTCTTCTCCCGGCCGGTCGGCGACACGATGGTGTGCCACCACACGTCGGTGGGCAGCTTGCCGAGCTCGGCTTTCTCGGGCGTCACCAGTCCCGGAGCCATGTAGGGCTCGCGGTCGACGGCGGAGGAGTCGAAGAAGTACGCGGACGGGTTCTTCACGTACACGAGGATGGTGTCGTGCTTGGCCGGCCAGCGCGTCTTCGACTTGGCGCCGTAGTCGTACGCCCAGACGATCTCGTTGAGGAAGCTCTCCCGGCCGAACAGCGCGTCGAGCAGCACCTTGGCGTAGTGCGACTCCCGGTAGTCGAGGTGGAGGTAGAGCGTCCCGTCGTCGGCGAGCACCCGCCACGCCTCGATCAGCCGCGGCTCGAGGAACTCCCAGTAGTCCTCGAACCGGTCGTCGTAGCTCAGGAGGTCGCCCTTGATCCGCTCGTAGCTGCGGCCCTTGAAACCGATCACGCTGCCGCCCGCGCCGGGCTCCGACCGCTTCGACGTCATCGCGCGCCGCGCCTGCGACCGCCCGGTGTTGAAGGGCGGGTCGAGGTAGATCAGCCGGAACGACTCGTCCGGCAGGGCGGCGATCACGTCGAGGTTGTCGGCGTGCACGACGGTGCTCGGTGCGGCGGGATGCCACAGAGGCGCCACGGCGTCGGCGGCGGGGACGGTCTCGAGCATGGGTCCATTCTCGCAGCGCGGCAGCGCGACCGAGGCTCTCCCCGAGTGACGTGACGACATACGTGGCGATGTTCGGGAGCCGCGCTCGATGCGACGAAGTCGAACACCGCGTCGGCCCCTCGGCATCGATCGGGCACTTTCTGCGAGAGTAATTTGATATTCTCACTTGGAGATTGAAATATCTACCGTGAGGAATCCATGGGCAGGGTGGTAAAGGTCGATGTCGAGCAGTTGCGGGCGGGCGCGAAGGCGTTGAAGAAGAGCGCTTCCGGTTCCCGCCCCTCGGCGGACGAGGCCGATGGTTTCGGGTCGTCGGCGGCTCGTGCGGCCGTGAGCAGGTTCGAGGGCTATTGGGTGCGCGGTCAGTCGACGATCGACGAGCTGGTGGTCGGATCGGCCGGTGCGCTGGAACAGGCGGCCGATTCGTATCAGCGACGGGATTCGGAGGATGCCGTTGGCATGCGCGGCGACGGAGGCGGCTTCCATGGGTTCTAGGTGGATGGATTGGTCACCGGTCGGATTCGAGACCGACCCGACGCCGGGCGACAAGGCGATGGTGGAGTCGTTGGTCATCCACCTTCGCACCTGGTCCGCGCGGCTGAAGCACCAGTCGGAGGCGGCGACCCAGGTGTTGGACACGAACCTCGCAACCTCGTCGTGGTCGGGTCTGGCCGCCGACGTGTTCTCGGACCGGTTGCGTGCACTGGCCGCCGGGGCGCAGAAAGCGGCCGAGCGGCACAACGACGGAGTCACGGCGGCGACCAGCTGGTCGGCGTCCATGGAACTCGCGCAGGGCGCCGCGGATGGAGCGCTGGAGGACGCCGAGAGTGCCTTGGTCGATCTGGCGGCGGCGGAGGCGGCCGCGGCCGCTCTGGGCGTCCAGCACACGGCGCTGTCGTCCGCGTTGAGTGCGCTCGAGCAGGCGTACAACTCGCGCGACAAACCGCCCCCGGGATCCTCCACCCCCTCCCACGGGGACGTGTCGAGCGCGCGTCAGCGTGAGCAGGAAGCCAGCGCCGACCTGGCGAAAGCGCGACGCGCGATCAAGGACGCGCAGGAGCGGTTGGACGACGCGATTCGCCGGGCCCAGCGAGCGAAGCGCGAGTACGACGCTGCCGCCAAAACGTTCGCCGACGCGTTGGACGCAGCACTGCACGGCGCCCTGGACCCCGTGCCCCAGCCGGAACTGAAGGCATTCGGGTCGGTCATCGCCAAACTGTCCGGGATCTCCCCGTCAGCGAGCGTGAACGCCTCACTGATGTCCACGCTGGGACGGCTCACCCCCGAAGAGCTGTCGTTGCTGCTGGCGGAGGACCCGAACCTGGCGCAGCAGTTCTGGGAGCACCCGCCGTCCCCGGATCAGGTCGCGAAGTGGTGGTCCAGCCTCGGAGATGAGGCGAAGGCCGCGTTCGAGACGGCAGCCCCCGCGGTGCTGGGCAACCTGGCGGGCCTGCCGTATGCGGTGAGGAACCGATGCAATCTGGCTGTCTACGAG
>Ga0153924_1001668_pt1 | contig 10569 bp, 10 predicted proteins | sample TSNJ008MetaG_FD_104709 | JGI IMG/M metagenome (GOLD analysis project Ga0153924, IMG submission 104709) | Attine ant fungus gardens microbial communities from New Jersey, USA - TSNJ008 MetaG | ecosystem: Host-associated > Fungi > Mycelium > Unclassified | place: USA: New Jersey, Wharton State...
GCACCCGACGAGCTCACCGCCGAGAAGGCGCGCGAACTCGTGGACGCGCCGGTGCTCGGCGACCGTGTCGTCGGGATCAACCCGGAGTCCGGCAAGGAGGTCCTCGCGAAGGACGGCCGGTTCGGTCCGTACGTCACCGAGCGCACCCCGGAGCCGGAGCCCGCCGTGGACCCGACCACGGGCGAGGTGCTCGAGGCCCCCGCAGCTCCCGCAGCAGCCGAGGCCGAGACGACCACGGCGAAGGCCGCGGGCACGAAGACTGCGGCCAAGAAGGCTCCGGCGAAGAAGACCACGAAGAAGGCCGCCGCGCCGAAGGAGCGCACCGCGTCGCTCTTCAAGTCGATGGACCCGCAGACGGTCGACCTCGAGACGGCACTCAAGCTGCTCGACCTGCCCCGCACGGTCGGCAAGGACCCCGAGTCCGGCGACGACATCACGGCGCAGAACGGGCGCTACGGTCCCTACCTCAAGAAGGGCACCGACACCCGGACCCTGCCGAGCGAGGACGCGATCTTCGACGTCGACCTGCCCGGCGCCCTCGAGCTCTTCGCGCAGCCGAAGTACGGCGGCCGCCGTGCCGCGAGCGCCGCGCTCAAGGAGTTCGACGCCGATCCGGTGTCCGGCAAGCCGATCAAGATGAAGGACGGCCGGTTCGGCCCCTACGTCACCGACGGCGAGACGAACGCGACGATCCCGCGCGGCGAGGACGTCGAAGCAGTCGACCACGCCCGTGCCGTGCAGCTCATCGCGGACAAGCGTGCAAAGGGTCCGGTGAAGAAGAAGGCCCCGGCTCGGAAGCCGGCGGCCAAGAAGAAGTGACCGGCCGGTTCATCACGCTCGAGGGTGGCGACGGTGCGGGGAAGACCACGCAGGCGGAACTCCTGACGGCGTGGCTCGAGGGGCACGGCAGTACCGTGGTCCGGACCCGCGAACCCGGCGGCACGGACCTCGGGGTGCGCATCCGCGAGATCGTGCTGCACGAACGCGGCCACGTCGCGCCCCGGGCCGAAGCCCTGCTCTACGCCGCCGACCGCGCGCACCACGTCGAGACGCTCGTGCGCCCGGCGATCGCGCGCGGGGACGTCGTCCTGCAGGACCGGTACATCGACTCCTCCGTGGCGTACCAGGGCGTCGCCCGTGGCCTCGGCGCTGAGCACATCCGCTCGGTGTCGGACTGGGCGTCGGACGGACTCACCCCGGACCTCACGATCCTGCTCGACCTGGACGTGACCGTCGGTCGCGCCCGGGTCGCCGCGGCGCGCGGGGACACCTTCGACCGGCTCGAGTCCGAGGCCGAGGCGTTCCACGAGACGGTCCGCCGGGCGTTCCTCGACATGGCGGCTGTGGAGCCCGAACGCTTCCTCGTCGTCGACGCGGCAGCGCCCGCAGCAGAGGTCCAGCGCACGATCCGCGCGGCGGTCGCCCCGCTGGTGGGGATCGTCGAGGGATGACGGTGGCGACTGGCAGGATGGCCCCGTGAGCGTGTGGGACGGCCTGACCGGGCAGGAAGAGGCGGTCGCCTCGCTGCGCAACGCGGCCGAGTCGCCCGACGGCACCGGCGGCATGACCCACTCGTGGCTGATCACCGGCCCGCCCGGGTCCGGACGGTCGAACGTCGCCTCGGCCTTCGCCGCGGCGCTCGTCGGCAACGGTCCCGACGACGACCACACCCTGCAGCAGATCACCGCGAAGACGCACCCCGACGTCTCGGTGCTCACCACACAGCGCGTCATCATCACCATCGACGAGATCCGGCAGCTTGTCACGTCCTCGCACTACTCGCCGTCCGTCGGCCGGTACCGCGTGGTCATCATCGAGGACGCGGACCGCATGACGGAACGCACCTCGAACCTGCTGCTCAAGGCGCTCGAGGAGCCACCCGAGCGCACGGTGTGGATCCTGTGCGCCCCGAGCGAGGCCGACCTCCTGCCGACGATCCGCTCGCGGGTCCGCTCGGTGCGCCTCCGCGTCCCGGGCATCGAGTCGGTCGCCGACCTCCTCGTCGCGCGTACCGGTGTCGACCGCGCCCTCGCGATGGACGCCGCGCGCCAGGCCCAGAGCCACATCGGGATGGCGCAGCGCCTCGCAACGAGCGAAGATGCACGCGCCCGCCGCCGACGGACCCTCACGACGGTGCTCGGCGTCCGGACGGTCGGCGATGCCGTGATGGCCGCCGCCGACCTGCTCGCCGTCGCCGACGAGGACTCGAAGGCGATCACGCAGCAGCGCGACTCCGAGGAACGCGACGCCGCCCTCCGCTCCCTCGGCATCGAGCCGGGCGGTACGATCCCGCCGGCCCTCCGGTCGCAACTGCGTGGGCTCGAGGAAGACCAGAAGCGCCGGGCGACCCGGAGCCTCCGGGACGGCCTGGACCGCATCCTGGTGGACGTCTCCTCGCTGTACCGCGACCTGCTGCTGCTCGGACTCGGTGCCCCTGCCGAGCCGGTGAACCTCGCGATGCGCGAGCACCTCGACCGCGCGCTGCCGTCGGTGCCGCCGGCCGCTGCGCTCGAGGTCCTCGACGCCATCGCGCTCGCGCGCCAGCGCATCGCGGCGAACGTCGCGGCGCTCCTCGCGCTCGAGGCGCTCCTCGTGACCATCTCCCGCGCGAGCCGCTGACCGGAGCTCGCAGCGTGTACTCCGCAGTGTGCGAGGTCCGGGCGAGTGTGCGAGCCAGAACGCCTCGCACGCCGCGCGGAACCTCGCACACTCCGCCCACTGGCGCGACCACGCCGCGAACGGGAGACGCGAGGCGGACCCGCACCGTGCCTCCAGGCCGGTCTCGCCCCGTGACGCAGCCCGCCCCGACCCACGGCCGCGCGTGGGACAATCGCCCCATGTCCGACGCAGAACCCGGCCTGCGCGAGCGGAAACGCCGCGCCACCCGACTCGCGATCCAGCAGGCCGCGCTCCGCATCGCGATCGAGGACGGCCTCGCGGCGGTGACGGTCGACGAGATCTCCCGCCGTGCCGACGTGTCGCCGCGGACGTTCTTCAACTACTTCCCGAACAAGGAGGGTGCGCTCCTCGGCGACGACCCGACGCTGCCGGAGGACACCGTGCTCGCGGAGTTCGTCGACGGCGGGCCGAAGGGCGACCTCCTCGCGGACCTCGGGGCGCTGCTCGTGCACTCGACCCGTGAGCTCATCGAGGAGCGGGGCCTCATCGAGGAGCGGCAGCAGGTGCTCCGCGCCGCGCCCGAGCTGTTCAGCCGGCGCATGGAGTCGATGAAGGAGTTCCAGGCCGAGATCGAGCGTGCCGTGGTCGCACGGCTCGAGGGTGCCGGTGCCACCACGGAGCCCGTCGCGCTGCGTCGCCGGGCGCGCCTGGCATCGCTCGTCGCCCTCGCCGCGTTGCGGCACGCGTGGTGGGAGTGGTCCGACGCCGGTTCCGACACGCACCTCGTGGACGAGCTCGAGCGGTCGTTCGCCGACCTCGACGCGCTGGTTTCGCGTTCGCTCGTCTGAACCTGTATAGTTGTGACCCGTGCCGCTCCGGCAACGGAGCGTCCGCCGCCTTAGCTCAGTCGGCAGAGCGATTCACTCGTAATGAATAGGTCGTCGGTTCGATTCCGACAGGCGGCTCCACGAAAAGCCCCGGTCAGACAAGCTTCGCGCTTGTTTGGCCGGGGTTTCTTTGATTGCAGAGTGCACACAGCGGTGCACACATCTCAATTTCTCCAAGATCGCTCTTGAGCGCAACGTTCCGGTCGAAACGCAGCCTGTGAGGCCAGCTCGGTGCTTGCCGTAGCGTGTCTGGGGCTACGCCGCGGACCCTAGCCGCGGCTGCCCAAACCCTGTCACTGGGCTGGCTTCGTCACGACCGTGAGCGTCGAACCCGACGGCGTCGTAGCGTGCGGGCGTCCGCCCTGGACCCGAACCACCGACGGACGTCCGCACTCCCCCCTCTTACGGCACCTGAGCAGCGTAGGTGGACTGGGCGCGCGCAGTGGACAGAGCGGTCTGCTTTAGGCGTGGCTTCCCGAAGGTGGGGTTGACTCCGAGTGGGGTTCGGTTTTCACTCGCGTTGGGACACTTCCGGTTCCGTCAAGTCAGGGAGAAGGACGCTTGCGATCGCTCGTCTACACCAGTACGCAGACCCGGCCAATCACCGACTCTGAGCTCGCGCAGATCCTTGCCGTCGGCCGTGAGAAGAACACGCGGCTTGGAGTCACTGGCGTCCTCGCTCACAAGGGCGACAACTGCATCGGGATCATCGAAGGCGAAGACGACGTTGTTCGAGCCCGATTCGAGCAGGTTCGCATCGATCCTCGACACACCAACGTCCGTGTGCTCCTGGATGAGCCGATCACGCGGCGATCGTTCCCGGACTGGTCGATGGCGTTCCAGCCGTTGGACCCGCTGATGGAGGAGATCCCGGGCTTCCGCGATCTGTTCAGCGCGGCACGGGTCGCCGAGCCCGAGCGTGGGGCTTCCCGTGCCCGTGCGTTGTTGGAATGGTTCGACAAGCACCCCCTCGGGCCGCTGACGAATCAGAACGCAGCCGACGACGAAGTCCCCCGAACCCGCGTCCTGAACGCGGCAATTGCTGCCATCCACAGCGGCGGAGTCTCGCGCTTCTCGCTTGAAGCGGTCGCGCGGCTCGCGGAGATGTCCGCCGATGGTGTTCTCGAGCTGTTCTCTTCGCAGCAGGCGCTGCTCGCAGCGACTGTGATGCGGTGGACACGTGCAGTATCCGCGCCGTTGCTGCCGCTCGCCGGGGAGAGAGGAACGGTCGCGTTCCTGCACGCTCTGCTGGTTGCTCACGCGGAGGAACCGGCGCTGATGCGTCTCGTGGCATCCACTCTTGCCACCTCGACCGACCCCACAACCGACGGTTCCGACTACTACCGGTCCGCCTACATGCAGTTCCGTGAGACGATTCGGTCGGCCCTCGTCGCGGATGTTCAAGCTGGGCGGGAGCCCGCAACGATGGATCCGGTGCGCGGTGCTCAGCAGCTTCTCGCGCTCTACGACGGGATCCGCCTGCAGTCTCTCCTGACACCGGACACGGATGTCGTCGACGCGTTCGACCGTGCCGCCGCGAGGATGCGTCGCGGGTGGGCAGAGCATTACGAGCAACCGACGTACTGGGACATCCCGGTCGCGTCGGCTGACCGCTCCTAGCGAGAGAGAACGATCGTTCCCCGTACTGGGGGTACCGTGCCTCGCTGCTGTGGGCTTGAGTGTTCATAGCGAAGTTGAGGCGCGAGCAGCTGGTTACTGCGAGCGCTCCTTCCTCCTGTGGTCGCCTCGCCGAGGCGTCACTGTGCGGTGCTGCGGCGGCGATTCGGGTTCGATGCCGCGGCACCGCATCCGGACCGCCTCCGCATCAGGCGGTCAGATGGTTCGATGCCGCCGACAGCAACATGGTGACGTCGTGTCCAGTGAAGATCCGGCGCAGTGCCGGCGTGAGGCACCGGCACTGCGTCCGGATTCATACGGGCAGTGAACCCTGGCCCAGGAGCTCGCTCAAACCGGGCTTGCCGAGAGATTACCCGGGAAGGGATGAGCGGGGAAGCCCTGACTGGCGACAAATATCAGGCGCTGTCCTCGACGGTTGGTGAGGCCGGAGAGCAGCGCCTGACGAGCCGGGCGGCCCCTGATTCTTCACAGCCCGACTCATTCGAGGGTCACATGAGGGAGCGGGAGCGTCAAGGAAGTGGCGTGCTTCCACTTACCCCCGTTCGGGGGCGGATTGTGCCATCCTTGAGTCAGCCGGCTGGTTACCGGTCAGAGTGCCCCCTCCCTGATCCGGGGGAGAGTGCTTGACGGTGGGGGTGCGTCGACCGAGTGATTGGCGCATTCCCACCACCCATGCCGATGCGACGAGGCCATTAGCGAGTTCTGGCCGACCTCGACCGGAGGGCCTGGGCTAGGTAACGGAACGGCCGGCGTCATTGAGGGCGACGGCAATGGATCGGAGATGCTTCTCGAGCGTCGCGACCTGCGCCGCCGGTACTGCGTGTTCGAGAGCGGACTGGTACGCGGCGCTGACCGCATCGCCCAGCTGCCCACCTGAATCTGTCGCTTTGAGGAGGCTGCCTCGGCGGTCGGCCGGATTGGGAACCCGGTGCAACAGATCTCGCCGAGACAGGACATCGAGCAGTGCAGTTACCGTGCCTGTAGTTAGACGAAGACGCGAGGCGAGCATGCTCGGCGTGAGGGAGTGATCGGACTCTGTCGTCACCACCAAGGCGCGGAGCGCGTTCTCGTGCAGGCCGTGTCGAATCGCGAGGTTGCGAAACATCGACCGGTCGGCTACTTGCATCGCCGCGTAAGTCTCGTACAGCGAGGTCGTCTCTGCGTGTGCGGTGGCGGTCATGTCACCATCTTCCGTACGTCGCCTGAGCCGATCCTCGGGTGGCGCGCGAGATGAGACAGCGCACGATCGTCGATGTGTTCGATCACACACCACTCGACGAGTTCGGGAGTCCTTCTCCGCTTGAGGCTGCTCGAACGGGTGGGGACGTGTTGCGATGTCCTGGTCGCTCACTTCATGCCGCTGCGGGAGCGGGAGCGGGTCTGTGTCGGTGTTTCACCGAAAAGAGCCCGGTACCGTACCGAGAACCGGCCCGCGTGCGGCATGCCAACCGCTTTGGCTACCTCTAACACAGGAAACGACGATGGCGTGCGCAGGAGTATCCGGCGTCCTTCCTCCAGGCGTAGCCGCATGATGAGGGCTGTAGCGGTCATGCCAACGTCTCTCGAGAGTGCGTCCTGTAGACCCCGCTCGGCGTAGCCACAAGCAGCGAGGAGATCGCGAATCTCGAACGCTTCGCAATAGTGGTCTGCAATGTACTCAAGAGCAGCTCTGACTCGCGGCCGCTGGGAGGTGACATCGATGCCAATGAAGTCCAGATCATGGTCTGCGGTCATGTGCCGCACCCTATTAGCTCTGTTGCATCCCACACCATAGGGTAAGGGTGCCTCACGAGAAGCGTGCTGTCTTCGGTGGGGAAGAACGCCTCCCTAAGCGTTCTAGGAACCGCCGCCGTCTCCGCGTGGTTGGGGGACCTGCCGGAGTAGACCGGCGGCGGCTCCGCTCACTCCTCAAGCGATTGTAGGAGTTCGCGAAGGAACGATCGCTCGGTCCCCGATTTCGTCTGTCCGGCCGCCCACCGGACACGCCCGCCTTCGCGATTCGCCTCGTGCGGTGCTCAATGGCCCGCGCGTCGCTTGCACTGCCACCCGCGGAACCTCCCAGCACAGGGTTCGATCATTGTGCGGCCGGTAAGCAACGTCCGCGGAGCGCGGACTCAGCATGTCTGGAACCCGGCCCTGCTCTAAGGTCAACGGACGCCCTCCCGATGTGCCAGCACGTTCGACCGGTGGCAGTGCCGTCTCGAGGCTGGCCACTCGGGAGACCATGAAGGCATCACGAATTGGTCGAAGGCATCCTGGAACGACGCGGCCTCAGGCACATCCTTGCGTCAGCGTCACCGCACCCGACGACGCTGAGAGCGGTCGGAGTTGCTTGTGTTGGCAAAGAAGTCGTTCAGCGGTGACGCGGAACCGAACTCGTCCGCGTACTGACCTCGCTTCGCCCGAAGCCGCAGACCCTTCAGCGTTTGCACGCGCACCGGAGTGACGCCGGGTTCGCTCCTGTACGACGAATCAACCATCACCGCTCCTTCAGCCGTCGCCCCATCCTCACGACATCTGACCGGCTTGTCCGGCCGCAACTGCGAACTATCCACACAGCGCCCCCGGAGGACGTTCGGCCAGAAACGGGCAGGACCCCGCCCGGATCTGACCCGAACAGATCCGGACGGGGCTTCCCCTGACCCGTTACGCGTCTTGTTCGGCACACGCGGTGCAACGGATTGGGCGGATGTGCCCGCGCCGGAGTTCGGGTCAGCGACGCGGACACACCCTGTAACGGGTCGAGAACGACCGGACTGATTCGGAACCCCCGTTCGAGGGGTTTGGTGCCGCTTCTCGCTCGAACCGGTCGACTCGAACCGGAACCGTGCCGGTAGGCTGTCACGGCAGGCAACCCGATACTTCCCAGTCCCGGGCCAACTGCACGGCGCTCCCTAGCGCCACGGACGCACCCTAGCGTCCATGAGCCGCCACCTTTCGAGGTGGCGGCTCTCCTCACTCCCGCAGACGACGAAAGACCCCCACCAGGTGACTGGTGGGGGTCTCGTTCGTTCTGGCGGCGCTCGCCGGTTCTACTCGGCTGGCGACGGGTCGATGATCTCCTTGATCTGCGCGGCGGTCAGGGTGTCGTAGTCGACGTCCTGGTCGTCGTCGAGCAGCTCGCGGATGTGGGCCGACAGGGGCGGCGGGCTGTCCTGCTTGCCCCACGCGGCTCGCCAGTCGTGGATGTGCTCGCGGACCGCGTCCCTGATCCGGTTGATCCGGCCGTAGAGCGACCCGACAACCTTCTTCATCGCGTCGATGTCGCCTCGCTGCCGTTCGGACTCCTCACGCAGCGCCTGGGTGGCAGCGTCGACCCCCTTCGCGACTTCCTCGCGGATGTACTTCGCGAGGTCGAACGCCTGCGAGAAGCCCGCCTGCTCACGCTGCCGCTTCGCTTCCGCCTTCGCCCCACGGCGGGCGGTCCACGACGTAACCAGCGCGGTCAGCACGACGCTGGCGGCACCAATGACGGCGACGATGATCGTCGGGTCTGGCCCGGCCTGGTCTACGGCCATCCGTTCACCTCCCGGTCGCGGGCGATGTCACGCAGCCGCCACCGGGGAAGCTCGGTCATCGAGTAAATCGCCGCGGCCACGGCTCCGCGGCCGAGGTCGCCGCCGACGATGCCCGCAATCGCGACGGCTCCCGCGTAGAGCAGGATGAGGCCGACGAGGAACGCCTTACCGTAGAACTCGAGCCGCCAGAGCTGCGCCGGGTACGCGAGCCCGACGAGGCACAGCAGCGCTGTCGTGACGAGCGCCGCGGACCAGGCTTGCGCGTACGGCTCGGAGAACGTGTCCCGGATGGCTGGGATGCCGCCGAAGTACCCGAGGACACCGAACAGCAGGACCGCGATGTCGAACCGGGGCAGGTTCGCGCGCAGCATGTGCTCGATCCGAGAGTCCTTCGGTGACACTGCACCGTCACCCCAGATGGAGCCAGCCACGAGCCGCCGGATGGGGTTGCGAGTCCGCATCCGCTCAGCTCACCGCGCGGTGCTTCGGCTCGTCCGGATCCGCGGCGACGGTGTTCGCCGGGTCGGCGAGGCCGTCACCGTAGGTGAGGGCGTCCTTCTGACGTGGGGCCTGGGTGTTCTGCTTCGGCAGCCACGCCCCCAGGAAGCCGAGCACGAAGCCGCCGACGAATGCGGTGCCGACGCCGACTACCTCGGCACCGTCGAGCTTGCCGTCGGCGAACAGACCGCCGAACGTGAAGCTGGCTCCGACACCCGCGACACCGCCCGCGAGACCAGCCGTGTACGCCTTCTTCGCGCGGGCAGGGGCGAACTGATCCTTGAGCGCGACCTTGATGCTGTTCGTGTCGATGAGGCTCATGGTCACGCCCCCACCACGAGTCGACCCATGAGCTGGCTCATGAGCGAGAGTTCGCGGGCGTTGAGCGCGAGCTCGCTCCACGCCTTCTGCTGGTCGACGCGGCACGCCTTCTCCGCGAGCTTCGCCTGGTCCAGCCAGCCGAGCTGCTCGGTACCGAGCGGCGTGCTCTTCTCGTTCAGCAGCATCCGTCCTGTCCCGCAGATGAACAGGGCTGACTTCTTGTCGGACGCGTAGATGACCTTCATGTCGTCGTCTTCCTTCTCCTGGGCGGCGGTCGCCCGGTCGGTGTAGAACTTCTCGCCGGGGAGGTTGACCCCGACGATGGGCGGCAGCGTGTACTCGTAGCCGCCGTTGTGATGCCAGGACTCCTGCGGGTTGAAGAGCCGGCCGGTCCAGACGATCCCGCGAGCGGGCCCGTGCTGATGCACCCAGGCAGCTTCCGCGGCGGTCATGGCGCGGTTGCTGCCGTCCTTCGTGGTGATGCCGAAGTCGAGGGCGGTGCCGATCTCCTTTCGGTGGGTGGAGAGGTACAGGGCGGCCGCGAGGGCGGCCCACGGGGTGCCGTACCGCTGGTACCTCTCCCACGCGGCGCGGAGGACCTCCATCCGTCGCTTGGAACGGATGCCCTCGTTGACGGTGAGCCGGTCCCCGCGCGCTCGAGCACCCGGGAACTGGGTGTCGAACTCGTAGCAGAGCGACGCGACCTGCGCTGCGACGATCAGCGACGCCACGAACTGGACGATTCCGTTGAGATCGCCGTACGACGACTTCCCTACTGAGTGGCTCATGGCCCTCCTTGAACGACGAAAGCCGCCCTGGAGGACGGCTGTGGGTGTGGGTGTGTGGCGAGGTCAGTCGGTGGACTCTGCGATCCAGTTCACGACGATTCCCGCTGGTGCACTGGCCGGCGACCAGTTCGCGGTGTTGAGATCGCAGCCGTCCTTCGTGACGTTCGACACGGCGCACATCACGCGCGAGTGCGACGAGTTCGCGGTGACGACAGGTGGGTTGGCGAACATGCCAGTCGGAAACTTGATCGAGATGGTCGGCCCGTAGCTGCTCTGCGCGATGGCGGCCGTGGTCGCGGC